>JGI24159J19872_10010048_pt1 | contig 12411 bp, 7 predicted proteins | sample Ectturendosymbi4_FD_19872 | JGI IMG/M metagenome (IMG submission 19872)
TTGAAAGCAAGGTCCTTATACATTACAATTGCTGTTGGTGGCCTCTTTGAAAGCAAGGTACTTAAACATTACAATTGCTGTTAGGCGTTCCTTTGAAAGTAAGGTACTTCCACATTACAATTGCTGTTGGGGGTTCTTTGAAAGCATGAAATTTTACAATATAATTGCTGTTGGGGACCCTTTGAAAGCAAGGTGCTTACATATTATAATGGCTGTTGGGGAGGCCTTTCAAAGCAGAGTACTTACACATTACAATTTCTTTTAGGGGCCCCTTCAATGAAGTTTAAATGCAGAGTACTTACACATTTCAGTGGCTGTTGGGGGCCCCTTTGAAAGCAGATTACCTTCAAATTGCAGTTGATGTTGGGGGCACCTTTGAAAGCAGAGTACTTACTAATGATCTGCTTTGTAGTACATTATATGAGTGAATAATAAGTTTTTCATCAAAAATAAGGAAAATTTGCGCGCGTAGCACTTCAAGGGGGGCCCCCAAAAATGGGGGGCCCGAGGCAAGTGACTCGCTCGCCTCCCCTTAAACATACCACTGGCTCCACTTATTAGTTTTGTTTGTCGCTCCACTTATTATTTTTCATCCCTAAAAGAAGAAACAAATATTTGAAATTGCCACAGTCTTTCGTGGAGGAATGCTCTTTTTCCAGAGGAGGGCTTCCATCATGGGCTCTACACACCCTTACTCCACTTGGGTTGAATAAGTGTTCTATTGACCGTATTTGCGCAAATGCGATCCAAGATTACGTGAGTCCTGTAACGTGGATTTTACGTGAGTCCTGTAACATGGATCTTGTAACTTGGGAACACGTGTTCCCGCCAGACAAGCACGATTTCCGCAATTCCGTGTCATTGAACGCTTTTGCGTCGAAAGTAGCAACAAGCGCAGTGATCTTGGGGCACTCCAATAAGGATTTACAAATTATTTATTTACCGTACTTTTAGAGCGTCAATATCGTCATTTTCGACTTAGCGCTTTTCTATTTCACCCTCGTCACAGCGGGAGATGGGGCCTCACAAGTGGATTAGCCTAAGAGCCTCGCCACAGTTAAATCCGGCCTGCGATAATGTAGAATAGAATGGGATAAAAACCAGCAAAAATAAAAAGCTGAAGCTCAGTTGCAAATGCGATTAAGTAAATTAAACTCTTTTCACAAATTAGTTGGTAGCATATGCGCGTGTATCACTCATTTCAAACCATAGCTGTGTGTCTGTATTTTAAAATTCCTAACACACTTAAAGTTAAGAATTTTGTATGGTGCTCTTTTCGTTCTCAGGAACAAAAGAGGCAAGTGCCCTTAAACGTAATTGTATCGATTATGACAACGTATCCAACTAAGTTGTATATTTGATTTGCGTGCGTGTTTGACATACTAAATTTTCCTTGGAAATCTTTTCTCCTTAGCAGACATTTAACGAACTTTTTCATACAAAACTTCGGAACTCGTAAAACCGAAACGAAACAATAAAAGTCTGATTTTCATCTTTGCCTGAACTTCCCTCATTATCCAGTTTTTTTCGTCGATCTTTTGTGCTAGGCGTCCACAAGTGAAGACTATTACTGCATCTTCATCCTGATATTCAATCAGTTCTACGCAGAGTGGAGTATACAGCTGTGTTGTTTTTGAGCATAGGTTAAAGCGGGGTTTTTTGGTAAAAACCAACATTAGAAGAGTTAACCAGCATCTGGCTGAATTGTTTGGGATGCTGAGGGGCCCTTTGCAATAAGCGTCCCGAGTTATCAGTCTTTAGTTGCTTTTTCACTCAAATATACATTGTATAATATGCTGTTTACTTGTTTAGCCAAATGCAATGCATCTTGTATTTTCCTTACTTTTGCTCGATTAAGTTTTGTCCAAAAACGAAATTATTTGGTATCGATCCAGTGCGACAGCAACAGTGACGAGTCAAGGTAAAGTTCGGCCTGAGAAAAAATACGTCTTCAGCGCCCATGTGTGGAACTTCTGCTAACGTTTGTGAGATTATGTAGATTTTCCGAAATTTTTCCTTTTTTTAACAACGGTTTCAGTTACCTTTCGACCATCATTTTGTACATTCGGCGCCCCATAAAATTTCAGCGACCAGGGCAGTGTTCCTCTTTACTTCTCCTCGGTGCGCCCCTGGTCAGTTGTGTTTGCATATCAACAAAGACAGCTTTATGTGTACACATGATGCAAACCTATCTAAAAACTTTAACAAAGAAAACATTTCGCCTTAATGCGCAAGGTTATTTTCATTAACCTGCTTCACATGTTTTCTGTAAACGCAAGTAAAATGAGATGCAATTATTTTTACGTTAGTACCCTGTGATGCGTAAGCTTCAATTTGTTTATTAGCATTATTTTTTGGTTCACTGTTTTAAAGAATGCAAGTTGTTTGGGCAGTAATCACTTAAGCATTTACATTGTGAGTGGTAAAGCACAAAGAGAGTGTCATTTGATCGACACTGCCTTGCTAAAAAAGCCCTTTGATTGATTTCAGCTGGATTAACAAGAATATCAAATGAGTGAGCTTGCAACAGCCCAGCTTTTGACTTCCATCAACAATACTAACAAGTATCCTTTGCAGAATAAAGGCATGGACAACAAAATGGAGGAAAAACAAAACCGAAATGGGACCTAAGTCTGATGCCGTTCTAACTAAACCTCAAGAACAACCGAAAACTGACAAACCTGAAAGCAAAGAAACAGTTTCGAAAACACAGCCCACCACAAAGTATTTCTTTGCATTTTTGTTTTGTTTCAGTTGTTGTCTTCCAGTTAGATCTGAATGACATAAGTGCTGTAAACCAAAAGAGTAGCAAAACTGTTCGAATGCGTTACAACAGTTTCTGTAAAACCTGTAATAATGAGATGTCCAGTTCGGGGGTCTGATTTAAATGGCAATGTACGGTATGGCATTATTGGCGTGAAACACTTTGAGAATGTTTGAATTAAAACGCAAGAATTTCAAAGCGTTAGAAAGTCTTCATCATCTATGACTGCAAATGATATCCTTGTTTTTCTGCTTTGACTACTTGACCTCCAATATTTATGTACAAAATGTAGAAAAACAGATATATGTCTACAAACACATGTACTGATTGAATACAGAACCGTCGCCAAAAAGTCCTCAATAGGGGTATTTACGTTCATGCTGGTGGGCTTGACATTCTGCAAATTTGATAAAATCTCCAGTGTTTACAGTGTTTCATATTTCAATGTGGGGGTTAGAGCTTTTTGGAGGGGGGCTAAGCCCCCCGTGGCGAAGGGACTGGTTGAATACATATTGTGACGGCGCATCGCGTCACATGCCTGGAGCACGCAATCAGGAAGTGCTTCTAAAATTTAGCTACGCACATAGTGAACAACAAACAACAACATAGCGAACCTGGTTGAGCGGGGAATCTCTGTTATTGCTTGCCCGTTGCACTAGTGAACTTGGCGTTTCTTCGGTGGCGCGTTCGAATCTTCCATGAAAAGCCGCAACTAAAATATCTTTATAGTATTGTATTTGTTTTATCAAGCTGTTTCAAAATCCAACTCCCATAGATGTTTTGGGTAGCAGATGACTGCTGAAAATATTACCGTTAAAGTTGGCCTAATGATCTTTTCGTAAAAGTTAGATGATGAAAACAGCAAAATACCATTTACTCGCTTTGCGCTAGCCAGGTTTCGCTAGTGGTTGACTCGTTATTGTTGGTAAGACACGTATCTTCTCATGCAGATATAGTGATGCATCAGCGGAGGCGAGTTATTTGTAACATTGATAGTTTCTTGCTGCAATTTTTCTGTTCCGTGTGTGGAGAGTGCTGAGGCAAAAGATAGATATTTATGTTCTTAAAGTCTGCAGCAAGGTCAAACTGGAACTTCATTTAAAAGTTTGATTGCCAACCTACTCTAACAATGTCACACGGCTGGTTGAAACTGAAAAGCTGACTTAGGTATGAACTTGCTGTTGCCCTTTCAACTTGTTAGTGGTCTGGTCTTCGTCGTCTCACGAAGCCTACTAGACGTCCGGCACTTTTGTAACATAACATCATAAAGAGATTTTTTTATGTTGCAGGAAATCTCAAACTAAAACCACTTCATGGGTCATTGATCCAGCGGAAGGATTTTATTTCTGGTGGTTGGTGGTGATCACAATCGCCGTGTTTTACAATCTTCTGTTTGTGATTGTCCGGTCATGCTTTACTGACCTTCAGACTGATAAAGGCATCATGTGGCTTCCTTTAGACTATCTGTGTGACATCATATACTTGCTGGACATGGTTGTCCGACAGAAAACAGGTTGGAATTGGTAAATCATCTATTAAAAATATTCAGGTCGTGTTGCTCGGTTTTCGGTTGCGATACAATTTTGAGGACTTGTGTTTATCGATTAAGACAGTCGTGGTGTCTTTTCTGCGCTTTAGAAAGTCGCGTGAGCATGTGGTCGCGCCTCTTCGTATTTTGGCTATTTCTGTAGTAAACAGTCATGTCAAACTCGTCGTCACGCGGGATATAAACCTTCAAAAAGAAGTGCTAGTTCCCCATTACGCATAAAAATATTTTCAAGTTAACGACTGTTTCAAGGTCCTAAAATAGTATTTATTAACTTTTCTCTGATTCTCAAGACTCTTAATTCGCTCAGCTTGAAGGCTCCCCCATTGAGAAAATTGATCTGTTGAAAGTTTTTTCACCCTCCAAACGACAGTTTTTCGCAGGTTTCCAGCTAGAGTTTACTCACTGTCGTCACCTACCATTTCTATTATTGAAACCAAGTTGATAAAAAAAACGTTTTTACTAAGATCCTCTTCCAACTTACACCAGGAGGAATTTGATTTCTTGACTTTTCCAAGGAAATAGAAAAATGAATTGATAACATTCAGTTGTACCAAAAATCGTAGCTGCAGTAGAGATTTTCCATAATTTTTGAATGAGTAATCTATAGAAGGTCAAAAGAAAATGTTCCATAATACACAAAAAGATTAGTTTCATATTTATGTAAAATCTGAGGTTTAGCAGAGCAACAATTGGCAGAGCAACAAAGAAAATTGTGCAGCTAACTAATAACCAAGCTTAAAACTTGTTCTCATGTTTCAAACGCCCTCTCACAAAACCACCATCAGAACACACTTTGCGTGGTGCTCAGCTAATCGTCGTACTATAGACTACAAAATTTTACGTATTATGTTCAAACTTTAAACGAGAAAGCATTTTTGCATGTAAATAAATTCGTTCAAATGTAGTTTCTTAAGAGCATCTTGAGAATATAGAAGATTTCGTTGTAACAATTGATTTGAAAATTATATTTCAACAAAACAACACTCTAGAATGCCAGAAGTTTGACGAGAAACAATATCACAAACGTATGTTTTGCTTTTTACTTTGGTTATAAAAAGCCGTTTCTCTTCATTTTTCACAAGTAATAGTTTGATTTAATATTGCCTAATCTCGAGTAATACACATACAATCACATACATTAGAAGAAAATATAAGTAAAACACTTCGAAAGTTCCATGTAAAAATGTTGGCAACTTGGGCATATTTTAGCTGTTTTTGTTGATCCAACAACGACCAATGAATCATATGAAAACTTCATCTGTAATAGGTCTAGATCAGTGGTTCTCAATTTTTTTTCATATCCCCCCCTTACAAACCCAAACACCTCCCCAAAAATCCAATTCCTCCCCAACAAAGATTACAAATGTACTTGCAAAAATTTCACACTCCCTACGGTGAAGAAAAGAGAAACGATTATGAAACAAACAATCTCTTTTATAACATCAGTTACTGCAGTTAAAGCAGCATGTACCTGCAAGTTACTGCGATTGCTACATGTCAGGTCCATGGTCCGCTTGATCATGGCGCTGGTTGGTAATCGCAGCTTCGCCCTTACCACCACTATTGGCAAACGGAGTAGGTTGCCACGCCTCAAGAATGGCGTCCCACAAGGATCCATTTTGGCACCTTTTTTCTTCAACATCTACACCTCTGACTTCCTCGCAGGCATCCAACCTGCTGGGTTTCGTCGCAATGGAGCCACACTGTTTCTAGCACGCCGTGCCATGGAGCCTGGATATCTGTTCCACTCAGCGCTCACCTGTCCATCGAGTGGGAATGCACGACATCTCAAGTCGAGACACCCATATATACCTGCTACACAACAGCTCATCATTTCATCTGACGACAATAGCAGAAGTGCGGCGCTCTGGGCGGATCACTGATGGAATGCGGAAAGTTGGACAACACTACGAGACTCGGCGCTCTTATCCCCAACATCGGCACCCACCCTTCTGGAATGGCCCTGTCCAGAAAAGCATGGGTCCGTCTCAACCGCCTCCTCACCGGTGTCAGACGTTTCCGCTCCTGCTTGCACAAATGGGGTATGGCTGCTTCTGCTACTTGTGAGTGTGGTGCAGAAGATCAAACAGTTGACGATGTTGTCTTCCAATGTCCAATCCATCGACCTCCCCATGGAGCACGGCCAGACAGTTCTGGTTGATGAGACCAGAGTTGCGGAGTCGGTGCTGGAGTTGTAAGCAATAGGAGGTTTTTGGGTGGAGTCGGATTCCTAACAACACCAGGAGTCGGTGTCGGAGTCGGATATTTTGTACGAGTCCGACTTCGGAAGTCCACTTGCATCATTTCTGCATCACACTCCTAAATTGGGAATTCCTATTGAAATGGTACAATTTCTTTTGAAACTTTTGTTGAAACTAAGATTCCCTGCTGTGCACCATGATTTCGATTGATTGCTAATTGCTACAAAATTGTAAACAGCCAAACTTCATTTCCTTTATGTTAAAGAGTCGGGAGTCGGAAATTTTGGAAAGGTCGGAAACTTTGGAAAGGTCGGAGTCGGGAGTCGGAAATTTTAGAAAGGCTGGAGTCGGATATTTTGCCTCCGACTCCGCAACCGTGAATGAGACAATCGATTGGCTACTCAACATCTGCCCCGAGTTCTAATGCGGCCAAGCAGTGGACTGAAAGAACTGGCTCAAACGATGATGACGAAGCAGCAGCTTGTGCTTACGTATTGTAGACATTCCCATCTACACCAACCTCGCTGTGCAGTTTGTTGTGTGTTGAATAAACTAATAATAAAAACATAAGTTATTTTCAACCACAGCTTTTCCTCCCCAATTCCTCCCTGGAACAAATTTCCTCCCAGGAATTAAAAATCCTCCCTTAGTGAGCCAGGTGTCTCCCGTTTGAGAAACACTGGTCTAGATCTTTGATCCGTTTTTTATTACTGTGTGGGATGTAGTTTCGGAGGTTTTCAAACAAAAAATATTTTGTGTCTGTTCGAGCGTAGAAAAAATAAACAATCTCGCAATAAAGCTTTCTATTTGGAAAATTTTGATCATTCTACGAAGCTTTTCTTGTATCTCATTTCCAGCTCACTCTTGTCGCCTTGCTCATCCAACAAGGTTTTAGAAAACCTAAAGTTGATTGTNAAGTAGGCGTAATCGAGAGCACCACAAAACGCAAAGCAAGAAATTGCGCTTGCAAGTCTTTCTGTTTAAGTTAAAAAAAAGGCAAACGCAACCCAAAGTTTGTGAGTTTTTGAATTGTGTGACGAAATTTATCTATCTCGTTCTGGCTAAGCCGAGACGCCTAAACAAAGTGACCTGTTTTCTTCAGGCAACGTTTGAGGTCAATGTGCAAACAATACCTTAGATCGAAAAAGGCGAACAGTTTTCAACTAAATTTTCTTCACTGATTTTCATTCCAACTGACGATTTTAAGTTTTGTAAAAATTGAAGTATAGCTGTGCAGATATACTGTGAAACATACGCATTTGTACAACCGAGAAATAACATTTCCTTATTGGCGAAACAATTGCTGTATCTTTTATTATATCTCCGTGACGTGTGTGTTAAAACAAGGTGAGTGTAGATTCGCTCAATGTCCATGTCACCTCTTGCTGGCTATGCATTTAATGGCTGTTGCCACTGATCGTTAGTGAGATAGAGGCGTCGTACGAACCAAAAATTGGGAAGATGTTTGGTGGATGTTTCGAAGTGAAGAGCAAAAAATGTCATTGACGTTTGCGCACCGCAATTGCAAAGCATTTGTCCGCCGCAGGCTCCTGATTGTCTTGTCCGTTCTCGACTACAGGTCTCTACAAACACCAAGATGTTTTCCATATGTGAAAAAACAGTTTTGGGCGACCGGGTCCCCCAGGACCCTATATGCACGACACCACTGTTTTGGACCACTTTTCAAACATTTCGTTTAATTTTGCCCTGCTTTGTTCGTTTTGATGTTGCTGTACATTTGGCACTGCATCTGAATTTTCAGAATTTCTAAATGGATCCCTGTGGAATGTATTACGTAATTATCAGACATATGGGTGTTTTGAAAATTTTTTCTTCCATTGTAGGATTTTTGGAGCAAGGGCTTTTGGTTAAAGACATGCGGCGTCTGAAAGAGAAGTACCGACGTAGCACGCAGTTTTATTTGGATGCTGGCTCAATATTTCCTACTGATGTTGGATACGTGTTTTTTGGTATTGACCGTCTTGAACTTAGGTGAGATTTGTGCGCCATATACTTCTCTATTTTAGAACCCAGGCCTACTGTTGAGGCTCTGTTCATTTTGCATGGGCAAGATTCATCCAACATTTTGTTGAAGTTCACCATGCTTGATGTTTATAAATTGGTCACTATTTCCAACGCAAAATTTAAAACCCTAATTCCATAAAATAATTTCGTTTTTGTCGCACGATCTTTGTCTTTTCAGTTAGTGTAGAAGAGACAACAAACTTTTAAACAATAGTTCTTTTTCGTAGAAAAAACGTGGTATGTAGCTTGGTAAAACCTGAACAATGCAAAGACCAAAAGCGTAGATCATTGTCTTTAAAAAAGGAAACATAATCTGTATTTAAATGATCCTGCAGAACTGTAAGGAAAAGTAAAAACGAGGTCTCTGATTCACACTTATCACGTTTGCAAGATGAGCTGCAGCTAGTAACCACAAGTTGGACTCTAAAAGGTACATTAAAAATAGATGATGCAATTGCAATTGCAGTTGGTAATATTTCAAGTAACTTGACGTGTGTAAATTTAGCCTATTTACGAAAAAGTCTGGATTGGTTAGCTTTTTGGTGAAGAAGCAGTAAACTTGCCCCTCAATTGAAAAAATGCGCTAAATAATGAAGATTTAAAGCTTCGGTATATTATAAGTACGCCACTCAAATCTACGCTTTTCCGAACTTTGGGATCACAGCAACCGTCAGGCCCTCTACCTGAAAAGTATTGTTGGAACTGCGCAAAACCATGTTATATGTACAGGTCAAAGCCTGACGCTTTTAAGTGGTCTTTTCAGTATATTCAAACATTGGGCAAATCGAACAAGATATATTAGCAATTTCTGGTTTCAAGACAATGGTCTAGTGATGTTCATTGAGCAGCACGAGCAACTTGTTTTGTCACATGACACTGCAGTTGCAAAAAGTTGTCGTGCTCTGTGTGACGAACACCACTCGCAAGCTGTGACTGAAGCAACGCACTACTCTGAACAGAATTGGTCCCTGAAGAATGAATGCTTTCCAAAGTAGAATTTTAATTCCCATTTAGCTACTATTTAAGCTTTATTCTAATAAGCTATGTTGGAACGCACAGAAGAAAAAGAAGGAAAAATCTGAACAAAATGTGAAGATTGCGAAATTTTTGCGAAACAAAATTTGAACAAAATTGTAAGATCGAACTGCAACAGAGCTTGACGCTTGCCTTGAATTACAATAAAGCTTGATAACAACTGTCGATGACTTTTGTGGACTAATAGGGTTAACCTCTGTTGCGTTAAACTTACTTCCACAAACTACCAAACCAAGCGTTACTCTACCAACAGAAATGTGTAAGGAGCTTCGTTGTTATACACGGATCCCGTCAACGGAACACCTTTTTACCATCCAGCGCATTAAGCTGAATGCACACGGCAGGCGTCCTGTGCGTCTTTTGGGCGCATGCGTCTGATTCGTGACGTCACGTCCTTTTCTAAAGCGTCTGGTATGATCTGCGTTCGGGTAGAAGTGAGTCAGAGCAGTGGGTCTGGTGCGTCAATATAGAAACAAGATCTACTCGAACTCAGACCATACCAGGCGCATCAGAAAAGGACGTGACGTCACGAATCAGGCGCATGCGTTCAAAAACCTCACAGGGCGCATGCCGTTTGCATTCAGCTGTACTCTTGTTGTGAGTCCTCTTAGGTAAATAGCATGGCCGTAGTCAGGGTCAAATTTTTACCGAGGCGAGTATGTTGCGCCCCCGGTTAGGTATGTTGTTAATTGTAGTTTGTGTAGATCTGATGTCCTGCCCTTGTTATGTAGACCTGATGTCTTGCCCTGCTGAGCAAATTTAACTACAAACTAAAACTATGTCATGCTTGCAGTTTACAATTGCAAAAAAATATGAAATACTGCACAGAACATAGTGCAAAACACGTACAGTACAAAAAGATTACAACACAATTCTCCTGTGCCCGTATGCATTTAACCGCTTGATAATGTTGTCTCGGTTCACATAAAGACCACGATGTATATGTAGTTGTAGTAAAGCCAGGCCATTGAGTTGGTTTTACGAGGTTGAGTTTCTGATCCAAGACTTGAGGCGTCTCAAAGCAGAGAAGGAGCGTTCATTTCACCATGAGCTGATTGGTATGGTTATGAGAGTTTTTCAATTGTTTTATGTTTGGAAAGAATTCACAGTTTGCCGTTGCAATCTTGTGCACCAATTGTGTTCAAATTTATCTCATGATCTTCTGCTTCCATCTTTCACATTCTTGCATCAGGGAGCGCTTGCATGGAAGATCAGAGTATTGTTTCATTGACCTGAGCGCAGATTCGTTCAGTTTATAGATGTTTTAAATGTAGAGCATGAAATATGAAACTTGGAACACTGGAATTTCTTCATTTGGGAAACGTCGCTATATATATTGCTAGTGATGTGATCAACAAATGGGTAAAGCACATTCTTTTGGAAGTATGTCTCTGCCGTATCAATTTCAGCATTTGCGCGATGCTTCTGGCGAATAGAGGAGGCTAAGTGTGGTTTATCTGGAGTGACGTTGGCTGTTTCCCCAATGCCCGCAGCGCAGTTGCATCAACCAGGATATACAGTTTCAGAACTTTGTGTGCTGATGACAATTTTGTACGATTAGCTTCAGCCTTAGTCTGAACGAAATCACAGCTAGATTTTTGTAATTCCAAGGATAGTGGTTTCACAAAGCCGATGTTATATTGTGTGAACACTGCCACGATGATAAACTCAAGTCTTTCCATGCATTTTGAAAAACCTGCGGCTTTCGTGCGAGTATTCCCTGTTGATTTTTCCATTCTTGATAAAAGAGTCTCATGGAAACTTTTGTCAACAAGACACTAAAGGAGCTTAGCCTCGATCCCCACAGGCATCAGAAAGTCCAGGTAAGCAATGAAATAAAACTCTTGGATAGGATTTGAAAAACATAAATCCGTTCATCTCTGGTGGTTGCAACCCAGGGTAGCTGCAGTACTGCTCTTGAAAATAGTCACGCAATAAATATGATTTCATTTAGCGTTACAAAGAATGTTTTGTGACAGCATCAGCGCAGGATTTAGATGGTGGGGGGTCTGGGGCCCAGGCGTGGTGGGAGGCCCCATGTGCGGATACAGAATCTTTAGGTAGGGGATTATCGATGAAGTCACTAATATTTCCATTGATCGTTAATGTTTGTGACTTTCGCACAAAGACACTTATTCTTGTAACGTCACAAACTTTATGATGCAAGTGATATTTGACAATGATTAGCGATTTGTGAAACTGTTGCGAAATTGGCCACCAGAAGCATCGCATCTTCTTTTTTGAAATTTTACTTGAAAAAGTTTTGAAAATTTTTTTGAAAAAACTTTCTGGACGATCCAACGTTTTCATTATCTCTAAACGCCAGTCCTTGCTCAGCAATAAATTTTGCGACAGAAACCAAACGTTGCAGGCAGAAACAATTTCCGATACTGTTCGCATTGACTGACCTAAGTGGCTAGCTCTGCATCAATTCTTCATAGTGATTAGTTACATCTGCGGCTACACATAATCGTGACATCTAAATGTTCCATTGATTGCTCGTGGCTCCAGGCGCTCATGAGCGTGCTTCCAGTCGCAGATTCCTTTTCTAACAAGGAAATGCGAATATTTTGTCGTACCCGTGCACATCAGTTTACAAGTGAAACAATAAATACAAGTTTGTGAAGGAGAAAAGCAAAACCTGCTTCTATCAACTAATTCGCCAGTGTGGTTCTGGCGACGAATAAGAATTGTGGCGCATTTCCGTGACGAGCTTCTGTCTTTTCTGTGTTGTGGAACATCATGGCTTAAAAGTAACTTTTCATCACAATGTCAAAGAGAACCTGTTTCATTTTTCAACCAATATTTCTGCATTTCTTCCGGTATATTGGCTGGCC
>JGI24159J19872_10010049_pt1 | contig 12410 bp, 7 predicted proteins | sample Ectturendosymbi4_FD_19872 | JGI IMG/M metagenome (IMG submission 19872)
CTGGCTTGCGATAGGATTACTAGGGAATATCTCAAATTAAGTCCGATGTCTAGTAGTATTCTTTTTACAACACAAAGTAACGCAGATGTCTCGAAATGTTTTAAGTGAAGAAAGAAGGGAGCAAATAAAATTGGGCAAAACGTAGCGCAAACAACTGATTATGTTACTTGAAAGGCAGCAGTGGATGTCAGTAATCGCACAGATTATGTTGCTCACGATTGACATCGCTTAAATTAGACAAACTGGCGATTTTTATTCAACGTTTATGTGCATTTTTTTGTTCAGCGAAAAGTTTGGTTTTTCACAGGTGCAAAATGTTTGTTGCTGGGCTTGTGAACGTTGTAATCATCAAAGAAAATGCAAATGGAAATGAAAACAGACAATGCTATTATTAAGGTGGAGTAATAACAATGTGATTCACGGTTCTCAAAGACGATATTTTTTTCATAAGACTAACGTCGTCAGATTAGGAAAAAGGGAATTATGTAGTTGTTGAGTTTAGTTAGCACAATCCGAGGCACGAAGCACAAAGTGACGACTCCTGCAACCACGCTTACAAAACAGCGTTTCCCCAAATTAACTGCAACGTGAAAGAAACGCTGTGACGTCTGCAAAAAAAGAAGTGCGATGTAATAGAAAAGCGACATTTCATGACAAAGGTAAGTTACAAGAAGTTTTCGTGCTGGTTTGAACGAAATTAAATACGACTACGTATATTCCAACCAGCATTTTTATCTACAGTATCACGTTGCAGCAACAGACATGAAAGCACTTTGCAAAAAACAAACGACACTTCAAGCAGTGGAGTACTTCGGGTTTACCGCGCCTGGGGACAAACTCAGTCTAATTGCTCCCCAGCCCGTTTGTGGCAGCATAAAATAAAATAAACACTGCAATCTGATGCATTACTTGCAATTATCTCATTCCAAGCACAAAGTGTCCTTGCTATTGCTGCTAAAAATTTATCGATTATTTTCTCAAAAAGCTGATAAGATTTAAATGTGTCACATATTTTAACCTAGAAAATATCTAACGCCAGTGACTCTCTCTAGGAAGTTTTGCTAGCAATTTTGTGATCTGAATTTCGATAATCATGTCTGTGGAGATGCTCAGTTTATAGGTGGAATTACATAAAACACAGGTAGGTAGCAGCCGAAGCAGCGGTAGGGCAGGGGCCAGTAAAGGTATTAAAGGAAATGCAAACTTATTAAAAACAAAAAATTCTTCACCAATATGTTTGTTTCTGTTCAACAACAATGTTGACATCAAAAATAATAACAGAGAGTGTAGAAAACCATTATCAATGCTGTGGGTGCGTGAATAGCTGCAATAAATTTGTTTCAACTAGATCTTGTTAACCATGAAATTCCCGATGATACTGTGATGAAAAGTTAGCTCCGCCTCCGTTGCCTCCCATTTGAAAGAACAGGGGAAGCAATCCGCCGCTCTCCGCGCGTCCCTGAGAGCAACTGAAAAGTACACAATTATAATTATAACTAATACACTCAACGCTGTTGCCCATTTGCAATGAGAATTTTGCAAAAGTAGTCAGGATTTATTTAAACATCCTACAAATAAAAATCATCATAATTACCTTCAGAACCACATCAAATCCATTTCCACATCAAATCCATCAAATAATTTCCTTAACATCAGATCTGTTGTCGTAACAACATAATATTAAGGTTTATCGCTGCTCTGACAGCATGCGCTGTTGCATGTGCTGTGAATGCTGGATTCCCGTCCATTGTGACGTAAATATAGAATGAGAACGAAGTGGGAAAGCTCGCAAGCCTGGCTATCTGAAAGCATTGTGACGCAACCGTCAGTCAAACCACATGCCGGCACTGATTGCTGGAGACACAAGCGACTCCTTCAAAACGTCAGTAAGGTTCGTAATTGCTCTTTTTGTGAATCTTGATAATCTTGATGAGATTTTGCGATGGGGTATCAGCGAGTGGCATTCGACATTTTGTAAATCGTAGTTACTAGCATCCGCTGATATTTGACATTTCGTAATTGCTACGTGCCATTCCAACCTCAATTTACGCCCTGAAAATGCTGCGCCCGGGGACAGATGTCTCCCGTTCCCCCCTGGCTACACCACTGTCTTCAAGACAGAATCATCAGTTTGCTTCAAGTTATGCATACAGCCAAATATCCTGAAGTCGAAGCATGCTACAAAAACTGTCATACTGTCATATGCTTCAAAACAAAAACCGTAGTTGCACATGCAACAAAGTATTGAACCCAGTGCCATATTTTTCCAAGCATTCAATTCAGTCATACGCAGCTTTACCGGTAGCAGTAGCCAGAGCTTCTAAGCCCCAACTGCTTTAAAGTTTGTCGCTGATGCTCAGTTTTTACCGAACTAACATGGAACCTATCGATCAGGTCAAAAGCAACCTGAGCTAAACCTTTCCTAAGTCTGCTAGCTTACTGCAAACAAATAATCCAAAATTAGCGCAAAACAGTGAGAAGAGCAAGTACTATCAACGTGTGCTGACAGAAGAGCTCTTGCGAACTTTTTCCTTTGGCCACTACTCACGCCAAAGTAGCGAATAGCGGTAGCGGTAAAATGGTGATAGCTCGCTACCGCATCCGTTATTTTTTTCAAAAAAGAGAGACGCTCCCGCTGACGCTACTGGAAAATTAGCTCGCTACAGCCCAGCTCTGCAAAGAAGAAATGCAAGCAATCCAAGAACCTGACTTCAGAGAAGAGACTTGCAACATCAACCGATACAATAAAAAGGAATGCAAAACAATGACATTTCCAAGATAATAAACATGGAAAACAAGATATTTCACCGGCTGTTTACAGTTTACTTCCAAATTCTCAGCCCACAAGTACTTCTGTAGAGAGAAGCTTTTCCATGCTGAAAACACTGTTTGCCACGGACAGAAACTTTAAGACCGAAAATGTGCAACATTACGTGATTTTACACTTTAATTCGTCCACCTAGTGATTAGCTTGCAGTGTTATGTCGCAAGACTTAGATTTATTTCGCAATAGCACATCGACTTGTGTCGCAAGTTTCGTTGAGAATTTTTGTTTATTTTCGTTTGTGTTCTCGTTTAATAAATGTTCGTTTTAGTATGAAATCTCAAGAAATTCTCAAGAAATATCATTTATTCAGACTAAATTTTGTTAGGTCAATAAAGTCAATTTTTTGAATTTTTAAGTCAATTTTCAAAGTTTTTAAGTCAATGAAAACTTGCCCTAGTCATCTCCATTCACTCCTGTACTTAGGACCAGAATCATAAGAGCCCTTCCACTTCTTCGACATCATTGTCACATTTATGTCGTGGAGACGCAGACCTGCCGGCAAGCGTTGAGATTGAACTGGCTTAGTACTTGCAACACAATACACACTACACAGTGCACACATTTCCAGTGATCACGCAAAAACTTTAGTTCGAAGTTCACATCCCCCAAATATTACTAACATCAGAACGTAGGTGTCGGTCTAATATAGCATTTATCAAAAACGTTTTGCAAATGTGTTGCCGAAAAAAATGGAATAGTAATATTTTCCTTCAGAGGAAAATTTTTCAGCGTAAAAAGGACATAAAAGAGCCAAAAGGCGAAACGAATTTCTTACGGCCAACCAAGTTGAGATGAGGCCAAAAAGCTAAATAATTTTTTTTAGGCCAACTGACTTGAAAGGAGGCCAAATTTCTGAAATTTGGCCTAAAAAAGGCCAACCTGGAGCGGACATGAGTGAACTGCAAGCTCACCACTGCATGACAATAGAACAGTGAACCTGGTTTTGGGGAGTGTTTTACCAGCTAACAAACTGTCATTGCAAGAAATAAATGAATTAATCGAAACTGAGCTACTATCTTCAAGTTTTCTTANATTTTGGTTCTTAGTCGCAATTTCCAGGAAGGGGCACATACCCATAGTTTTGACGTACCACGAGTTCAAAACTGTTTGCTTGAGTTCAGTGCAAAAGCGTAACCACAATAGTCATTCTTTTTGCATATACATGTTCAGCAACAATGTTGACCTCAAAATTAATAGCAGAAATGATAGAAAACCATTCTGAACTTTGTGTGTGCGCGAATAGCTGCAATAAATTTGTTTCAAGTCGATCTTGATAAATCATGAAATTACTTATGATGCTGTTATGTAAGGGCGCCTGTGCCCCCGTAACGCACCCCCGTTCCGGCGTCCCTGCTTGTAAGATTCGGAACTTAAAGGTTGGCTCAGTGCCTACTGTCTATCCTGCTGATTCAAGAACAGTCTTTTGCGAAGTTTGCAATGATGCAATCATAGCGAAACATTGTGAGCTTAAAGTGCATAAGGTAGCAAAAGCACTCAGACAAGACTAAAGAACTTTTTGCATGCTCTCTAATGTAACACAAAGTTTTAAGTTACAAAGACCAGACATAAAGTTGTAGGAATGATGATATGCTGAAATTGTTTATCGCTGAGGATTGTTCTACTGTATAAAACATGCAACCATTGGAAAAAGATCGTCAGGAACTGTGTGTCATATAAAAACGAGGTAAGCTGCAGTTACGTTGCTCAAAATGTTGATTGAAAGATAATTGTGCGCCGAAAAGTGTGTTTGCCAAGACCAGCATTTTCAGCCCCTTCTTATTGAGAGCGAATGCAAGACGAAAAATTAATATATTGTATAACTTCATAGGTTTCTTTTAATCATGTAAAAAATAACAGATTGTTAACAGAATTTCACTGCTTTTAGCAGAGTTTAGCTGAAAATTTGTGACAAGATTTTTAGCAGAATCTAGCAGTGTTTTGTGACACCATTTAGCAGATTTAGGTCTCAACCATCTGGCAACACTAGCGGCCAGAACGATACACTCAGAATGTCATGTCACGATGCGAACTGGAAAGAGCATGTAGAGAGTAAAGCTATAGTAACACGGATGCCTTGCCCACACATTTTATGATTTAGCAGGTGTTGAGATGTTTTTTAAACTTAGGGCCTCGCGCTCTTGAAATACTACAAACCCCGCGTTACCTTAATCCAGCTCTGCTTGCATATATGGCCGACATATTTGACAATTCAATGAAATCAACATTAAAATGCGAGGAAAAAATGAAACTATACTGACATGTTCTGACAAGTTAAAAGGTTTTAAAGAAAATCTTACTCAGGAAAACTGAGTTAACATGGGGTCATTGAAAATGTTTCCAAGAAGCAATCAAAATAGAAAAAGTGTTGACAGGAATTTGTGTTGGATTTGACCCAAAAACACTTAACCTTGTTACATCAGAAATATGATCATTACTTTTTCACAATTAATAAATGGAAAAATATAGCTGGACCCGAAATCGTTTTTCGGCTAATGCTGAAATGTCAACGTAAGAATTATCCTTGCCCGTTAGAAAAAAACTCTTGATATTAAAATTTAGCGATGTTCCGCTTGGTGAGTTTTGGATTTGTATCAAGAGTTTTAAACGCGAATTTCGAAAGTGGCTATTAAAATTATTTTTCAGTTTTGAACTACATACTTGTGTGAACAAAGTTTCCCATCTTTATTATTGATCATAAGTGATCCATGCTTAAAAGATATTGATGGAGAACTTTCAGTTGCTCTTTCAAATATTGAGCCTAACGTACAGGGATTGTGTCAATTATTGAAGCTAGTGTTTCAACAGTTAACATTTTGTAACTTCATTTAGAACCCATAGTATTAAAGATGTAAATGTGATAAGCAGTGTCTTTTTTGCCTCGTGAGGCAAAAGTTGTTCTGCAGCTATTTGCCAGTAGTTGTACACAATTGTTTGAAGTGGTCACATGACAAGTTCAAAACGCATGACCTACTTAGTTGACCGTAACGTCTGCAACAGCTCAGTCTGACATGCATGGACAAGTGTGAGTGGCTTCTTATCAGTGCTGCGTGAAGGCTAAACCATAACCCTAAGCTCTAAAATACTGCAGACATGGGCTAATCGTAATCAATTACAGTTTTTTGAGTAATCGTAATGGATTGAACTGACTAAAAATGACATGTAATCGTAATCGATTACATTGCCAATTTAATCGTAATCGACGATTACTTTCGCAATTAAACTTGGAAATCGTCACCCTACATCACTGTGCGATGAACCGTGGTTTTGGTGGCTGCGTTTCCTATTTTATCATCGTTTGTTATGGTTATGTTTCAGGGGAGGCCATTTGCCCGCCTGTGTGCGTTATATCTAGGTAGTCCAGCGGCAAGCATAGTGTTTGGCAGCGAAATTTCCTTTTGTCCCAACCAGCCTTCCTGTTGGCCGTCAGAAGTAACACAGTGAGTCTAATGAGACGTAGCAACAAAAATAAGGGTTTTTCTTAATAGACGGGTTGACACTTCGACAACAGAAGAGATAGCGATACATTAGGACGAGAGGTTTTGGTTTGATTTATATATATTCAGAGTGAACCTATGCATGTAAGTGCTGGAGCTGGAACCCTACTTAACATGTATTTCAGTTTTAGTATTCTTTTGGTTTTCAGTAGGTTGTCGCTTTTGCGTTTTTCGCAGAGATATGCAGGAACGCCTGTTATCCCTGGTTTTTCGGAATATTTTTCGTTGATTTAGGGTTTTAGTATAGCAATCCACATCCGGATTCACCATCATTTCTCAATTTTTTTTCTGACTGTTGGCTAGTGGGTCCCCTACAGTGGCCCTCCTTCAGCTAAGTTTCTCCCCTGGGTCAAATCTCTGATCACGCCACTGGTTTGTTGACTGCATCAACATCTCAGCAAACAATTGTGATTTTTCTTTTTTCCTATGCTTAATCCTTACAGATTGGTTAATCTTGTTTATTGCATTCATTCATAACGTATGTTGTATGAAAATATAATTACATCAAACCATGCAGATGGGTTTGGTTTTCTTTCTGAGGATGTTTCGAGACAAATGTAATCGCGATTACTTTCAATGTAATCGTAATCGATTACATTTATGTTGTAACCACCCCATGTCTGATGTGCTGTCTCTTTCTGTATTGTACTTACCACGTGACCACTTCACCAATTTATGTTCGATTAAAGGCGAAACAGCCACAGCATAGCTTGTAAGGCAAAATCAGGGCTGGATTTAACAATAGGCCAAGGACCTCAAGATCCAAGGGGGCCTCCAACAAACTGTGGTACGCATGAAGTCAGTGGCCAGTATATGATCATTGAGATAAATCTTCGTCAAAAATTTGTCTTATTTATGAAAGTAGTTTTATTCACCTTTCGTGGTCAGGGTTGCAGAGTCGCAGCCCAGTCGTAAGGATTCGGAGGGTTTTGGGCGGATTCGGATTCCTAACAACGCTGGTGTCGGAGTCGGATTTTTTTGTCTGACTCCGGATGTCCAATTGGATCATTTTTTACATCACACTCCTAAATTGAGAATTCCTGTTGAAATTGTACAATTTCTTCTGAAAGTTTTGTTGAAACAGAGCTTTCTTACTGTGGACCACGATTTCCATTGATTTTAACAGCCAAATTTCATTCCCTTTATCTTAAGGAGTCGGAGATTTTGGAAAATCGGAGTCGGGAGTCGGAAAATTTTGAAAGGTCGGAGTTGGATATTTTACATCCGACTACGCAACCCTGTTCGTGGTGAACGCCAAAATCTTCCACGAGTTTCCATGAATCTCAACATGACGTTTGACCGAGCTGCATGCCAACTATTGTGCGTCCAGCGTTTGCTGAATCGTACCGATTGTTATGTGTGACTCTATCAAAAAGACTTGTGGCTGTTCGTGTTTGAAATGCACGTGATCAGTGGCATAGCTGTCTGGGGGCAAGGGTAGGAGCCGTCCCCGCTGGAAATCTAAATATAAAAACTGGCCTTAACTTGCTTGTATTTTCTATTCTTTTGGTTTCAGTAGGTTGTTTTCTTGCGTTTTCCCGTGATTTCGTGTTTTTGTATAGCCGTTTAATACCAGATTCACTATTATTTCTCAACTTTTTCCTGAGTGTTGGCCAGTGGCCTCCTTCAGTTAAGTTTCCCCATGGCTCAAACCTCCAGTTACGTCACTGCACCTGATCAAAGCTTAAGGTTGTATTGCAGATAAGAGCTATGTGTAGGGCTAGCAGCAGTATCTTACAATAAAAGCATAGTTCTTTCCTCTGTGACTGAGCAATACAGTAGTTTTGTCAGCGTTTCTATTGCGTAAAGCTTGATTGATGTTTTTAGATGTCATTCGTTTCCATTTGAATTTTCTTCAGCAAAGTCATTCAGAAATCAGATTGCTATCGAGCACTTGCGCAAGTTTGTACTGCTCCCATGCTAAGCAAATCAGAGATCTTGAATAGCAAGCAAAAGCCACTTTGCCAACACACATCTTGTTGTGCCAGCTCACAATGCAAATATCACACCTTTTCGCGCAACAGTTTAGTTGCGTTCGATTCTTAGCAGTCTGAAAAAGTAATAAACACGCGAATCGTCGACCTACCAGTTGCAACCTTTTGGTTGCGTTTTATTTGACGTGTTTTGCTCATGTGTGTGAGATTTTTGCAGCCGTGGTAAGCGAGTTGCGACGTGGTCCTCACGTTGTGCTTTAACGTCTTTATGCCGCCACACATACTGTGTGCAGTGTATTTGTTTTTTGAACATAGATAAGAAAAAACAGATGTGATTCGTATAAAAACCGTAAGCCATGTGTTTTGTCAAAGATTTGAAATGTGGCGATTTCGGTAGGTTCACACCTGTGGAAGTTAATAATCCTGTTCCTGCCAGCCAAGTAGGATTTCAACAATTTCGTGCAATTGAACGCTTTTGCGTCGAAGGCAGCAAGTGCAGTGATCGTGGGGCACTCCAGTAATGATTTAGAACTTTTCATTGACGTTACTTCCAGAGCGTGATTTTCTGCTTTCGCAAATTGATTTATTCCTCGTAACAATGGGAGAGGGGCCTCAGAAGTGGATTAGCCTAAGGCCTCGCATCAGCCAAATCCGGCCCTGGGCAAAATAGACACTATCTTTTTGATACGAGTTACTTGGAAGATTTCGGAGTGTTATCAGGAGTCGGAGTTGATGTTTCAAATTTTTTGGAGTCGGAACAGAAGTATTTAAGCCAGAATCAGGAGCGGAATCGGAGTCTAAAAATGTGACTCCGCTCATCTCTGCTACAGGCATGGAAATCAGAATGGGACCTTTCACCACTGGATTTTGAAATTTTCCTAAACACCTTCGGAGCCAGGCGATTTTCACTTTAAAAGGTCCGAGTCTTTCTGGTTCAAAAGTTAAAGCGAAAAAACTCTTTTTGGTGAAAATTACCTAAAAAATATTTTAGCCAAATGTTGATTATTTTGCCATAACTTTTGAACCAGAAACGCTAGAAAGTCAATCAAAGGATTAAAAGACTCGGATAGCCCAGTTTCCAACAAAAACTTGAGCGAAATACTTCCCTCTTGCGGTTGGGGCCCAGAGCCCGATAACCTCGGCCAAAAAAGCCTAAACCTACTCCACTTTATGACGTCACAGACAAAAGATCCAAAACCTTTTTATTCATTGCAAACTGCAAGACTCGCCGAGTACTGAGGATCTGAACATCTCTCTAGCACAATCGAGTTATAGAGTTGCAGCAAGTGGCGCGAAAATAGCGGCTCGATGCGTGATTTCAAAGGACGATATATTCGTACACCGGCTCCCAACCTGACTGAATTTTCAGCAACAAAACGTTTTCTTATTTTGCAACTTTTGCCTTTCCCCCAGGAAAAATCTACTATTCCCCCCCTGGATAAAATCCTTCCGACGCCCATGTCTGCAGGAACTCATACGCCTTTTGCTTAGGGCTTCCAAGAACAAAATTAATGGTCTTGCAGGTGTTGAGGATACCGGTTAAAATGCTTTCGTGCTAAAAGATGCAGACACTCCATTAATGGTGTTCACGACAACAACAGCTTTTGTATACACATTCAAACGAACTATATTCTCAGGAAAGTCGAGGCTTTTCGACTGCGTAATCGCACTGTCCGTTGTATTGCGGTATTTCAAAGCTCCCAGAAATTTTACACCCAAGGCATAACCTCCCTTCTACCCTCCAGGGCGGTGCCCGTGCCACATTTGTATCGTAACGCATTCAATAGCTCATGCAACATCTTGCCCCAAAAAGAATGCACAATTAGCATTTTCTTGACGCAAGTTTGCACCAGACTCACAGGTAGAGAAAACATCCAGAAGCAGTAGACGTTCATACATGCGCGTTGTGAAGAATATACGATGCAACAACGTTTTACACTGAAACGCTCCAAGTCGTAACAAAAATTTTAATACATGATAATCACCGAGATTTTCGTCGTGGCAATAACACTACAGATTTCATTTTCACTGTCCGGCAAATTTGAGAAATCTTGCTGGTCATTAATTCACTGTATTGCTGCGCAGAATTTTGTGCCCGTGTTGGCACCACTCCCCTTCATAGTGCATAGGCCCGTAACCAGCTTGGGATACCAGGTGGGGCGAAGTGTTTTCTGAGGGGCCCAAGTTTTTCAAACTATGTCCAACACATTTTCCAGGTGGGGCGAAAAGTTTTGCAGGGGGGTTTACGGGCCTGATAGTGCATATGAATCCTACAGACATTTACAACCGAGTCGATCAGGGTGTCACTATTGCAAGGTGCAGGATCAAGCGTTTGCTTTTTGCGGACAATTTGGTACTGTTAGAATCTTCTGAACAGGGCCTTCAACATGCACTTCATCGGTTTTCTGCTGCGTACCATAAGTCGGAATGAAAATCAGCACTAAAAATACGTATTATGTCTCTCCAGAAACTCANGACAGTGTAAGTTGCAAGTGAGCGGCAATACACTGCAGCAGGTGGAGATGTTCAAGTACTCTACCTTAGGGTGGTACAACGAGGGACGGAAGTCGGAACAAGGAGATTGATACACGGATTGGAAAAGGAAACGCAGTTCTGCGTGAGCTTTATTTCTCTGTAGCAACAAAAGGGCAAACGCAAAGCTTTAATTTTTGAATCGGTGTTTGTTCCGGTCCTCATCTATGGTCATTGAATCTTGAGCCAATGACTGAAATTGCTATCTTAAGTGAAAACGGCAGAGATGAGATTTTTTCGAAGAGTTCATGATGTGACACGTATCGACAAAGTGCACAGCTGTAAAATTCGTAAAACCCTGAATGCCGAGCCACTTCTCTTTTAAATCGAGATATCTCAGCTACGTTGCTTCGTCCATATGACCAGAATGTACCAGGAAAGATTAGCGAGACAAGTGTCCTGTTGGCTACACAGTACACTCACGGGAAAGCAGCCCAGAAGTCGTCCAAGAAGTAGATAAAGCGACGACATCTCCGACCTTCCTTGGTCCCGTCTTGGTGTGCAGCCAGCAGAACTATCTGAGATTGCTGGAAACCGTGAGGTATTTCGAGTCCTCCTGGGGCTGCTGCCCCCACCATCCTCCCCATAACAAAAGCGCGTATGAAGTGAATGAATGGATGAGATTTTTGAAACCAAGTTCACTTACTGGAAACGGTCAAAATTAATGCCAGCACTATGGATGAAGACAAGGTGAAAAAAATAACAACTTCTGTGTCACTGTACGGCGCACGACAAACTACTTAACGGAAAGAAACGTGGAGGGGGGCTAAATTTGTCCAACGAGGAAGTGGAACGCATAGCATATGAATGATTACCCAGAGTTACCGCAAGGTAAGGATACAGTTGCACTTTGCTGTATGCATGAAATGTGTGTCACAAGAACCCGATCAAATGAAACGCACACACCGCCACGGGTTGCCTGGAAAACAAATGCCAGTAACGTGCATATTTATTATGAAGAAAAAGAAACATAGTGAAAACCACACATTGAGCTGGGTAACAATGGCGCGTTAAGCCTGGAGAAAAAGTACCTTCTAATGGTTATACTGATAATTTCCTAACACGCAAGCACTAACGGGAGTAAGCTAAACGTTGGGCGAGACACACGTTGCGCCTAATTCAGTCATGTGTGGACCAACGATATCGCAAGTTGAGTCATCGCAGATGATCATCATCATATCGCAGCAATAACGCCAGCAAAAAGTGGCCAGCTCGACAAAACAAGAAAGTCAACGTTAGTTGAGTTGGCGTCACAATCAAAGAAAAACGATTGGAGGCTGTAAGTGCAGTTGACCGAGGTTAGCAGCCTATTGCCAATGCTACATGATTTCAAACACTAGTTGTCGCCGCGAGATCACACGCGAAACGCTAAGGAACGTGTGCCGCTATGCCGTGCACACGCACGAAGGGAAGCGATACAGGATTTGCTCTGTCGAACGTGGTGACTGAACATTTGGGGTCGTTTACAACAAAGCATCATTTTCGCTCAGAGATGTGAGCGCATAAACACTGTAGAGCAAGAGAAAGGTGTCAGTTGAAAAGATATTTGCGGTGAAAAGAGAATGACACTTCAAGTTCACGAGGCAAGCCAAATCAATAACCTACATGATTCAGCATATATAC
>JGI24159J19872_10010050_pt1 | contig 12410 bp, 6 predicted proteins | sample Ectturendosymbi4_FD_19872 | JGI IMG/M metagenome (IMG submission 19872)
CGGATTAGGGTTAGGTTAGGGTTAAGGTTAGGGTTAAGGTTAAGGTTAGGGTTAAGGTTAGGGTTAAGGTTAGGGTTAAGGTTAGGGTTAAGGTTAGGGTTAAGGTTAGGGTTAAGGTTAAGGTTAAGGTTAGGGTTAAGGTTAGGGTTAAGGTTAGGGTTAAGGTTAGGGTTAAGGTTAGGGTTAAGGTTAGGGTTAGGTTTAGGGTTTAGCTTTTACATTTACTTCGTTTCTACCAAGCCTACTGCACTCTCATCACGCATTACTGTCATGTTACAGAAGGCGGTCGAATAAGGCTTCAAATTTCAAGATCCGTAGGCGGTTCTACAGCCACTGCCTTTGGTTTTGGAACTATAGGTCAAATCTTCTGATTCTAAGGATGAGCTTTGAGAGCACACTATGTAGTTTTAGAATAACATTACAAGCTTCATACACAGTTTCAGTGCTTGGAAATTTGATTTAGGAAAATTGGATCCACAAACCATACCCAACAGTAGTGTGGCTAGCCCAAAAATTTGAGAGGGACCAAATATTTTGACCTTAAGCAAGCAACAGTATTTGGTTTTTGTCACCATATCCCAAAAGACAAAACAAACTATGCTGGAAATGTAGGAGAGTATGGTCTTCATGGCCACGCTCTGGTTGTGCCTATGATCCACAATTGAAATTTCAGTAGGCCACACTCTTGCCATGCCAAGAATGAGCTTGTGGAGTTTAAACGACATAAGTTTGCAACTGAAATTTTCAAAACAGAGTTTATGTCTTATTTGGATAAGAGCAAGGAATGAATGCCCAATCATTTCTGATCTAGCCATTCATAAACTCTTAGCCTTTTGCATATCATATTTGTTTTAAATGGCATTCTCAAAATGCTTAATCATCAAGTCCAAAAACCAGTCCTTTTTGTAAAGTGTTAAAAATATCCTTCTTGTGTTGTCTTGTATCAATGTAAAAACGGATGATCTGTGTAAAAGTAATCAATGACATCCATCCCGTTAGTTGTGCTTGATAACTTAATATAAACTGAATTGTTTTTTGTTAATTTTTTTCACCTTAGGCCTACTGTTTCCATTGGTTTGGTGGTAGTATTATTACAGTATGTAGTTACTTTTGTGGATTGTGTGCATTTTTGCGATTTCACTTTGGACAAAAATGCCTTTTGAGTCTTAAATTTTAGGCAGTATCTATTTTGCTGCCAAGATAGCAGCAGCAAAAGGCTTGGTAGAAAGGAAGTAAATATAACTAAAAGATAAACCTACAACCAAACCTTAACCTTAACCCTCCACCCAAAGTGGGAAACCCAACCTTGGGCTCAGTCGCTCGGCGTGGTGCAAACTGAACCACCTCAGAATGTGAGTCGGACGCCTCCGGGAATCGCCACACTGATGGAAGATGGCACCGGATCCTTGGTGTCCATGCGGATCTGGAGAAGCCCAAACCGTGGAACATAAGTGGACGTTGTTTGTGGCTCTTTCCGGATGCCTGGAACGAATGCAGATCTTGCTTCACCCCCACCGGCCGTTTGCTGGTTAGAAGAAAATGATCTTGTAGTTTAATCATATGCACGACGACCTTAACCTAAGCTAACCCTAATCCTAACCTAACCCTAACCTATGCCTAACCTAACCCTAACCTATCCCTAACCTAATTCCAAGCTAACACTAACCTAACACTAAGCTAATTCTAACCTCATCCTAACCTAACAACACTAACTCCTAAAGGTAACACCCGTACCATGAGCAGTACAGCGTTTTCCTGACAAAGTGACCTTTTTATTTGTATTGTGTCATGTCACAAGACCGAATGTTCGAGTGTCGGCACAAAAGCTCCAGCCGATCTGTTGCCACCAGCATTTTGGCGGTAAAATAGACACTACCTAAATTTTATAAAGGGATTGTTACATGTATCATCAACGTCAAGAGCTCTAGGCTACCTATGAAAGGTCGCATTGAAAAACTTTTTTTTAATGGAGTCAAACTAACAAAAATGTTTGAGAATCCCTGGTCTAGCTCGCTGAGAATGAATGACTAAAATCGGATGTTAGAATAAAAAGTAAGGTCATAGATGTTCATTAGTGTGCAGCATCTAGTTGCCAAAGTGTAAGTGGATAGCCACCAAATATACAGTAGTAGTGGACTTCATTTGAATGGATTAAATATATAGGCTATCTGGCAAATCCACAGCTACAGAGCTGGAACTGATTGGTGATAACACATTCTTCAGACACTCTGCATCAAAGTTCTTTTGCAGCGACTATGCAAAATATGTAATTATTGAACAGGCTACATGGCCTACAGTAACAGTAGTGGGATAGAGCTCACACTACTGAAGCTGGTAGTGTGGTTTTGAATCGCAGTCACGTCATATTGAACACATGAAAAACAGTACTTGCAACCTGTCCAACCTCAGCTCAGCGTTACTAATGGATGGGTGCAAGGAAGCAATTCATGTGCAATGGTGCCATTGGCCTGTCACCAGTGTAGCATTTATTATGAAAGTAGCTGTGGGGCCCACAGCATATTTAAGCAAGTGGAGATGGGTGTCCACCGTCCATAGACTACTTGTGACACTACAAAGAAAGTACAAAACGAACATGTTGAAACTTTCTTTTCCGTTTCTGTTAAGATTTATTATGATGGTTTGGGGTAAATACCTAGAATATGCCTGAAAAAATTGTCCTTTGCTTTAGTGTTTAACTCAAAACTCTTCATTTTTTGATTTTCTGCTGTAGCTGTAACAGGTTGTGTATTATGTGTAAATAAGTAACATGTGCTGAAACAATTGTATGCTTGACAGATTTCTACATTTTCAAAATGGTAAGTTGTAACAAGAATGCTACATCTATTTCTTGAAATAAGACTGCATTGCATTTTGACATGAATCAAGACCTGACCTGAATTTATCAAAATTTTGATCCAGCTTGGTTATAGGTTGAACAGAAAAAATATTTGTTTTGACTTAGCATATTCCTATCTTCAACTTTCGGTGTGCAGGCATTTGAGACCAATTCATTTGACCAATTCATTTGAGACCTGTTCATTTGAGACCTGTTCATTTGAGACCTAATTCACATAAGACTTTTTCATTTGAGACCTAATTCACATTAGACTTTTTCATTTTGAGACCTATTTAATTGGGGTCACATTCATTTGAGTCCTATTTATTTGGGATCACATTCATTTGAGACCACATTTATTTGAGACCACATTCATTCGAGACCATATTCATTTTAGGTCACATTCATTTTAGATCACATTCATTTTACGCTACGTTAAAGTGAAACTGTTTTGATTTACTGTGAATCGCATTTTTATGATCTACCTTTCACTTCTTTGTGGGAGACCTGAAGTTTTGCAAGGTTACGCCCTTCCGTGTCCAAGGTGACTCACGCTATGTTGTAAATGCACTCACACTTTAAAACACTGCAAAGGCCAGAAAACTCTTCATGCCTCAGGTTTGGAAGGGAGCGTTGCCCTTTGAAATGTCATTTTGTTAGACCAAGTCAAAGAATTATGTGTTTTGCATTCCAGCGCATTTCCTTTATCAGGGTGCTGCAATTTATCGAGACGCCGCAATATTTTCAGTTTTGATCTGAAAGATGAAAGGCAAGGAAAGAAAAAAAGTCTTTTTGTGTTGGTCAAAGTAATCACAGGAGAAAATCAAATTTTGTGGCTTTTGAGAAGAGAAATAAACCTGCATATGAGCAAAATGTCTGACAGGTGATCTTTACAAATGCGACTGTTTTAGCAGATAACGTTAATTTCAAAGATTTGCAGAATTTGCTAAAATTTTTCGAATGGCAATAACTTTGAAACATATTTGATAAAAATGATAAAGTTCCTACTTCTTCATTGTTTTCAAAAATTTGAACGAGAAACATATTTTCATTATTTTGCCCAATAGCAATGTGCAGCTTCAGACTCTGTGAGATTTTTTTCAGAATTAATGTCATAAACTATTCATACACAAGCAATATGTTGAAAGAACAAACATTGAAAAAGCATGCTATAGACAACAGTGAACTTTTGACATCACATGGAAGTGTAAGAGATAAAAATTTTGAAACTGGTAAAAACACATGGCATTAGATGTAAGTAAATAAAAATATTAGGTGAAGGAATAGATTGCTGAGCAATTGCATGCAAATACTTTGACTTAAGGCAGTAAATGTTAGGATAAATGACTTGTCTAATGCTTGTATGCAATGTGAAATTCAGTGGACATCAACTACATTTTGCCCTCACCACAGCCTTAGTTACGATTTAAATTTTTGAAGTAAAGTAGGAGGTATACTTTCACACACAAAGGCAATATTTCAATAGCTGACATGTACAGCTTTCTAGCAAGAAGTTATGTATTATGTCAAAGTACCTTCCTTTCATGTGATTAGTGAAGTAGTTCCATATAAATAAATGCATGGTTAATCCACTGAAAAAGTATTTTATGTTTAGTTCTTTGTGCTATGATTTCAATTTTCCTATGTGTGAAATTAAATTGTACCACACTATTTCTTAACCTTTTCTCTACCACGCCTTGCTTAAGTAATTGTCCTTTGTTTCAAGCCCCCTGACTTTAAATAACATGTAAAAACAAATGTATTTATTGTTAAATTTATTTGATCAAACTTTATGTGTTGTAGAGCATGTAAGGGCTTGTGCACCCTGGGAAATTTAATGGTTTCCCCTGGGGAGGCAATCCCCCTGGTTAAGAATGATTGTTCTATCAAGTTAATAATTATTTTGCACAGTGTCATGAAATCAATTTGTTGATTGTTCTGAATAAACATTTTGAGTCTCTAGATATCATACAGGGCATTTCGTTTATATTACTCCCCATTTTTCTTGACATGTGATGTGCAGACTGCAGAGCACATAAAAATGATCCCATATACGGAATATATAATTTTAGCTGATTCTTTTGCAAGGCTATATCGAAAATATTGGCTTTTTTGTTGATTTCATTTTTGCTAAGAAAATGGTTTTAATACGTATTTGATCTTCTCTCTTTTTTATCAATATTTCAAATAAATTTATGGGTATTTCATACTCTTTGTTTTATATTCTTATATTTTAACATAGATTGATTGTCACTTTTACATGCTCACAGACAATACTGGTTTTAAATTTTACTGTGAAAATATTCTAAAAAATATCTTCAATCAAGTAGCAATTGATATTTTTGGTAACATGAGTGCTGAAAGAATTTTGTAACTACCATATAAGTTCTTGCCAAAATGTTTGGATGAACTTATTATTTAGTTGGTGCTTTGCAAAGCTTAGTTGAGACTTTGAAGCATGTTTGAGAAAAAACAAATTTTTAGTTTATGTGCTTTGTCTTAATTTAGTCAAGGGCTTGCTTACTTTCATTTCCCCATACATTAGAACAGTTTCATTGTATTTTAAGAAATGGAGCCAGGTAGCAACTTTTTGACTAAATGTTGCTTGGTCTCACAATAGTTTAAAATAAAATGCATTCTTTTTGTTTGAAATACAGGGGTTTTCTGTTGTGAGATCACATATTTGACACTGTTTTTTTGGGTAAGAATCAAATAATTGTGATTGATGAACTGACTTAACAGAACTTAATGCTATGTGCTGTTCACTTGGGATTGCAATTATTTTGACTCATGATTAGCTTAATTTGAAATACGCAAATCATGCAATTAACCCTTCAACACAGTTGCAAAAAGTGTCTGTAACTCTGTGATTACAGTGGCTCCAATGCCTTGTAGAGCGTGCTGTTTTGTCTATTTTTATTGACCTGCATTATGTACAGTGTGTGTGCTTATACTACGGACTTTGTGTCTGCTTACAAACAAATAAATTAAATAAAATTAAAGCTGAACTACATTTTTTCAGTCTTAAGGCAAATCATTCATTGGTGATTGTTGGTAATTTAAGAGCAATATTTCAATTTGCGATGGTTGTTTGTGCTTTAATGTACAATGCACCCAGATCCAACTATGTTTGGGAAAATTTTATGCTGATGAGAAGTGTCAGTTTTTGTGTGAAGTTGTATGGTTAATGTAGGCAATTTGCAGCAGTGGTGTTCCACCTTGGGTATTGTGAACCATTTTTGGAGGGGTTGCAAGTAGATATTTTTTGTACATAACTATTTTACATTTGCTTTATCCAAGTTTTAGACAGGGGTTGTTAGGTTGTAGTGGGTTGCTATAATGGGTTGCGGTGCAAAATAGGTTCAAAACCACTGATTTAGAGGGAGCTCAAAAATTTATTTTGATATTTTAAGGCAGCATCTTATGTTAAGCTTTGATATTACATTTTTGAACTTCTAGGTTTTTTCAATTAATGTAACAGTTTTGTGATCAGATATTTTTATACAGTCATGCAAGCATCTGAAAGCCAGAGCTTTGGAAGTTCAATCAAATTTTGTGCTACAAATTAAGAAAATAGTCATGGTATCAAGAAATAACCTGTTAAAAAGCATTGGACGCTTAGCATAAGCTGTTTGCTGAAAGGTCAAGTTTAAAGTCTGCATACCATGCGACCAGTATAATTAATCCATGTTTTTATGCAAATTAGAAACATTTTGACTATCTTGACATAATAGAGTGATCACAGTGTGTGATCTCTGTTGTTGCTTGCTGGCACAGTGTGGAGCTTTGTGCTTACCACTTGGGCCCTCTGATCGCAACAGCAGAATACTGTGATATGCAAGTGAGTTGACGATTCAAATTGTGCAACGTGCAACATATATGCCCCAAAACCATTTTGTGTTCTAGAGTTATTCAGTTACCCTTGCGATATGGACCATGAGTCTGACTCAAAATAAATAATATTATTTTGCTGTTATTGAGATACATGAATAGCTATTTTAAGATGGTAGGTTTTGAACATACCTTTAGTGAAAGTAGTGGATGAATATGTGGAAATGATTATTGAGAGTTAGTTGTTGTTAAACATTTTTGGCTCTTTGCGACAATAACAGTTCCTATGCAGTCTTGAAAAGTATGGAAAAAATTTTGTTAATGTCAGTCTGGAAAAGTCTGGAAAAAATTATTTTGGTCTATCGGTATGGAAAAAGAAAATAATTTTCCAGACTTGATTTTTTGACGTACATTTTAATAATATTTTATTTAAGATTGATATAATTTTACTTATATTGTGTTGAATATTATAGAGCCTATATTTAATCTGGGTAGGCCACACAGGAATGTTAGGTCTGGAAAATGTCTGGAAAAGGCCTTGAAAATGTCTGGAAATTTATATTAAAAATGGCATAGGAACCCTGTGATAATGCAGAGGTAATACAATGCTGGTTAGCTTGGTATTCTGTTTTTGTACCAAGTAATACTGACTGCTTAACAAAAAAATTTAGAGATTTACTAAAATGTGCAGCCTCCCAAATCTCCAAATCGTTCCGGGAAATCAACACCAACAAGAGGAAAGAGTGTTGATAAAAAAGATGAAGAACTTGATGCGGAAACATTGAGATTAAAAGCAGAAGAAGAAGAACGTAAAAGAATTCACCAAGAGGTAACTCATTGCAGCTTTGAAAATAATAAACTTTGTCTTAATGTAGTCAACTTTTGTTGTTTTTGTCATCATTGCTAAACCCAAGAATTGAAGTGTTTCAAGAGTTTATTTCCACACTCTTTACACAACTTTTGTCAACTAATATTCCTAATTTCCTTGATGCATTCTCTTATTTCAGTTGGAAACCTCTTATTGGCAAGCATCATATAGTCGATACTAGCAGTGGTTCCCAAATTTTCACTTGAAAGACACTTTGCAAAAACCAAAAAAAAAAACAGTTTGCCCACCTCACGCTCAATTTAGAAAATGACATTTGAAAATGTTTGATGAAAGCTATATGACTTACAGAGTGTTGGAAATTCTCATTACCTATCCTTCATTTCAATAAATAAATTTTCATATCTATGGTGATTGCATGCTCAAGTCTTTCCTGCTATAATCACCATATTGGGCAGTACTTAAGCATGACAAACTATCTTTTGTTTTGCAATGCAAAACTTCTGGCTCTGTTATATGGTTTTGAAAGTTGAGCACTCCAATTTGCAAAGATTGAAGAAGCAGAAAAGTGCTTCAATACAAGTACACTTTTTCTATTGCTACTAATCTTCTTGTGTGGAAATCATAGTTGTGTCATTCAGCATATATTATTTTTCATCCATAAATCACTTGATATAAAAATCAAATCATTGTTTTTTTAATTTGATATCAACTTTGATGAGTTAAAGAGAAAAATTATTGCCAGTGTTTTGTGCTTAGCTTCCAAATGTTCTAATATATGAAGAATCATTAGATTTATTCAAACCTCATTTATTGATGGAAATATTTCAAAATTGTCATCTTTTGCACCATTTTTTCTAACCAACTTCTTTACCTACAACTTCAGCCAAACAGAGGAAAACAACTTTAGGTTGACATTTGATATTCATTTGTAAACATCTAATCAATGGGAACTGCATTTCATTTAAACAACAATTAGACAATTGATGTTTAGGCTAATTTTTGTGTTGTTTACATGGAATGGGTTGAAAAAGCTTGACAAATAGTGAAAAAACACATAATGTTTCAGACTGTTGCAACCTTTTATTCAAAAGATATAAGTGCTTGGAATTATGTTTCTTCAATTTTCTGAACAGGATACTTTCATTATTTGTTTTTTTATGTGACGAAATACGGTGGAAAAAAATCAGCAATTGTTTCCAAACTAAATGAAGGCGAAAACCTTAACAAGCTCTTGCAATAGTGTTCATTTATGTGAGTGTTTATCTTATGCATTTTCTCACTGAGGCTTGTTGTTTTTGACAATGGAATCTTCTTCAATGATCCTGGCCTATCTTTTTAATGAATACGTCTGTTTCTTGTAGTATTCTCCAGTCAACTCACATTTGGTGGGGGAACGAACTTTGTCAATAACTTTAGAATCACAATTTCATGGAACTGAACAGGGAAGAGTCAGTTGGTCTTGAACTTCAAGCAAAGGATACAGTGATGTAGTCGAGACTGTGCTGACCAAGACTGAGCTTTGATTTCAACTTTGAAACCAAGGCTACGAATTCTTATAACAACTGATACCAAGACCTGAATGTTCTAGATTGAGATTCAAGACCTGAAATTATTGGTTTTGCTATGATTCTTTAGAAACAGGCCATCTTTGAAGCTTCAATTTCGTTGAATTTCATCCGTTTTTGTAAACGTTTTATTTCTTGCTTCTTTTTCCAAGTGAGCCTGAAACGCACTCAATCTAAAAATTGTTGGAAGATTAGTTTTTTTCCAAGTTTAAAAGACTGCATGTCCAGTGGCGATTCTAGAATTAAAAAGTGGGAGGTCACTGCGTGGACAAGGAAAAAGTACGGGGGCCAACATAAATGTCTATCTTGTATGGTGATTTTTCGTTGTTGTGAAGATTAGGTTGCTCTGATTAACCCTGTCAAATCCAATACAGGCTTGTGAATATCGGTAAATACGAGCTAGCGTTACTATTCGCTAGAGATACCTAAACACCACTGCAGATGCAATCACACACGTATACTGCTAAGTCAAATATTCTGTGCTAACCATGAAACTTCCACAGCACTGCACATGTGAAACGAAACACCATTTTCCGTACACAATTGTGCCGATCGCACATGAACGAAAACAGCTCCATGAAAGTGAATACAATTCTCATGAAAGCGAAATGGTTCCACTTCCAACCACCTATTCCGTATTGACACAGAGACAAGTAGGCTGTTGATAGCCAACTACAGTTTTTCGACTCTTTCCGAAGCAAATTATTTGCCAAAGTTAGTTTCATTTTTAAAATCATTTGTACTAAATGAGTATGATTCGCGAATTATTTCAAGTGTTTTTCTGGTTGAAATGTTTGACCTCCGGGAAAATGAGCGGAAATACGCGAAATAATTGCTTCTGAATCATTACAGAAAATCCGTACAAAATTATATGAGGTTGCAAGACATGTGTGGGTCGAGTTAAAACCGTAGTCACGAACCACTTGTAGCGATTTCTCGCTACTGGCTATGACCGGGTCGGAGATTCCAGACCGCCATGCTGATTCCGCACTGACTTACGAACCCGCAGCTGGGCAATGGATCTGTCTACGGCCAAATACTGAACCGATCCTGAGAAATCCTACCTGTTCAGCGCAACTTTAAGGAAACCCTTTGGTTCACACATTGCTGCCTAACACGTGCTAGTCTGTATCCACACATTACAGAAACTAAAACGATGTTTTCGAACGGCAGAAACACACAAGCGTTACGACTACAACGGTTCACATGCCCATCTCAAAGTTTCGCAACAGAGCAGTGGCAATCCGCTGTAAACCAAGTACAAAACTCGCAGAGGTGGGTTGAACCCAACCAACGCAGTGTCCCGAATCATGGTAGCAATATTATAGGTTTTTCTGGACCCAGTCTATCAGCGCATGCAAAATTCGACCGATCACGCCATCCAAAAAACGTGTGGTGGCAAGGCGAGATTTTTACTTCAGGAGCGCTAGAATCGTTGTTGTCACTCATAGGTCAGCAAATGAAAAAGAGAGTGCAGGCCGCGAAGGCTCCCCAAGTTTGCCAGAATTGCTTTTTTGACGGCAAATTTCACAAATTTGACTTTTTTAGAGACAGTTGACGTCAAAAAAATTGTTTGGTTTTTTCTCAATACTACATTTGGCTTTTTTGTAGGCAGTTGGCACATGTTATCAGATTGGTGTCTTTCTAAATATCTTGCTGAAAACTTTTATTAGGATTTTTTAGATTGTGATTGGTGTATTTTCTCAAACGTTATCTGGCAACCCATAGAAGAATAGAGTGGTCGCATATCTGGCAAACCATAACGCCAAAGGTTCCAGTGGAAAATGTGGAAGATGAAGAATGCTACAACTTTATTCTTCTAAAATTTCCTACATTAATAAAAATTTTAAATTTCATGTTGTTTAACAATTTGTTTTTTATGTCCGGTTTGGCTTTTTTCTCAAAAGGTGTCTGGCAACCCTGCGGCGGCCAACATTCTTGCTCCCAAAGGCAAAAAGTATTTTACGGCTTCCGAAATAAATGACTGGTTCGCCACTAATCGAAATGACAATAGCGTAAAACTACAAACGCGTTTTGAATCTAACACCACTTACGTAAGATGTTTCAAAGTCATATACACAAGGCAGCAGAACGCAATACTGCAGCCAGGATAAATTCTGACAAATTAACTGAAACCAATTCTTAATGATTTCACAAACATTTACTGCTGGGACAAGCAACAATCTGCTGACAGTTGTATAATCCAGTTCCATCTCACACTGAAATGCACTAAAGACCAATCTTCCCAATTCTGCACCTGTTTCTTATTTTCGAAAAGAATTTTTCAACACCACGGTCGCGGTCTGACTAAATTTCACGCTGGATGCGAGCATCCACTACAGTACAGGTGTGTGTCGTCATAAACAACTCTATCTACCCTACCGTCAAAAACAACTGCACAGCTTATCATGCATTTGCGAAATATTGAATGCAGGTTAGAGGGTTTCTAAATTATCGTTTAAAATTTTGCTGGCCGAAAGTTATCTGCTGCGTATGTCAACCAAACAAACTCGAACGGGAAATCACAAATTGCAAAACTCTGGGGGGGCGTGGCCCACCCAGGACCCCCTTAGAATTGCCACTGCGCATGCCAGACACACGATGAAGCACCCAATCTTGCATACGACGAAGCAGTTTTGCATACGTAAGTTATGAATTGTAGGTCTGTCTCATGGTAAGTCAAAAAGTAACGCAGTTTTGTCACAGGAGGTATATTTTTGCTCACCTTTGGTACGATGCGTTTTAAGGCTCATATCCTCGTGCGATTCAACTGTTTGTTGGTATTTTCCCAAATATGGGCAGGGATTTAGCTCACTTATTTAATAATGGGAATTTTGTTAGAAGTTCCTATGAAGCCGAAAGCAACAACGGATTTCCTTTCGCTGTTACCATTCACGAGAAATTGCAAAATGCTTACAAAGAGAAAACCTTAGTGTAGCAGCAAGTCTGTCTTGCGGCGATGCGTTGGTCAATTAATGTTTTTCTTGATTGTTGCGTGACCGCTTGGAGGCGCATACCATAGCGGGTAGCAGGCCCTCGGTGGCATTTCGTCTGCCCCTTGCTTAGCGACTGCGTAAAGGACGACTGCGTCGTGGTGTACTGTTGAAGTGCGTATGAAACGTGTAACGAAGTGTAGTAGCATTAGCAAGTCGCTTAGTTTCTGCCAGTAAAGTGAACGTTTGAAAACTTTATGTTCAGCAGAACTTCGTTTCTGCCCTCTACTGCACATCGATAGGCTCAAAACGCGGATTAGCACGAACGGACCTCGATCTTCCTTGAAATGCAACTGTTATCGTGAACGCAAACTGTTGACAGATCGAATAAACCGGGCAATGTGTTATTGCGCGTT
>JGI24159J19872_10010052_pt1 | contig 12409 bp, 10 predicted proteins | sample Ectturendosymbi4_FD_19872 | JGI IMG/M metagenome (IMG submission 19872)
TCATAATATTGCATGTTGTTCGATTATCCGAACAATTCACTTATCCGAACCACCCCTGGTTTTAATTAGTTCGGATAATCGGAGTTCTACTGTATGTACTTTCGAGCCCTGAAGGTGTGCGTCACTACAGGCGCACACCTTATGTACTCGACTGCTCGTATTCGAAGAGATATTTACGCAGACTGCTTTTGCTGGTGTGAGCTGCGCTGTTCCACGGCTGATTGAATTTACTTCCCTGTTTGTTTCGACCCACCATTAGTAACACCAGGGTGTGCGTCATTCCAGGCGGACACCTGCAGGGCTCGAAACTCGTAATCAACAAAACATTCGTGCAGAGCCGTCCACTGGTTTTGCAGTTGTGGCCTGCGCTGTTCCAGGGCTGAGTGATTTTTAATCCCTTGTCTCAATCTCGCAAACCCAGGATGTGCGCTATTCCAGACCCACACCTGGGCTCGACTGCTCGTATTCAAAAGGACATTTGTGCAGAGGGATCTGTGTTGATGCAGCTTCACATTCTCTACACTATTGTTAGCTAACACGTAACACTTGTTACAACACTACTGCAGAGTAGGGCGCTAATTCCTAAACTGGTCAAGTCTAGGTAAAATGCGAATGCGTTGTGACATGACACGCCATCAATCAAACACACACTGCAATGTTCGAGCACTCACTCGCAATGTAAAATGCGACTGTAGTGTTCAAAGAATAGAGACGAATACAAACAATCTGGCTATATCAAAGCACGCAACCATATGTTGTTACACTTGATGTATCTTTCGGGAAACAGGTACGTATTTTTTCGTATCAGGGCCTCAAAGGTGGGAATGTTACATTGAACCTGATGGCTACTAACACTCGCTCTCCAGAGCAGGTTGTATAGAGCTCTGCATCCATAATTGTAGGCCACACGCAATCTCTGCATGCATGACTTCGTCAAATTACACCATAATTGTGATGCATACACGGTCGTACAAAAGGAATGAAAAAGTACATTTAGCTGTGTAGTTATCCTGTTAGCAGAGAGTATGATAAAGATATGATACCATCTATATTTTCAGTACGGTAACCAGTCTTATTTTCTCCTAAGCTTTGCGTGTTAAATTGTGCTTTACTTTGCGATTCATCACTGCTTATTATGAGTGCAAAAGATAAGAAATCAGAAGTCTTCAGCTATTTTTCAAAAGTCAAATGTGAATTTCTTGCTGCAAGTCATACTATTCCTTTGAACAAAGGGCTTTTTTAAACACATCTTCACATTTGTGCTAATGCAAATGTGTGCGTGTTTGAAAGAACACAAACAGCACATGAAAGAGTCGACTGTTTTGGGCTCTTTACACGGTTTAATGATAATAATAATTCACGCATTTATAAAGCGCCGAAATCCGACATGTCGCTCTAAGGCGCTGAACAATGATATTGCGAAAGTGACACGCACAGCGAATTCAAAAATACGTTAAAATACACTAAGAACATACTGAACGACAATTTTGAGGAAAGGCAGAATTAAACAAGTGAGTTTTGAGGAGTCTTTTGCCCAGGCAGCGCTCTTAGCTGGAATGGTCACGACTGCAACAGACAAAGCATGCAACGAGTGAAAAACACTTGGTCAGTTGTGACAGGTCTACGTTTAAATGCTCGGACACAAGTGCAGTTTTCCAAACAGCCATTTACTTGATTCTGGTCGTAAAGAAATAACTAAACGTCACCAGGTATCAACAGCAAATCCAGCGACTGGCTTTACAGAAATTGTTTGTACTACCGTTATCGTGAGTTACGTTTCTGCTAGTAACTATTCGCTATTCGCTGAAACGTCTGAACCTGTGATTGTTTTTTTCGCTGATTTCCTCGTGGTAAGAGAGCTGCTTGTAAAAAACTACCAGATTAAATTACTCAAAAAGGTTTGGTGTGTTCTCTTAGTTTTGTGTACTTAATTTAATTCATTTTCCATTCAACTTGGGGAACACCAGGATAATTAAAATATTAATATGTGAAAACGACCAGCAGCCGAAGCTGGAGCCATGAAAAAGGAGAGCTCCGGAGCCGGAGCCGCACTCATGAAAGACAAGAGCTCCGGAACTGGAGCCATATTCATGAAAAGAAGAGCTCCGGAGCCGGCGCTGAGTCATTTTTACGACGGATCCGCAGCCCTGAAATAATCCACACTGTAGCCGGGCACACAGACGATCTAGAGTAAAAATTCAACGGACAAATTGCTTTAGCAACAACCTCCAACGATCATCATAGTAAATTAAAATTTGCAAGAAACCAACAAGTCATAAGAGTATGCTACTAAAGTAAACTCAATGATCGATTAGTGGTTGAGCATTTTCGCCCCCTTTGTGTTGTTTAGCCCCCCTATCGCCACCTTACCCATCAAAATCGCTCCCAAGGGGATGATACCGCCCACTTTGAGAAACTAATCTAGATCGTCTGTGTGCCCGGCCACAGTGTGAATTATTTCAGGGCTGCGGATCCGTCGTAAAAATGACACAGCGCCGGCTCCGGAGCTCTTCTTTTCATGAATATGGCTCCAGCTCCGGAGCTCCCTGTCTTTCATGAGTCCGGCTCCAGAGCTCTCCTTTTTCATGTTTCCGGCTCCAGCTTCGGCTGCTAGTCGTTTTCACACATTGATATTTTAATTATCTTGGTGTGCCCCAAATTCAATAGAAAATGAATTAAGTACACAAAACTAAGAGAATATACCAAACCTTTTTGAGTAATTTAATCCAGTATTTTTTTACAAGCAGCGTTCTTACCATGAGGAAATCAGCGAAAAAACAACATACACAGGTTCAGACGTTTCAGAGAATAGTTACCAGCATAAACGCAACTCAAGATAACGGTAGTATAAACAATTTCTGTAAAGCCAGTCGCTGGTTTTGCTGTTGATACCTGGTGACTTTTAGTTATTTCTTTACGACCAGAATCAAGTAAATGGCTGTTTGGAAAAGTGCATTTGTGTCCGAGCATTTAAACATATAGACCTGTCCCAACTGACCAAGTGTTTTTCACTCGTTGCATGTTTTGTCTGTTGCAGTCGTGACCATTCCAGCTGAGAGCGCTGCCCGGGCAAACCGTGTAAAGAGCCCAAAACAGTCGACTCTTTCATGTGCTCTTTGTGTTTTTTCAAACACACACACATTTGCATTAACACAAATGCGAAGATGTGTTTAAAAGCCCTTTGTTCAAAGGAATAGTATGACTTGCAGCAAGAAATTCACACTTGACTTTTGAAAAATAGCTGAAGACTTCTGATTTCTTATCTTTTGCACTCATAATAAGCAGTGATGAATCGCAAAGCAAAGCACAATTTAACACGCAAAGCTTAGGAGAAAATAAGACTGGTTACCGTGCTGAAAACATAGATGGTATCATATCTTTGTCTTATTCGCTGCTAACAGGATGACTACACAGCTACAAAAGCTATGGATATTTTATAATATACCTACTCATTATAGCTCAGTTCTTTTTAGATCGCTGCACTACTACAGACCCAGTTTGATCACTGAAGTAGAAAGTAAGATGTTGTGGTAGTTGACGTTTTTCTGACTTCTACAGCAGTGGTTCTCAACCATTTTGCTGAAGAGGGTCAAATACAGACCTACGATTTTGTTAGAGAGCCGCACAAAAAAAATTACCACAAGTCAATTGACACGTTTTGTTTTATTGCACTAACGAAGTCTGTTGCACAAATTATAGAGGTGTTGTTGATAGACACTACCTATCGAAAGGAATCCGTTCCCAGCAAGAATCAGACACTAAGTTCTTACAGAGTATATATTTCGCCTACGGAGTAGGCATCATCAGCTCTTTTTCAATTAGAATCTGCTACTGAAAGATTGCTAAAGCCGCACAAGGGATGCTTGGAAGCTGCATGCGGCTCTTAGAACAGTGTTTGAGAACCAACGTTCAACAAGTAACACCACGCCTGCCAAGTACAATGTCACAGCCTTAGCGATTATTAAACCAAAGAAACAATAAATGCTTGCAGATCCATTGTTCCATTGTTGCAGTCTGGTGTCGTAACTTAAAAAATCGCGTTTAGTGTGCTATGAAGAGCACACGTAAGTCTCCTTGGCAAAACCGTTAATACCTAAGCAAGGACCTGGAGCGACCTCTCAAAAGGCCATAGCTCCAGCTCCGTTCCTAAATTTTAAACTGAGCTGTGCTCCGGCTTCTTCTGATTTTTAATTTGAGCTCCAGCTGCGGCACCAGGAAAAATGCCCAGCTCCGGCTCCATAGCCCTGGATTATTTTCACAATAATTCTGAACATATTGGCGTCGTAATACAATTGCTTAGTTCAGCTTTTCAGTGGCTTGGTTCAGCTATTAAATACTTTCTTTAAATAAGATTCTTTAAATTTACTACCTTGTGTTTGCTTTATCAGGCTTGGGGGGTGAAAACAACGTGTCAAGAGTGAAAAGTGGGCGATGGAATAAAGGAATTTGAGAAACACTGATCTAGAGTAAAAATTCAACGGACAAATTGCTTTAGCAACAACCTCCAACGATTATCATAGTAAATTAAAATTTGCAAGAAACTAACAAGTCATAACAGTAGGCTACTGAAGTAAACGCAATGATCGATTAGTGGTTGAGCATTTTCGCCCCCTTTGTGTTGTTTCACCCCCCTATCACCCCGTTTGTTTTTTTTGCCCCCTTCCCCATCAAAATCGCCCCCAAGGGAGCGATTCCGCCCATTCTGAGAAACAATGTGCTAGATAATATAAAGTGTTCAAGTAGCTTTAACAACACTGTGGTCACTGCCACAGGTCTGTAATTTGATGAGTCTGACATATTCCCAGTCCCGTCGCCACAGGGGGCTTTGGTGGGCTTAGCCCCCCCAAACAGAGCTCCAAGCCCTCCCAAATTGAAACGTGAAACACTATAAATAAGTGGAGTTTTGGTTAATTTTATAATGTCAAGACCCCCGCAGAACTGCAAAACCCCCCTATTGAAAACTTTCTGGCGACGGTTCTGCATATTCCCATTCTTGTTTTTGCATATGGGAACTATTGTTGTGTTTAAACAGGAATTGGGTACATACCCATGAACAATGCACATATTAAACAGTTCACTGAGAAGAAAACACAAAGATTCACCTGCATACAGCAAGTGCTCTGCAGANATACAATGAGGCCCTGATGCCTTGTTCAAGGGCAGCTTTTGAAGAAGTGATGTCAGCAAAACAACAGAAGACATGGGCATTTCATGACCCAGATAGTTCTCCTTGCAGTCTATGCTGTGTTCCAGACTCTGCAGCCTCATTGGAAGAGTTTTCAGAGTTTAATATTCCCTTGAAATAGTCTTTCCACATTTTAACAATCTCTGAAACACCATTTACCCCTCCCACCAATGTTGGTAGTGTTGTGGATCTGGCTTTGTTGTTGACCTTTTGCCAAAATGTCTCATTGGTCTTATCAGCCTGTAGTGCAGCTGCAACGCCATTGGCCTTATGTATTTCAACATCTTTGCGGCACTGCCGCAGTGAATATTGGAAATCTTTTTTTGTTTTTACCATGTTCCTGTACATGCCACCAGTCTCAGGTCTATTGCAGTTGGCCCATAACCAGACAGCTGCCATTGCAATTTGATGTTTTGGTTTGACGTTGACCACTGAGCTCCAGCCAGGAATGTTAAATTTACCAACATTCTTTTTACCTGCTGTTTTAAATGCAGAGGAAGTAGCAGCAAGCAGAGAACCAGTCAGCTCGGCATACAAATTTTCTATTTCTTCCAGATGTTTCTCATCTGCACAATAAAAGTTTTGACAGTGCCTAACCTCTGTGGGTAATTGCAATTGATCAAGTAGGTTTTTGCTTTCATGGTAGTAATCCTCTCTTTTCTGGGCAATAACCTTGAGCCAGTCAATTTGACATGGCTGGGGCTCTATCACCTCATCATCAAATTCAGATTCAGGAAGGTGGGAGCACTGAATGCTGACTGCTACAGCCTGATGATCAGAATATATGCACTTGGTTAGCTCTTCCATATTGAACATTGCTTGATGCACTGAAAAGGATGAAACAAAATAGTCTATCCAAGAACTTGTATTGTGTGCATCAATAATGTATGTAAATGTGTCCTGGGGTAGTAGTGTACAATCGGAAATGATAAAATCATTTTCCATACAAAAGTCTTCTAACAAACCACCAAATGTATTTGTGGCCCCAGCATTGAAGTCCCCCACAAAACAAATATTTGGGCATTGCAGCTCATCACAAAATTGTTTCATTTTGCCCAAGTATGCTAAAAAGTCGTCAGAATTGACTCTACTGCAGTAAGGCAGGTACACATTAATTAGCCACAACTCTCATCGTTTCAATAATGCTCTTACGCTTATAATAGAGCCATCACAATTTGAAAATGATGAAGCTTTATGATCTTCAGACCAATAGATGGTAATTTCATCATGACCACAACATAGGACTAGATCATCATTAAAGTAATAGTCTGCCCTCCCAAATGGAAAATAAGACACACCTAAACTGGATAAATTATCACGCTGTTGTTTTTCCAATCAGGTCTCTTGGAGAAATATAATTTGGAAATCATTTAACAAGTTTTGCACATCAAGCATTGAAGACTTAAAACCCAAGCAGCTGTAAGTGACCAGACAGAGATTTTTAATGCCCCTTCCATTTTTCCCTCATTTGAACAGAACTTGATGGCATCAACAAGCTGTTTGGATGCCCAGCACGTGGTTTAAATAATGTCACTAAGGGGAAATTGTGACAGTCCAACACAAGTTCTTGTGGCCATTTCCGGCAGTTGAGCACCATCAAGAAATTTTGCTGAAATTTTAAAAGATGCATATGAATCATACCTGCTTCTCAATGCTTAAAACCACACACTTCTTGCATTCTGAAACCTGTCCCAAAACCATTTTTTAGATAGACAATTCTGGTATCTGGTTTTAATCTCGAGACAAAAATTTCCAGTCCTGATATTGGCATCAAGTGAGTTGCTAGTTTTATGCTACCACCTTTTTCTAAATACTGTTTCCAGTCATCAAATTGATCATCTTCCTGTTCAGCATTGTCAACCATGGGCTCATTTATGGGAGACTGTTTGATGTCACAAGTTATGTCAGCCTTCTTAATTCCACACACAGCATCTTCTGACTGAAACTTTTGTCCACCAGAAATTTGAATGTTTGCAGGTGTGTCAACAATGCCAGTCATTACCACTTCATGCAGATCATTTATTCTCACAGACTGCTTCAATTGACTAAGATCTTGCACTTGTTTGATGCTGGATAACTTCACAACAGTTTGATTGATCTCTGATCTTACAGTTGATAGCACTTCTGACAACTGATTTGCTGCTTTTTGTCTCTTCTGCCACAGCACGCATATCCTTTTTGACAGATTTTAAATCAGTAGCATGCTGATTAATGTCCTCATCACAGCTGCATTTTTTCACTTCCCTTTGTTGTTCAACTTCCTTGCTCAACTATATAATTTTGTGGTAAAGTGATGCTGCATCAATATGTTTCAAACCAAGAGTAGGGCAGTCATTAGTTTCAGTCACCAGTCTTATTGAGCTATTAGAGTCAGCATCCATTTCCTTTATCATAGCAGATATGTCTTTCAAAGTTTCTCTTGCCTTTCGTCACTTGTCTTTTCATGAGCCTTTTTCCTGAAGCTGCTTTGTTGTGTAGAAGTACTTCAGCTTCTGCAATCGTCTCCTCATTGTAATAATTTAGAGCCTGTTGCAGGGTTGAATCTGAGAAAATTTGAAAATATCTTTCATAAAGAATAGCAGTGAAATAACTATAAATGTATTTTCTCATTCTTGGCCTTTGTTTTTCCTTAGTTTCACTCTTTTTTTACCATCTCTGATTTATAGATATATGATTTCTGTAGCTAGGCCTGGATTCTGTAGTTCTTCTGTTCTACTGCCAAGGAATGCAACTTCAGCACAGTTTATGCAGGGAATGGAACAGTAGTCTAGCAGAAATAGTTCACACAAGCAGCATATGAAGCAAACTTACTTTTTACAACAACTAACCTACTTTTTCACAACCCAATCAAGCCTTATTCCAGGGTTTTCTTTAAGATGTTTCAGGGGCCCAATTCAGGTCCCTAGAATTGAAAATCGGGTCCCTAGAATCAGAGAAAATTACCATCGGGTCCCCAGAATCAAAGAAAATCGGGTCCTTAGAATCAGAGAAATTGGGTCCCTACAAGTCCATACCAGGTACCTCACATTTTCCTTAAAAAAACCCTGCTTATTCAAAAATCCACAAGTTCCAATTGTACTGACTGAAAGCAACCATTCGAGACTTGCATCACTGAAATTTTCATTGGCTCTCGTTCTGGCTAGCACAATCGTATCATAGCTGTATGATGCAGGTCATACTACAATGAATAAGAAGTTTTCTGAGAACCCGGCTATTGTCCTAAGCATATGGCATGGGGATGCAGGTACATTTTGTTGACGTGTCTCTCACTGCAACACAGGGGAGGCAGTCACATCCCCAACGCTGTTAAATTGGCCATTCTTTGGGCAAAAAATTTCAATATTTGGGAAAATTATACAGCTACATTCACAATACTTAGGTAGTGTCTATTTTGCCATCAACAGCAAAAGCTCTGCTGAGACTATTTTGTCTTTCTTTTCTACCTCTGATGGCAATATAGACACTGCCTTTAGGTGAAATGCCTCCTCTCTCCTCACAAGTGTGGGAGCAAGCAAATTTTGGGAGGTATGAAGGATTTTTGGCCAAATTTCCTCAAACTTGCCCAAATGGTTGTTGTGCGATGTTTTCCTACAAATTTTCTTTTGCCTACAAGGATCATGAAGACCTTTTTCTGGTGTGTTCCACAAAAAAGTCAAACAACGTTGGGCACCATTTCTTCTGGGAATTTGCCTTGATATTTAAAGATATTGCCCACATTTTCTGGGATTTCACCCAGAAATTTAACAAATAGAAACTTTTGTGAGTGCACTTGCACCCCTGCCTCCTACACCACTGCATTTCTTTACATGAGACTTGACCTATTTGCGACAATGTAATACCTTATATCGTAACCGATATCTTACTTTTCCAAAGTAATTGCAATTGTGGCTAACACAAATGCACTCATTTATGCTCGATAAGAACAGATCTTAGCTATTAGCATGATCGTATTGGAAGAATATGTTTAGAGCACACATAAAAAATTGAAAATGAAGTCGCTGAAGACCTTCCACACATGGTGGCATGAACAGTAATTTTTTGGGATTTTACTGTAATTAGCTAACATTTTTCAATATAATAAATGTTATCGTTGTTCACATATGGCTATAAATATTGATTGCTAGTTGAGGGCATTTCCTGTGCACATCCCATTGTTTTCAGCATGAAAGTGCACTCCATAATTTTTTTGTTTTGCTTTGTTTTTCTTTTGTATCCCATTAATTAGTTTTTTGTTACTTTCTGTTATCATATTTTGTGTAAACATTCTTATCCACACCAAATTCCTTCAATTAAATTTGATCCACTTATCTGTGTATATAGGCATGTGCTTTCATCTGTACATTTTCTACACCATGTTCAGTGTGTGTGTTCATTTTACTAACTGTTCTTATTTTATTTCCAAGTGTTGTTTTTCAACACTTCTCAAAAACTAATAAACAGGGTTGGTTGACTAGATGACTGCCATGGTCCTTCACCAATCCTATATGACACAGCACCCCTCTTTGTTTACACTGATCAGCTATTGCGCCATTGCATTTTCATTTGCTCTGATGTTCACTAATAATTGGTTTTGGTTAGGGCAATAGCAATGGCTTCTTGTAGTGCTTCCACTGGTTGGCTGACTCATATGAAACAAACCATAAAGCCATAATGCTTTGATCCCCATAGTGATAACCTGGGTAAAGCTAGCCGACAGTCCGCTCAGCCGATAGTTAAAAAAATCGCCCAAAGAACAAAAACTCGCCAAACAAGAATTGGACAAAATAACGTCTAGAAGACAAAAGCAGGTTACAAAATAGCGTGTACAAGGTGACAATGATGAATTTAAATAATTTTCAAGGTGAGCAACTTTGAAAAACAATTTCAAACATGTTAAAAACATTTGTGATTTCACCCACAAAAATAATTCTTCCGGTTGGTTACCGGATACATTTTTCAACACACTCTGATTAATTTATTCATACCAATGCAATGAACCCATTTTCAAAGTTGACAAATGGGGAAAAACCTATGAATAGTCGTTCCAAACTTTTATAATTTTTGCGAAAAATATTGCATCGCCATGCCAACTTTTCAGCGTCATATTTATTCCATTCGGCTCAGAATAGGAAGATTTTTCAACACAGACCGATAGATTTTATTCATACCAATGCAATGAGCCCATTTTCAAAGTTGGCAAATGGGGAAAAAGCTATGAAATATCACTACAAACTTTTTATAGATTTTTCGAAAAATTGTACGTCGCCATGCCAACTTTTCAGCATCATATTTATTACATCTGGCTCAGAATGGGAAGATTTTCCAACACAGACCGATTGATTTTATTCATACCAATGCAATGAACCCATTTTCAAAGTTGGCAAATGGGGAAAAAGCTATGAAATATCACTACAAACTTTTTATAGATTTTTTGAAAAATTGTGCGCTGCCATGCCAACTTTTCAGCGTCATATTTATTCCATCCAGCTCAGGACGGGAAGATTTTTCAACACAGACCGATTGATTTTATTCATACCAATGCAATGAACCCATTTTCAAAGTTGACAAATGGGGAAAAGCTATGAAATATCGCTACAAACTTTTTATAGATTTTTTGAAAAATCTCTTTAATTCATGACCGCGCATCCAAAGGGAATAATTTTATACAGCGAAAGCTTGGTACGGCTATACCACCCGTTTTAACCCTGTTTATCACTTTTTAACAAGTGTTGAGAAACAACTATTGGACATCAAATAAGCATAATGAAAAGAAAAACAAAAATAAAATACGAATGAACGCAGAACATGGTGAAGAAAATGTACAGGTGAAACCACATGCCTATGTACACAGATGAGTGGATCGAATTTAAGTGAAGGAATTTGGTGCGGTTAGAATATTTTTAGCAATATAAAAAAATTAAAAAATAGTAATAAAAAATTAAAAAAGTTACAAAAACTAATTAATGAGGTACAAAAGACAAAAAAAGCAAAACAGGAAAAAACAAAAGGTGTACTTATATGCCGAAAAGCATAGAATGTCCACACAGAAAATAAGAAAAAGTAAATATACACAAAAAATAAGCAGAGTTACAGAATACTAGAATACACAGTATTTTGTTCTGGACAAGTGAAATTGTTGCACAGTTTTAAAACTAAATTCGTGAATATAGCGGTAATATACGCTTTATGTCCCTTGAAGCTAAAAGTTTGGCTGAGAAGCAATCCACTTTCTAAGTCTTTTTATTACGAAATTAGGCCATAGACACTGCTTAGCAACAATAGCATTCATTGTAGACATTTATTCGTGATGATTAAACATGTACTGTGACGGTTCAATCACAATTATGTTAACGCTTCATTCAATGATTTCACATTACCTTGCTGCCGAATACAAAAAACAGTTTTGTCAAGTAATCAGAGTCCGACCTGCACATAGTCTCATTGCGTTACAACTTTCATTTGATGTTAATTGCCACCCTATCCTACAGTAAATTTGAAATCATTCAGCTGCAACGGGGAAATTCATCAAAAAATCTAACATAAGTAGCAGATGCTTTTGTTTTGTAATTGCTGAGGGTATTCACACAGCCATTACTTACAGATAGCTTGCAATCTGTTTTCTGGATCATTATGGGGGCGCCGAATCACTGCGGGGGGCGCCAAATGTCTGCTTGGTCACCGAAAACTCCCAACAATTTCACAAGTACTTTCTTCAATACAGTACCTTTGCTTCCGAAAGACCTCAGGTTCGAACATGGGGGCGCCAAACCTGTTTCTTGCCCCGGGCGCCGTCTAACCTCGTTACGCCCCTGGTGCATATTTAATGACAGATCAGCGATTTACCGAACTTTTTTGGGCGCGAGCCAAATTTAAGTTTAATGAACACCTCGTGACACAAGCTTCAAACAACCTATGAAGAAAATAATGACTGGAGATTTTTGGCAGTACTGTAAGTTGCTAAGGTCGCCTTTAATGTCAACAAACTACTCTTTTCTCAAGTACCTGCGCCAAAGATAGACAAAGACAAGCAGTTGTAACGTTGAAAGCACACAACTCCGGTTTGGATCGCCTCGGCCCGGCCCACCTTTGACCCTTCGCCACGCTCGTTTGGATGTCGACTCATACTTGAGAACCACTGGGTTAGATCAACTCAGTGGTGGCCTTAGGGTTTTGCGGGCCCTGTGCAAGAAGCATTATGCGGGCCCCCTACAGCGCGGTATCAACAAATCATTGCAACGGGACTCA
>JGI24159J19872_10010053_pt1 | contig 12409 bp, 10 predicted proteins | sample Ectturendosymbi4_FD_19872 | JGI IMG/M metagenome (IMG submission 19872)
TACGGCCGTCGCTTCCTGTCCCTGTATTCCTGATGAAGTATTCTGTGCTTGGTCGGGATGCATAAATAAACTGAACTGAACTGTGGACCAATCTGGTCATGTGCATTTGGCCCGTCAGTGTTGCGTGGTTGCACTCCTCTGGCGCAGAGCGACGTGTCCCGATTTATAGCTCTCGCCGCGGTTACTCTGACGCAACAAACCAAGCGGCCGCTCGTGTACAGCAACATCTGCGTCATCACGTCGCGTATCCTTTGTCGCGTTAGAAGCCTACGCCTGGGCGTCGATTTGTGACGCAACAGTGATTCAGTGGAACGCATAATTCGACAACTCACGCGCGGTTCACTTGTTAATTTTATTGCGATTAATCGCAACCTTTATACAAATTAAGCATCTTGCAACCCCCAAGAGCTTAACTAGTAGGTCTTGCGCAACCATGCCGATATGTTTATACAACATCCTAAGAAATATACAGGGTGTCCACAAAGTCTGGGTACATAGGGGTTTTCACTATCTATTCTGTTTGTTAGGTTATTTTTCCTCCCCATAGGTTTATTTATTTAAATGATGATGGCTCTCTCCAAAGAAGAACGGATCGAGTTGGTACTGTTAAGTGGACGAGAAGGATGGTCCCGGACTTCGTGTTTTTTACCACAGACCCAGACTTTATAGACACCCTTATATATATGTCTACTTTTCTCTCAGGAAACAAGCTCTGATGTGATTCCACTTGGTCTGGAGCCACAGCAGCAAGTGGCAACCCCTACAGCACCACCGGGTAAGTTGACAGTCCCCCTGGTTGCACAACCACTCTGTTACGCTGTCATCACAGCCCCTTTTTCAGCCAGCACATGCTACCAACCATAGGCGTAGCCAGGGGGAGCAAAGGGACCGTGCACCCCCAAAACGTCTAGCATATGTTGTTTTGTGCTTCGAGACGCGGTGTCCCAAATCAAATATGGTTGTTCGCCTAAGTTCAAAATATTTGGTCCCTCACAAAGTTTTGGGCTGGCTACCAACCAACAACGAAGCCAACGTAGTTGCGTTCCCAGCCTCATCCACTGGCTGCTACCACTTCCATCCGCACGAAATTTTTAACGCACTGTCACGTGGTTTGGTCTTCAACGTCACATTGTCCTGTTACGTAACAAACGCACTTGCTCGTACTGTCATGAACAGCGTTTCAACGTTAGTGATGTTTACTCGTTGACTCGCCTTGCTTCTAGTAAAGTGAAAACAGTCTAGATAAGCGATGCACTTGTTAATGAAAGCGTGTGACCGGTGGGTGGATTTCGCTGATGGATTTCACAAAAAGCATCAGTAATTGTTTATTCTTCGTACACAATAACAGCGCAGTATTTCTACGTTTATGTCGGCCAGATGTATTTTCAAAGGTAATGTCGGTATTTTCGCAACTTTTAGTGACTTACACCGAATTTGTTGTTAATATAATGTACTTAATCACTAATTTAATTTCTATTATATTATGTGCTCTTCCAAAGTTATCTTTGAATATATAATGTTGCCGTTTCAATCCCGACAGTATTTTGCAGCTTTTCATGTAACGAATAGATGTCTATTTTACCTTCGCATGTAGTGATTGCTGAGGTATTCTGTGTCTATGCGCCAGAAATTACTGCAACTGATGTCTGTTTTGAACCTGAACAACGCCATACAATTAATAGCTGCTATTTAAAATTCGTAAAAGCTCACGTCCTTGTTTTTTGACACTGCGTGGAACAGTAGCAGCATACAGCCACTAAACAGGCGTGACGTACACATCACAAAGTGCTGATCTGTTTATTTACACAACTTCAACGGCGTGAACACTAAATAACTGTCAGTTAACGGCGTACTTTGCTGGCCAAGAATTCTCCAACGACGTCTCCTTAGTTGAACCTTGTGATGTCACGATGTCACGTGAGCAACTGCTCTCAAAGTGTTCTTCTCCGCAGCGACTCACTCCTCCAGCAACTTTTCAGTAGTTTGAGCACATTGAGCGTTCCGCTGGCGCTGTCGGACAAGGTGTTGTTTCAGCCAAATTTTTACAAGTATTTGGAAAACGATCCAAAAAACGGGCATCAGTTCCGGATCGGAAAACTGAAAAATAAGAACAGATGACCCAAAAGCTTCGTAGACATAAATACGTTTATTTTCGAGATAACTGCAAAAAACTGTCAAGTCTCACATTCAACAACGTCATTCCGTTTACGTCTCTTCATGCGAATGCGATATTTGTGGCGGGTCCGTTGATAAATGTTGTTTCTCCTAAAAAGAAAAACGTATTCTGAACCACGAGCGATTAAAGACCGTGTCAACGTCAATGGCTCATCTGAATTCTGAACTTTTATTCGCACGTCGCCAGAAATGTGGTCGATAGACGATTTTTTTATGGAGTCTCGGACGTGAGTCTGTCTCAGTTCATCTGCTATTTCACAGAATCAACAAAACCCACCCGCGTCCCATACGATCAGTGGACATGCGACGAAGTGACGTCATGGCTGAAGGACGACCTGGCCCTGGTACAGTACACGCAAGTGTTCGCGGACAATGCGATCGACGGGGCCGAATTGGCCAGTCTCACCAGCGAAATCTTGCAGAAGGACTTGGGAATAGGTTGTTTTTTGCTTTCTATTGTTCGCTACTCGGTTTATGCATTTGAGTAGTGTCGGATAAGACGCTAGAATACTTAACGAAACACGATCTCTTCCTGATATTAAGCCTGGATGATAGAAAAAAAAATATGTATTATTCATCATACGCAGCTAATATACCACCGTTGCTGCCGAAGCCTCCCCAGCTGTCAAAACACTGAAAGTAGGGAAGCCTGCAAGTTGCCATGAAATTCGACCTGAATTAGCTTCCTCGTGTGTGTCAAGTGGCTTGGCGTTCTAAAGGATCCACCAAAAGACTGGCAAACCAGGTTGATCATTCCCCATGCACAAGAAGGAAGACAGGAGGGAAATGCGCGGACTACCGGTGCACATCTCCACTTAACCTCTCTGGGCAAGTGCATGCCAGGCGCCTTAAATAGACGCCGCGAAACGATGCAGCCAAAGCTGGATGGTAGCCTGTGCTGTTTTCGTACCGGCTGTAGCACTGTTACAGACCAAATTTTCGCTCTCCAGAAAATTTTCGATAAATCGTGGAAGTATGCCGAAGATGCCCCCACATGTTTTCTTGACCACAAAAAAGCGTACGACCGGGTTCCTGGTGGAACGCATTGGGAAGTGTTGCGAGAGTGCGGTGTTGACGGCCGGCTGTTGCTGGCCGTCAAGTCACTGTATTCCTCTCAGAGGTTCATGTCCGTGTCGACGGAATTAAATCACAACAGTTCACCGTGAGTGATGGACTTCGACAATGGTGTGTGTACTTTCACCACTCCTCTTCGTAGTCCATATGAATTGGATAGACAGTCACAGCCGAGTCGACAAGGGTGTCACTATTGGAAGCTGCAAGATCAGTCGTTTTCTTTTTGCGAACGATTTTGTGCTGCTTGCATTTTCCGAACAGGGCATTCAACATACCTTTGATGAAGAGGGTCTTCAGCATGCACTCGATCGGTTTCCTGCTGTGTGCGACCAAGCCGGGATGAAAATCAGCTCTAAAAACACCGGAGTATTATGTCTCTCCAGAAACCCAAATCAATGCACGCTGCAAGCAAGCGGCAAAAACACTTGGTACCATTTCAGGAAGTTCAAGTAACTTTCGGCTGATATTCCCGAATGACGGAAGGTGGAACAAGGAGATTGATACACGGATTGGTGAAGCTAACGCAGTTCTGCGTGAGCTTCATCGCTCTGCGGTCACTAAACGGGAGCTTTCAAACACCGCAGAGCTGTCAGTTTTTAAACCGGTATTTGTTCCGATCCTCCCCCTATCACGAAACTTCGCGACAGAGTGTGTAGCTGAAGTCGTAAAGCTCTGAATTTCGAGCCTTTTCACCGAACCGAGAGGTCCCAAGTATGTCGGTTCGGCCATGTGACCACTTTGTCCCATATCGGTGAGGCAAGTCATGCTATGCTGGCTACACCCACGGGAAAACGGTCCAGCGATCGGCTACGAACCAGGTGGAGTGACTACGTTTCCTGCCTTGCTTGTTCCCGTCTTGGCGTGGAGCCAGCAGAACTATCTGAGAGTACTGTTTATCGATATTTCAAGTCTTCCTAGGGGTGCTGACCCCCTCGACCCTTCCAACAGGAAAAGGGGGGATTGAATAAATGACAGGAAATATAGTGTTTGAAAGAAGCGTATAGTTTGCTTTTAACAACATGTATGATATTAGAGGAAAAAAAATATTAGAAATTGAACACGCTCTCATTTTGTTGCTGAAACCATCTTGATCTTCGTAAAATTTCCCGTGTGAATGGAACTGTTCTTTTTTCGCTGGAACATTTCGGTCATTTGTCTCGTAGTAGCGATAAAGCTCGTCGTAACAGTCTTCGCTGGTCTATATTTTCGGAGATTATGACCGAATTGTCTTAATTTTATGGAGTCATTTAAAAAACATATCGGTCTATGAACAAAAAAGAAACCCGGGAATTGGAACGGAGAAACACTGCGGCTAACTGCTGTTCGCATAAATAGAAAGTGTCAATATCGCAAACAAGATCTCTTTCCTGAACCGCTTTTAAAAAAATCACAACCCCGCCCCACGCTGCGGCTTCGTCTTGTTTCATCACAATTCATCGCCAGCTTTTTGAACAGTGCTCACCTTTCACTTCGTCGCTTTACCGTCGTTTTCCTCCCAGCTCCTCTCGGTCATCGCAACAAGATACTTCGCGCCATAAAGAAGCTCCAGGAACACGACGACGACAAGTCACCACCGGCGGCCGACATCAGCCTGCAGTCCCTGGTGCAAGCATTGCCGCCGTCTTTGCAGCAATTCGCTCCGACCGTGATTCATCATTTTACAAAAAACGCTGACTCACAAAGTAAGGACTGCCCACCTCGGCGAAGAGTTAATTGCTTGAATCGAATCAGTTCGTTGAATGCTTCTATTTTCTCGCTTCAGATGTGCGTTGCGCGATCAGATACGTCGTTTCACGGCCTACCATTGCCATCGTGCCAAGACAGTAGCAAAAGATATAAAAAAAACTTGTCCTGGCTCATTTATTGGCCGCATATCGACAACCGGTGCTTCCCCCGAAGGTGTGACTTTTTCTGCAGGCCTCATAAGCCTTTTTACTCAATCGTTGTGAGTGAAGCTGGTTTCAAATCAAAACAATCACCTCGCAGGACGCGTTACTGCATAGCAGTCCAAGTTTCTCTACTTCTAATCACCGCACTGATGATAGTTGCAGGTTTTACCGTTGAAGCCCGTTAATGTATTTCCGTAACGACTGTTGCGTTGGCCGCCATTTTTAATATTACGCCCGTGGTTCGTTTCAGATTTTGACACGCTAATATTTAACTGAAGGTGATGCAGGAGACCTTAAGTTCACTCTGCTTAATTTACGGTCTACTCTGCCTGGAATTTGTTCTTACTTCGTTACCAAAATAGCGCCAATTGAGAGCTCTGTGCTCTGACACAATAGAACCTTTTTCAAAGCGGGGGGGTGGTGGCACAAGTGCACGTCAAAAAATATGGAAAATTTTTTCATTAAGCGCTTTACTTCAACAGTGAACCCGATAATAATGGCAAAATGGTATAGGTCGAGGGAGGGACAGGCCCTCCCAGAAAAAAGTTGGGCGCCCAGGCCGATGCGGCCCTCCCGATTCCGCCACCCCTGTTCTGACAAAAACTCTTCAGTCTGAAGTCACATGTTTGTGACGTGGCTTTCGCCAAGTCTGCCACTGCTCGTAACAATGAGGCTGATTCGTGTTCAGGGACCTCAGTAGTTCAGTAAAATTACATGCTCAAGGTGCTTTTAAACGTGTTGTCACCAAACAAAGACCATAAGCAGCAGCCAAACGTACTTCTTTTCCAGCAAGCAAACCAACCGCCCCCCATCCCGAACCGGGCCCTGGCCAATGGCAGAGCGTCTCGATCCCGCGCAGTGTGCAAGTGCGAAACGTGCGGCAAGAAAAGCTTCAAGGTTGGTGGCGCGAAGTTGCTACGTCAGTGTATGAACGCGAAAACGCAGGGTTCCTGAGCAGTCTGGAAAAGTTTGTCATTTTCCAGTCTGGAAAATATTTTTTGGTCTGCTAGTATGGAAAAAGAAAATAATTTTCCAGACTCATCTTTTGACATGCGAAATCCACAATATTTCATTCAAGATTATTACAATTTTACTTACATCGTGGCAAATATTATAGTGCCTGTATTTGACCTGCGTAGGTCATTCGGTTAAGTCTGGAAAAAGTCTTGAGAAATTTATATGAAAATTTGCATGGGAACCCTGAAAACGTCCCAAGAAGAACTCAAAGATATTCTTTTAAACGCATCGCGGGAACCTGTGTGTTTTTATTTGAATTGTTTGTTGATAGCGACCGATTTTTCAGGAAGATGAGGTAACTTAAGTTGTCTCCGGGTGAATCCAAGCGTAACGGGATTAGAAGATCGTCATCAGAAAACGTGACGCGGCGTTCAATCGATGTTTGGTTTTTTATGTTCCTTGTTTCGCGATGAATGTGATCAGCTGATATCTGATTCAGCCTTACCCATTCATGACGTGACAAAGGCTTAGTGGTGCAGAAGGCGAGGGTGGAAGCGCACACCGAAAAGTTTTGATTTGTTGAAAATCTGGGCAAAAGCCCTGAACATTCCAGCAAAAATGGCGCCCAACGTTTGCAGAAAAACACACGAACACCGGTTTTGGAGGTCGCACTAAAAAGGGTCCGTATGGGAGGAAAATTGTCGGCAAAGGTCGCACAAAAACTTTGCAGGCACGTTTGGGGAAATTCGGGTACAAATCCTTCGCACCCCAAAAATGTTCCTGCTCCTACACCTATGCAAAGGTTACATTTCACTTTAGAAACAACCAGTAATGTTTTCGTTTCAAGCAATAGCAGTATTTGAAACCTTCTACCACAGCGGGGAAACGATGGGGCGTGTCCGATTGTGACATTTTTCTACGTCACTCGGCTGCCGAGTGTGGGTTAAGCTGCGTTAGGTTGGTTTGTAGTACATTACATTTGGTAAATATAAAATTTGATCGCAATGTTAAATCTTAAAGCGCAACAACACCATTTGCAATTGAAATGAAACTCTGTACGCATGGACGTCGAAGGGGTTTGTTCCAAGGATGGGGAGACAGTGGATTTTTCTACGTCGAAACAATATTTTCCAGGAAGGGGGAGCCAACAGTGGTGAAATTTCAATTTACCAACTGAAAACTGAGAGAAAAACATTTTTCTGCGAAATGCCAAATTTTAAAATCCAAGGGGGACGTGACGCCCCCCCCTTCCCACGCCCATGCCCACACGTGCGTTGTCAGCGACACGCCCAATCGTACCCTGCCCTGCTTGCCACCAAACCTCTCTGTCTTCATGCGTTACATCCTAATTCATTGCAATAAACCTAATCTGTCGTTTCGCAGCGGAGAAAGACATTCCAGACGAATACCTTTGTCCGATCACAAGGGAGATCATGACGGAGCCCGTCATCGCTTCGGGTAGGTGGCGCACACGAGCTTCATTAATTTCCTGACGAAACGTATCAAGACACTGAGCGATATGCTTTCTATGTTTGTCTGTCATTGTTACCTGCAAAGTTGTGGAGTGCCCAGATAATTGTGACTCACGAGCTCGTTCTGTACAATTTAAACTTGTCCTCTTCGTATCGACTTCGCGTTCAAACAACGGACCAGGCTTCCGTGTTCCACAACAATCCAGTGCACGCAAGACTCTCTCACACAGCCAACAGCCATTTCATCGAGTCGCTGGATGATTTCATTTTTGTGAAACCAGCGCTAAAAGCGTCTTGCTATTTTCCCGTAACATCTAATTACCGTTATTTCCCAGTCTGGAAAAGTCTGGAAATAAAACTTTTTTGGTCTTGTGGTAGTATGGAAAAATAAAACAGTTTTCCAAACTTCATCTTTTGACATACATTTTCATAATATATTATTCACTATTGATATATTTTTACTTATATCGTGTTTAATAATACAGTGCCTGTATTTTACATGGATATGCTCTACAGAAAAGTTAGGTTTGGAAAAAGTCTGGAAAAGGTCTTGGAAAAGTCCGGAAATTTATTTTGAAAATCGTGTAGGAACCCTGGCGCGTGCATCACGATTTGTCAAACAAAACGTGTTAGGTGTCTCCTCTAAGCGGGAAACACGAGGGCAGCAATGCAGTGAAAGCATCTGATCCATGCGGTGTTGTGAGCGAACTGAAAAGCTGGGCCTTTCATGCAGTAGTTTTCAATCTGCAGGACTCCCTTGGTCGCCTGGGTGGGTAACAAAAGCATGAATTGAAATAGGCATATCTTGCTACAAAGAAAAATATCAAATTTTCCGCGTCACAGATCTACCAACGGTCAGATAAATAATAATGAGATGGCAATGATATCCTTGAAAAATTCTGGTATTTCGTGATTTTATGTCGCAAGGTTGCGTGTGCCCGCTTCTAATTTGGGTGTCTCTTATTTCTCTGTGCCCTCAACCACCTACCGTACTTCCTTGTTTAGTTTATCTCACGTGAATCCTTACTTCCTTGTTGATCTTTCACCACCTCCCGCTTTCCGTACACTGACCCGAGTTTACTGAAGCCAGCACTGCTTACCACGGGTTCAACCATTCGTTCTGTGGTTACCACGCCGCATGCAGAGCAGTCGTTCTTAATGTTCTGCCACAGACAGTCGAACGCTCTTCGCGCAAAAAAGCACTGAAGATAGTTTGTTTGCAACGAATGCGTAATGTGTTTGCTTTGAGCGCAAACTGCTTGTCGCTGAAGCTGCGCATGCTAGCCTGTCGGAAGTTGAATTGATTTTGCTGAGAATGAGTCGTGCGCTGGTAATGTCCTGTTTATCTTCGGTTTCTGCGGCGCGACAATTTCTTGCTAAACTAGTGATCTTTATTTTTCATCCAACGAGCACATCACAGATCTGCTGTTGCTGATAACTGCGTTTTCTCAACCAAGAAAACCCAGTCGTAAGTTATGTCACCACCCAGTTGGTGTCAAACAATCCAATACAATCTAAGATTTCGTGACGTAGGAAATCCTGCCAATTAGCTTCAGTACAAAACCTGGTCAGTGGCTAAATTGCGAAAAGACCTCATTCACAGATAATCCTCAAAGTGTCGTGGTCGTGTTTAAATTGGAGCTTTCCATCACTCTTATGTCCAGGAGGCGTTGGTGGGAATCTACAGCAGTGGTTTTCAGTCTTTTTTGTACCGCAACCAACTATAGCCCAACGACTCCCATTTGAAACTCGAATAAAGCAAATGTAATAAATTATCTTCTCGCGACCCCTCCAAAAATGGTCCACGACCCCTAATGGGGCGTCGCGACTCGCAGGTTGGAAACCACTGCCGTAGGTGAAGCTGGATAGTTTGGTGATGTTTACAAACAATATCGAAATATTCACACTTTGTGACAGATGGCTTTTCCTACGAAAAAGCGGCCATCTTGGCCTGGTTCCAGAAAGGCCACAAAGTGAGTCCCATGACCAACAAGGCGCTTTCGTCGTCGGCCCTTGTCCCCAACCAGACCCTGAAGACGATCATCCGACAGTACGTTGACGACAAACAAGGCCAGGAATTCGTCGAAGCAACCGTTGATTGATACATGATAGATTTCATGCCGGCTGAAGTGTTGCACATTTTATTTCTTTCTGTGTTTTTTTCTGCGCATTTTAAGCCCCATGCGAAGTGTAAACTCCACCGAAGCGACTGTTTTCACCGTGTTTAATTTTCGCCCTGGCATCGCGAGAACCGACCGGAAACGATGCGTTTGTTGCAGTCGAGTCGCCACGAATTTCGTCACAAACCGGACAACAGATGCGGATCCAGCCAGTAATGTTAGGGGGGTCGGGGCGGTTTCAGTAATATTTGGCAGTCCAGTCTCATTGCGTGTTCACTACTGTGAGACAGAGGAAGTATCCTTCACAACACTGCTGCGACAAAACAATGAACAGCACAATGGCCTTTTATCGCGAATGCTTTTTTCCGATTTGTACAAAAATTACAGTTCTTTTCGTACGTTTTAGGGGAGAAACCCCCCCCCCCTGGATCCGCTCCTGCCAGAGAATACATTCAGCTGTCCATGGTTCCAAGTAGAGAGATCACTTGCCAAGATGATTCTATTACTACTTGTTTGCCTGCGTAGTTGTTTCCCAACATGGAGGGACGGAGAAAAAAATTTTGTTCTGTTGGTATGGAAAAAAAATTTTCCACACTTGATCTTTTGACATGCATTCTGATAAGATTCTATTATGATCTTTTTGATAAGATTGGTAGAGTATAGTGCCTGCATTTGACCTGGGTGTATCATTCGGAAAAGTTAAGTCTGGAAAAAGTCTTGAAATTCATATTCCAAATTCTGAATCCTGTATATGCCTCAGTGATTATGTGACGTGGCCCGTTTGTCCAATGAGTTTCGAACCAGTCTTGGCCGAAGAGAGAGGTGGGATCGCTCGAACTGGGCTTATAGTTTGTTTCGTGTGTCCTTGTTCACACCTCGCACCAGGAGATCTTACACAAACAACGTTACTTCTTGAAACCGTGTTGCTGAGAACATTGCGATATCGTGTTTGTGGTGACTTTACCATGAACATCGCGATTTCATGTTTGTGGTGACTTTGCGATACGCATTACGTTATCGCCGTAAAAGTGTTGAAGTGTAAACGGTTGTCGGAATAAGTCGTTTGGCTGCCGAGGCTTAACGTCGCCGCAGTGTGCAGGGCCCGAACAACACGCACTTTATGTACATATGCTATGCATTTGTTTCGCACTTCGCGACTTGAACCCTCTATGCTGGCTTCAATGTAAATTGTTATCTTGTTATGAAAGCCTTAACATCGTTAACTTCTTTTCAGTATAAACGTTGCGACTCTGTCTGTGGTATCAGGTGTTACCTACAACAAAGTCATCGTGGTAACACATTTCAACTTTTGAGATAAGGTTTATCTTTAGCAGGGTTGAAGGACCTGTTTACTAACACGGGCCGCATAAATCGTGGATTATTGCTGTCGGGCCGCAAGCAATAACTGATTGTATCCTCAAATTCTACCTTTATCTTACTNCGAGAGATGGAGGCTTCTTATTACATNCTACCTTAAGTGCCTGCTCATCATGGAGCTCCGTTTTCAATTGATTTTGTACTCTNAACTTGGGTAACGAAAATTCTATTGCGGGCCATATCAAATGTTCACGAGGACCACAGGTTCTTCACCTCTGAGACAAAGCTTCAAACTGTGTTGGCGTGCTGCCGCGTGGTGGCGCCCGCGGGAACAGTTCCGTCCAGTGAGTCTTGATTGGTCATTAGCTCCTTTCTAGCAACTCGTTGCTAAGCGACTGGAGTTGTGTACAGTCGAAAGTTGGTTGTGTCCGGTCGTTTGAGGAACGTTTGACAAAAAGCATCTTTCCTCCAAAGCAGGGCTAAGAAACATGCGGCCCGCGTGAACATTTGATATGGACCGCATCAGAATTTTCGTTTCCCAACATAGAACACAACATCGCGTTAAAATTTCCTTTGGAAAGTAATTTTCTCCTAATTTTCCTTTGGAAGATGAAACAATTAATTTTTGCGGCGCTCCAGCGATTTTCCACAATTCATGCGGCCCGTGATAGTAAATAGGTTCCCCCTCTCTGCTTTAAGACGTATAACGGCGATCTTTTCGGCGAAGCTTCGCAGTGTTTGAAGTAATATCAGTGCGAAGAAGCAAAATTTGCTATCATTTCATCCACTGCTCGAACAGTCGTTAGATGGAAGTCGTGAATTAAAATTGTCGCTATTTCAGGCGTTTACCGATTCTGGCATTTCGGCATTGACTGTCTAGTGCAGTGGTTTTCAACCTGGTAGCCGCGAACCCAGAGGGGTCGTGAACCATTTTGAGGGGTCCCGAGTAGATATTTTATGTGCACAGCTTTATTACATTGGCTTTATGCGAGTTTGATATGGTAGTCGTTGGCTTGTAGTGGGTTGCTATAACGGGTCGCGGTACACAAAAGGTTGAAAGCCACTGGCGTAGTGCATACATTAGTGCTTTGATGTTTTGTTTGTTGTTTATGTGTGATTTCAAGCAATATTCTATCCATCAGGCCAGAGCATGCGGAGGTTAAGAAAGGACGCACAAGCGTTACTTGCGTTGCAGTCGTTCCCATGTTTTTGCTTTTTCCTGACGCGTACGTACGGTGTGTGCCAGCGCAGTTCTGTCGCTGCGGGAGGCTTTGGTGGGCTGAACCTCCCCGAACAAAGCTTAAAGCCTCCCCTCCAAATTGAAATATGAAAAACTATAAATCAGTGGAGTTTTATGTCAAATTTTAGAACGTCAACCCCCCCCCTGCACAAACGACAAGCCCCC
>JGI24159J19872_10010054_pt1 | contig 12409 bp, 3 predicted proteins | sample Ectturendosymbi4_FD_19872 | JGI IMG/M metagenome (IMG submission 19872)
ATCCAATTTCAATTGTCCGTACAAGCAAATTGTTCTTTACTTTGCACTAATAATGGCATATTATAAACGAAATAATCGCTTTAGTGTGAAGTGGTTCTTAAGAACACAGATTTGGTGTTAATGTATTGTATTGTAGGCTACGTATTACGAACGCCTGTGAAGAAACAATACAAACCCAAAACAAACCTCGTTGCACAAGTTTTTCTGTGCTGAATCAATACAGTACAATACATTGATGTATTTTTACCCCTTAGGAGGTTGTTTAAGCTGCAGTTTTAGGAAAACCAGTTATTACAGCCAACCGCTTATTACATCCAAATCAGCTGGCCCCGAGGTGGATGTATTAAGCGGTTTCCACTGTATATGTCAAATTCCGTATTAATGCTATAACTCTATGTGACATTATCATCCAGATTGTTACGTATCGTGTCGACTGATTTTCTTGCCTTGCATTTGTTTTGCTTCAATATACGCCAGCACAGCCGCCAAATCCTATATTTTAAATTACATGTGGACGGCCGCAAAGTTCATTGACGCAGCCCGTACGGCTGCAGGTTGTGCACCGTTGCGTTAGATGGTAGTGTTTCGCTCAAGTTTTTATTGGAAATTAGGCTAAAATCCTAATCTTTTGATACTTTGGATGACCTGATGAGGTTTTGGATTCAGAAGTTATGATCTGAAGCAAACAAAAGATTTGATTAATCCCTCTTAATTAGACAATTAATTATTTTGTTTATTTTAGATCATAACTTTTGAACCAGAAACATTAGATTGTCTATCAAAGGCTGAAAAGACTCAGACTCGAGCCTAGTTTCCAATGAAAACTTCAGCGAAATACTTTGGTCTAGCAGTTGGGCCCTAGGCCAGGTAACATGAGCCAAAATGGCCAAAAACTACTTCACTTACGATGTCACTCACAAAAAATCCGCAACCCCCTTGGACCAAAAAAAATTTTTTTTATTGCAGACTAGAAGAATTGCCGAATCTTTTGAGGGTTTGAACAGCTCTCTAACGCCATAGCATTGGTAGGGCAACTGGAAACTGCTGGTTTAAGGCCAATTTCAAAGTACAAATATATCATACACTAGCTCTCAATGTGTTAAGCAAGCGTTCCAAATGTTTTTCTAAAACAAGAATTGAAACATGTGTACAAGCTTTACTACACAAAGACATTACAACTAAACCTAAAACCAGAGTTAAAACAATATACATAAATAACAGGCGCAAGACAATAATTAACAATTACGCATTTTCAAAAAAGATTGACCTAGTTGTAATATAAGAAACTGGGGCTAACAAATATCCTGGCCCTTAGAGTCAGTATTACTTTTTCATTAAAGAAAACACATCTAAACTATAATATAGCATGCATGGTATTAATCTAGTCTAGGCTACAATTCAAGAGACACATTAATAATACCTGACGAGGTTGTAAGTTTTTTAACATTTAGGCAAAAGCTGATACTAAACATGCAATGATGGCATGAAACTAAATTAAACATTCACTCTAAGCATATTTTCAAAATCAGACTTCATCTACAAAGGTCATTATTACTACATGGATTAGGATACACACCTGGTGAAACAAATTCATATATAAGCACAGAGGCTATTACATGACCACCTGACTCACAAGAATAATACAATAACTACAAGAAAATCGTTAGCAACTATAGCAATCACTCATTATCAAATAATGTTATTGCATAATTTACACTCATTGCATAATGTACTTAAATTGAAGACTTGTGAAAAACAACTAGAAGTTTTCCGCAAACTTTCAAGGAATCAGCTGACTGGACTCTGCTTTCATGATTTCACGATACTTGCACATATCTGCATTCAAGTAATTATATTAATATCCATGAAGGCAACATAGTTTAATCTATTAGCATATTTAAGGTGAGAGAATCAAGCTATAAAGCATATATAAACAACCCAACAATGCATACTAATGAAGAGGCCTAAATAGTTTTGAGCTCTTGAGAACCAAAACCACAACTGTTTTGTCAAATAAGCTTTCTTGAAAACTTTTACAGTATAAATTTTGGGAAGCATAGCAAATATTGACAAGCATTATCACAAGTTACAAGCTGATGTTTGAAACATAACTATAATACAGTTGTTGCATTGCAAAATGAGCAGAGGCATACATTGCATGCAATAAACTGGAAATGAAATAAAGTAAAACAATTGATAAAGGAGTAACTTGTATTCTATTGTCAACACAGCAGCAAAGTAAATCTCACTTGTCATCAGTGTTCCCTCTAAGCTGGAAAAAACGGCACTTTTTTGGATGCCAGCTGACAAAAATTTTGAAAACCAGCTCTTGCTAGATTTGGATGCAATTCCACAGGAGAAAATTTGGTCAATTTTTAGCTGAACACCAAATCAGAAACAAATGATAATAAACATGTTGGTGCACTCATTGCCATGCAATGACCATGAGCAAGAAACTCAGATATGAGTATTTATGAAGTTACGTGCAATGAAAATCTCACCTACTATAAGGTAGACCTTGTACTAGACCAGAGGTGACGAACATGAGGCCCGCAGGCCGCATGCGGCCCGCGAAGCATTTAGGCAAGACCAGCAGTCTTGAACTTTCTTTGACGCGCTTCTATTCTTCGCGATGCGATATCAAAAGCTGATAGCCCAATTGAATGCGGATTTTTACTACTTTCGGTTGTTGTTTGTTTCTGTTGATGAATAATTGTTTCGTTTTTAACAAGTTTCATAGTATGACTAAAAAGTTGTGCGGCCTGCTTACTCAGCGGTAACTGACGAAGTGGCTCGTTATAGCAAATAGGTTCGTCACCCCTGTATTAGACCATCCATGCGCAAGCACCACGACATGGCAGCGTTGTGGCAGCGCTCGTGAGAACTGCTGATTCATTATGGCTGGTAGCAGTTGTCTGCAGACAGCTGGTTATAATTTATGACAGAAGTGGGCACGGACCCAGAGCTCCACTGGCAGGATTCTGCATTTTTCTTTTGAACCCAGAGTAAAAAATTGTGAAAACCTGGACCCAGAGTCATTTTATTTTTGGCAGTAACAGGAGTCTGCATGGTCCTTATTGGGCATAATTTCTAAAAATTGCTGAATTTTGGTTGCATCAATTAGGGTTATGGTTTATGGTTAGGTATTATGGTTGGGGTTTACGGTTAGTGTTTATGGATAGAGTAAGGAATAATGGTTTAGGGATAGGATTTAGGGGACAGGGTTTAGGGCAGCTATGTCCAACCAAAATGGCTTACTGAGTCAAAAATTATGTCACTATCATGTTGAGTGACATATCGTCGAGGGCCGCACATTGAATTGCTTACTTAGATCTTAGCAAAATAAATTTAGCTAAAGCTAATGTCCTGGAAGCGTTCAAATCCTAACTGCAATGGTGATAAAGTGAAACTGAGGACCACCTGCAACAAAAACGTCACATTCAAGATTATCAAAATAAGGACAAGTCGTCATGTAGCATACTTTTACTACAGCAAAAACCTAAACTGGGCTTCGACTGGCTGCATGCAGAACCACGGGTTGGACATAGCTGGTTTAGGGGATAAGGTTTAGGGGTTAGGATTTAGGGTTTATGGATAGGGTTAGGAGTAGGTCTAAAACCTAAACTAGCCTGTAGTTGTGATATTGATTCTGTGTTTCACCAGCTTCACTTGTCAATATCCGATCGCCAATCAATGGTTTTTCAGGTTCTTCTGGTGGCTAAACAGAGACAGTTTGAGTTAAAACCTAGCCCTACAACCATAATCCTAACACCCTAACCTTGATTGATGCTTCAGCAATGTTGAGGATTGCCACACAATGTTGTGGCTATGCACGGTTGGTGGAGCTAGGTCTGGTCTAACTTGTATCAGGTGACATTTTCATTGCACATAACTTTTTAAATACTAATCTCCGACAGGTTTCATGCATAAATTCATGGTCAATGCATGGCAATGGCTGGCCTAGGCTAGATGTTTTATAACATTTTCCGATTTGGTGCTTAGTCAAAAATTGACCAAAAATTTTACAAAGCACAATTTTGTTATTTTTTGAAAAATGTACTGTACACATTTTCACAACTTATGCCGTTCTCAGGTCATAGCAAGGATATAGAGCAGTTAGCAGTGAAAAAAAGTTTAGACGCATCTTGGAAGTTTTCCGCTTGCAAGAATTATAAAAATTGTTCTAATTGCATTTTCATAATTTATGCGTCCAAAAACGAAGTGGTTGGTTGCGAAGTTCAGACACATTTTGGAAGTTTTCTGCTAGCAAGGTTTCTAAAAAGGAAGTGACTGCGGAACCACCCATGGATCTTCTTGTTTCAAAACTTATTCGACCATACCGCCTCGCATGACATAGTTCGAATAAAGCAGTCAGTTTGTCATTCAATCGACGTCAATCTGGTAGCTTAGCAGATAGGTTCCAAGTCTGCTTTGTCAATGGTTGAGGGTTTGTCTCTCGACCTGGCGTCTTAGATTTTCGTAATAGTGACTGCTTGCGCATTTTAATTCATGGGACCAGTTTTTCTTTACTTTTTTCAAAACTTTACAAAATTTTGCTTTAGTGGTTAGGTTTAGAGGTTAGATTAGCGTTAGGTTAGGGTTAGGTTAGCATTAGTGTTAGCTTAGCTTAATGATAGGCTAGGGCTACGGTTCAGGTTAAGATTAGGGTTAGGTTTACCTTTTGTGTTTACTATGTTTTTACAAGTCCTACTGCATTCTCCTCGTGCGTTACTGTCACGTCACAAGAGATGGTCGAATAAAGTTTCAAATTTAAAGATCCATCAATGGTTCTGTAGCCACTGCCTTCTAAAAAATGTTCTGGGTGCATTTATGTATCTGAAAACAAAGTTGTTTACTGTGACGTTCAGACGCATTTTTGTTTACTGTGACGTTCAGACGGGCTTTCCAAAAACGCTCTGAGTCTGGACACATTTTGACTATAGTGCACGCACAAACAAAGCATTTGTTGTGATGCGCAGATATATTTCTCAGTGAAGCGATTTCAAAAAAGCCTTGTAATGGCACCACAGACACATTTTGTGATATCTGAGCTTCACAAGAAAGAACAGATTTCATGAAATTTGACCCAAGGTAAGTTGCTTAGCAAAATTAAGCTAAGTCGCTCACTGAGGCCTTGAACCTAGCTCCTACTTGGCTTTTGCACATAATTAGCCAGAGAGCAAAGGAATCCCCTCTCCCTTTGCAAAACAGGGCGGAGGTGCCTTTTCATAACAATATCATTGGTAATTTTATGGTCTATCAAGATATACTAGAAATATTTCTGCAGCTATTCGTGCACCCAGAAAATAGAAAATTAAGTTGGTTTTCTGTGATATCAGTTATTATTTTTGAGCCAAGGTCAACATTGTTGCTAAACAGGAAAATGCAATATTCGTAAAGATTTTTTTTAAGGCAGTGTCTATTTTGCCACCAGGATGGCAGCAGCAAAGGCTTGGCAGAAAGGAAGTAAATGTAACAAAAAGATAAATCTACAACCTAACCTTAACCCTAACCGTAGCCCTAACCTAACCCTAATCCTAACCCTAACCTAATGCTAAGTTAACCTAATGCTAAGCTAACACTAACTTAACCCTAACCTAACACTAAGCTAACCTAACAACACTAACCCCTAAACGTATCGCCTTAAGCGGAGCCCGAAAAAAAGCAAAAAAAACAGAGTCGGCAAGGTGAGAGTCGAACCGAAAACCATTGGTATAGCAGCCGTAACACATAACCATTACACCACGAGCAGGACAGCGTTTTCCTGACAAAATTACCTTTTCCTTGGTATTGTGTCATGCCAAGAGACCGAAAAGTTTCCACTGCCTTCAACTATTTTACTGCCACCCCTCTGCTGCTGTTCTGGCATCACTGCGTGTAACGTACCTTTGACACTATGACAGACAATAAAACTTGCTTTTTTCTGCTGGCATATCATGACTATTCTCAAGTTCTAGGTGCAGCTCACATCTCATTACGCAGCTAGTGTAAACACTCTGGCCACGAAGTTTGATGGTAAAACTTTACTACCATTTGTGACGTAATATAAGCATGAAGGCAAAGGCCTGCAAAAAGTGGCAAAAATTCTCATTGAAAAATATAATTAAAGCTTGGCAAGATACAGATACGACGCACTGCCACTTATTTTGAAATACAGATAGCTTGCACATATGCAATACACTGAATTGCTAAAGAAGTCAGTGCTTGTTTGCGAAATTAGGCTAAAAAACTATGTCTTGATCAAGTCATTGTAAGTAGTCATAAGGTTGGGAGAAGAGATTTCTGTCGATCGCTTTCGAAAACCGCCATGTGCAACTAAGATACGCATGCCTAGAATTCACGTGGGAAAACAAGCATAAAACGGTTTAACTGTTGTCATTACGTTTACATTACAGTAGGCATTTTACAAAAGGTCTAATTTAATGATTGCTCTGTTTGGATAAAAATATATTCTGCCAACGTAGTCTTTGAAACCCAATGTGCTCACTAACCACAGAAGCAAATCATTTAGGTTTCAACAAGCCATTTAGTTACTTGTCAGTATGATGCAATTTATCTGCTTGAAGTAGCATCGCAGCGTCATGTAAGAACTCCAATGGTAATAGCAGTGGTAATGGTATATTTATGCATCCAAAAATGTTTAAAGGCAGCTAGTTGTGCCTGGTTGTCCTTCTTGTGTTGCCCAATATAAAGCGTCAGAAAGAAGGTAAATAATTTTTTGATGAAAGTGTAAAAGTTTTCATCTCTAAAAACTGTTGGAACAATAACAAGTATTTGGCCAGGAATTTCTTTGTTACCTGGTTAACCAAACCTGTCTAAAGGTTTTTACAATCCTGCTAAAAAATTAGATAACTGCAAGAAGATTGATAATTTTACATCTAACACTGTAACAGTGAGAAAAACTTGCTAGATTCAGCAGCAAATCAGCTGAAATAACAACATCATGTCACCAATGCATCTAGTTACAGTACAGCAGGCTACTTGCTATTATGACGCAATTATAATTATATGCGTGACACACGTTGGTTGCGTCACAATAAAAACTCGAAATGATTGAAGCAGCTTGTGCTGAGCCCTGGTGTTGCCCATTTCAAAGCGTCGTCAAGAAGACAAAGTATTTTTTATGAACAAGGAGGAAAAGTCAAAACATTATCACCAAAACCTGTTCATACAATTTTTTCATCAGGAATTTGTAACCTGCTAAACGGTTTTCAAAGTCCTGCAAAAAATCAGTTACTAGCTGCTAGATTGAAAAATTTCCAACTATCAGTGAGAAAAACCTGTTAGATCTAGCATCAAAACAGCTAAAGTGGCAACACTGGTTGCTGGCCTTACGTTTGGGCACATTCTAACTTCTGATTCTGACTTTCTGATTCTAGATCTAGCATCAAAACAGCTAAGTTCTGATTCTTGCGCACAATTCAGTGATCTACGGTCTAGTGTACGATTCGCCCTAACCCACCTTCCCGACTGATGATGAAGTCATCGATTGAATATGGTGGTGAGAGAAGGTCGCACACCAATTTTAGTGATGACGTCACTGTTACGTCATGAGATAGCCTACAGCTTGTCAAAGTTGATGGCCTATATCTAAAGGCATTCATTTCAACTTGCCTATTGTGGCGGCCTGAAGATGGCGCCACATGCAAAATAAATGGTCACCGCTAGATGGCGCCCATAAGCAACATGTCACTGTGATAGTCACCACAAGCGAATTATCATAATTCACTTATCCCTATATAATGATAGTGCAACCTACTAACAGTAGAGAGAAGTCGATGGGTGATCTGCTGATACTGTAGTTGCGACCAATGGTTGAATGTGGTGACTAGTGGAAGCAAAGAATGAACTCGTCGAGGGAGCACCACTGCTGGTAGCTTTCCCGTTAGTTAATGCCCCGAATTGCAATCTCTTGCTTGTGCTTGCCTAAGTAGTTCAAGGAGATGCAGTCAACTGCAACAGTATGCAGCGTAACACAGATAAATTTAGCGTTAAACATCCACGCAAGCAGAACCTTTATCAAATGAATCTTGAAATAATCATCTCCAAGATGTTTGTTTAATAGAGTGTGGTGCCAAATTTTGAGCTGCAGATTGCTAATGCGCAATACTGCCTAGCACAGGTTGCCACAGGTCCGGAGTCGACACCAGGAGGAGTTTGTGTGTTTTTTGGGCCCGCTTTCAAGCGAAAGTTTCTAACCTGTTCCTGTTTGTGAGTTATTTTGCTTCTCAGAGTAAGAAAATAAACTTTGGAAACAACTTTGTTGATGTGTGTTATCTAAATTAAACACTTGATTAGATGTCAAACACCCACAACAAGTTAATACCACGGGAATAACTTCAACCACTGAACAATTTCGGATTTAGTCTCAGACCTCAATTATTTTTATTTTTCTCACCTTAACCCAAACCCCAACCCGACACACTTACCTAAGCACGAATCCCTAAGCCTTAATCATCAGTTTTCTCATTGTATTTGATATGTAGAATACTACTGTGTGTGTGAGTTCATGACGTGAAGTCAGAAATTTCGCAAGTCAGAAATTTTGCTTGACACCGGAGCTGGAGTCAAATTTGTCAAAAACCGGACCCGGTTGCGGTGTCAGTTTTTATTTTCCACCGTAGCAATAGTCAGCATTGTCTTTACGAACGTCTTCAGTGCAAACAAATATTGTTGAATTTTGGTTGTATCGATGGTTGCCAGTGTCAAGCAAAATTTCTGACTTCACGCCATGTATGCATGCACAGAGTAATATTCTACATTCCAAATACGCTCAGAAAACTGATGATTAGGACTTGAAGGATTCGTGTTCGGGTAAGTGTAACTGGTTAGGGTTTGGGTTAGGATGAGAAAAAGAAATATAATTGAGGTCAACGACCAAGTCCGAAAATTTCAATGGTTAAAGTTATTCCCATACTATAGCTTGTTGTGGGTACCTGACATCTAACCAAAATGTTATAGGCTAATTTACACAACACACAAAAAAGTAATTACCAAACTTTGTTCTCTTACTCTGAGAAGCAAAATAACTGAGAAACAATAAACAGGTCAGAAATTTCGCAGAGGTCAGAACTTTCTCTTGACACCGGAGTCTGAACAGTCACAATGACGTCATCATTCGGGAAGATAAGGAGGACGAATTGTACACTAGACACCTTCACGCCATACTTTATCAAGCTCACTACAAAATTAAGGTTACCACCTCTGTTCCTTTCATTTCTTGATTTTTCCTGGCTGTGCCGCTTATACCCAAGTAGGTTAATGTCGAAACCTTCACTAAATCATATTTCACTTATCAAGTGTAGTCAGATTAGGAAAATCAGACGAAACTGGCCGAATTTTGAGCACAGCGGGGTTTTGGGGCCATAACTTTGGTTCTAGACATGGCAGAAGGTCTATCAAGGGCTGTATAGACGCGGATGATCGTCTAGTTTCCAAAAAAATTTTAAGCCATAAAAATGACTCATTGGATTAGCGTCCAGGGCCAGTTAAAGTGGGTCAAAAATTCAAAAACCTGCCTTCTATGTGACGTCACCAAGAGAAAACCCCCACCCAAATCAAACAACTTTTATTTTTAATCGAAACTAGAACACTTGCTGAATCCGTGGTTAGTTTGAACAGCTCTGTAGCTATAGTAGCTGGCTAGTTATATCTTTTAAAGCATTTAAAATCAGCGCCAAAATTTTGGCGGACGCGGGACTTAAAGGGTACGTAAACAAACACATTCTCTTTGCAATTTGCACATTCTAAATTTGCTGGTGCTTCAAATAGGAGTTCGGGAAAGCATTTTACTGGGGGGAGGAAAAAATTTGCCCTGAAAATAACAATTTGCCCTGAAACTAACTTTTTTAGTTTCATCCGAATGGGGCCTGAAACCTCTTGTAAATCTGTTCTATACAATTGAATTCATTTATAACGGCTTCGTCTGTAATGTCAATTCGCTTATAACGTTACATTTTGTGNGGTCCCGATATGGTATCTTTCACATGCATTTCAATTCGCTTGTAACGTCATTTCGGTAATAACGTTTTTGTGCAATCCCCTAGAGGTGCTGTTATAGGCAAATTCTGTAGTTACCTTGCCTGTTAACTCAAGCGGTGATGTTACTTGCATGGTGTGTTCTCCCAGACAAAAAACTTTATGGTAATTGCCTTTACTGATGCAAATATATACGCGACATCAATGGCGCAAGGAAAGGTTAAAAGCGACGGTTCCGAATCGAAGGATCAGACTCACTGCACTTGCCTGTGTTATCGTTGCTGTGCGCTTGAACAAGGCAATTAAACACGCACACGGCGCACTAAACGGGGCCAAGCAATCTGCACGTCCGTGCGGCCCACTTCTACTAAAGATTTCACCTCGGGAATTGAAACACGTACTCAAAATGCATGTGCCAGTGTGCCTATACGTATTGTATCGTATTCGTATACTGTGATTGTACCATGTGCACTACTGTACGATGTTCCTATAAATGTAGCCTATAAAACACTTTCCATGTACAATAAACAAGTATTGTCATTTGTAACACCGGTCCATTTACACAAACGGCCACCAGGGTTGGTCCAAATTATAGACTGCATTCACGAAACTAACTTCAAAATTTCTCTACCTCCGCCAGTCAGCTAAAATTTGATGTTAAGGGCAATCCTGCAACAGACAACGGAAGGGTTCTCAAAAAAGCACGAAAAAACTGGCATAAAAATGTGGACTTGGTCCAGATCAAAGTCATTATAACTAGTCACGACTTAGTCCAGATTACACACTACACTAGCCCAAATTACACGGATCACACCAAGTGAATATACACTGAGTATACTGTTATATATATTTTTGCAATGACGTGCGGTGAGGTTCGTGACTGGGGAGGCACTGTCTCTTTCAAAGCCAAATTTGCGAGTGTATGAATTGATTGGAGTAGCATAAATTCACCACTCAACTGGCTGCTTGCAGAATGACAATTGCTTATGCTTTCTATCCCATATCATAATTTGTTACACACACATGGGTACAATGGCGATTCTAGATTTCAGAAAAGTACCATATAGGAGGACCAAACTGACGTGGCTTGTCACCTACTTGTTTAACGGCTTTACTGAAAAGTTGAAACAGTCTTACAACTTATGCATACGTTCAGAATGCATGCATTGATCCAATCAAGAATGGAGATCATCAGTATGATCGGCATCTGCGGAAAACTTCAATGAAATATGCAAAGTAAAAGCACGACTGCGCCCAGTGCTGCAAATCACTAATGCGCAACAACACGCACCAATTCACTTCATCCTCCCCCGCCTAAAATCAAATCGAACCGGAGGTTCAACGCACTGGTGAAGGAAGCACAAAACACGTTCGATACGAAGCACAAAATGCGACCGACTCACTACAAGGATACGATGCGGCCACAACAAGCAATCAGAAGCAACGTGGAGCACATTAGCACGACTATGTTCATCCGTATCTTAAGGTTCCTCCCCATTTGTTACTGGAATATGACAGCCTCACACGGACAGAATCCCCGGGTGCTTCATCCGCCCCAAACGCACATCCACACTTGGAAGCTTTAATGAAGCAACTATGTCAACACGTCTGCACACAGCGCGGCAGGTTAACGCCGCGCACTGGTGTGCAGCAACACTAAAACCAAATTTCTTGACAAACTGACTCAATAGTACTGGCTGTTCGCCATGTAAAATAGGCAAACATGAATAAATCGAAACAGGAAGGACAACTAAACAAATACAGCAGCTGTTCGTCTGTCATTATTCACATCATCAAATCCCAAGAACGCTTCTTCACTTCAGAAGCCACCTCGCTTTTAACCACATAATGACAGAGATCTGAGCTTTGTTTGTGACATCCGTTGACTCGTCTACTTCTGCAGAAACAAATGGGGCTGCACTTATCTCCTTTATATCATATCTAACTATATCACCTATTGCTGCAATTAAATCGTTCTGAATTATGATTGAGAAGCCAGAAAACACAGTAGATGTCTCTAAATGTCTAGATAATCTTTCATCTTTCGCAGCAAGAGTAATACTTCCACATAGTTGCCACGATTAGAGGAAATCGAACTCTCATCGTTACTACAAAATGCTAATTGCTGTTTGGCTGGGAAACAACTTACATTAATGAGGTCTTTCAAAATCTCTCGGTTTTCCCTTACCTTAGCATTGTGAACGCTGATATTTTGTCTTCGCTGTTCGTTCAAAGTCAAAGTATATCGTTCCGCTTCCAAAAGTTTTTAAAGCAATTTTGGTTTTGAATGTTATTTTTTGGCCTGGCATGTCTGCTGAGGCTTCTTGGTAGATGTTTCATGTCACAAAATCCTGTTGTAGTCCACACATTTTCATAACAAGTTTTCCCAACGCGACTTGTCGGTCACGCCAGTGATGCCATATCACTAGGA
>JGI24159J19872_10010056_pt1 | contig 12408 bp, 11 predicted proteins | sample Ectturendosymbi4_FD_19872 | JGI IMG/M metagenome (IMG submission 19872)
CGCCACACCCAGTGCTCCCAACTAGCAAGTACAAAAAACCGCCACAAGAGGGACTATGCGGTAAGCGAGCTAAAGCCGCGCGCAAGTTCGTAACACACAGCGTTTTACGTAACATGTGACTCAATATTCACGCTGTTCGTTGACTGCGTTTTTCTGCTCGCCTTTCTGTGCATGTATTTGCGACCTCGCGGAACCTTGCTTGATCTCTTTTCGTCAGTAGTGCCGTGAGTGGGTTGTCGTCATCATCTTATTTAAATAGATTCTATTTGAATCTAGCAGAGCCCAGTTGGCTGATTCCTCAAATAGATTTCTATTTGAATAAGATGATAAGGCTGACGATGCGTAGTGTTACATAAAATCGATTTCCTATTAAAAATTTGTGATTGATTCCTTGCTTCTTTCACTTGTGGAGTGAAGCTACTTGAATAGTCGCTATATAACGCGCATTGGCCTGTCAGACTAGTTATGTAGCGACTATGTTCATATCGTACGTTGTCGATAATATATACTTACATCACACCATGCAATGCAAATGGGTTTTGTTTTTGTTCTGAAAATGTTTCAAGACATATGTAATTGCGATTGCAATCGTAATTTTTCAAAAACAGGATAGGATCGGATCGTAAAAATCCGATCATAGTGAAGTGAGCTTCATGGATGAGTTGTTCCAAACCAGATGCATGGTGTCCGTGTCACCAAATCAAGTTGAAGAGACAAGAATAATGGTCAGATTAACTTCATATGATGGCAGTGGCTGTAGATACGCCTGTGGATCTTGACATTAGAAAACTTATGAATACGCCACCTGTGACGTAGCAGTTACGCATGACGAGAGTGCAGTAGGCTTGGTAGAAACGAACTCAACGTAGAAGATAAACCCTAAGTAGTAAACCTAACCTTAACCCTAACCATAGCCCTAACCTAATCAATGCTAACCTAACCCTAAGCTAACCTAACCCTAAGCTAAGCTAACCCTAACCTAAAGCTATCCTATCCCTAACCGTAACACCTAAGCCTGAAAAAAAGTAAAGAAAAAATAACAAAATGAAAGTAGGGAAGTCGAACCTAAAACCATCAGCATTAGCATAGTTAGTAGCCGTCGCGCTTAACCACTACACCACGAGATCCACAACGTTTGAATGACAAACTGACCCTTTTATCAGGACAGGCGTATCCGTAGGCACTTCCTTATATGATTATGGTCATTGGTCAGTATGGTCAGATTAACTTTATACTAGCTTTATATGATCGTTCAGCTTTGTATGATTGTTGGCCTAGGAATTAAGCTGAAGTTCAAGTGAGGCCCTGGAGGTAGACATTACTTCGCTTGCCTCAATCCTCGTATTGCAGCAAGCGTGCTCCTCAAAAGGGCAAATCTGAGCTTTGTCCTCATGTGTGTCATGACAGATGCATATGCCTATGGCTTCCTGCATTTTTCAGCTATTTTTTCTGCTAGTCTTTTGTTGACTCTGATGCATTCTGATGCCATGCCTCCACTTGTTGTAAAGACAAGGGGCTGAATAAAGACTTCTCATTGTCAATCATTCTTTTATTCATTGTACTTATCCTTCTTCTGTTTTTCGTGTTGTTGGTAGATCTCTGCTGGTGCTAGGGACTTACCAGAATATGACTGTGAGGTAGGATGTGTAATCCTTATGTCAAAGAAAGTTTTCTCACAGCTATTCCATTTCCACAGCCCCTTGCTGAGATATCCAACCTTGCATTGTCAGCAATGTTAACTTTTCTTTCATAGTCATTTTCAATGATTGGCAGAAGTGTGGGTTCAGTCCAAACATCCCTACAAACGTTTCTCATTATCTGTGCCTCAGAGTCTGAGCACTGACTAAGTTGTGCCTCACTGAAGTGTAGCCACCCAGTTTACATATGAGGCTGTGATCCATAGAGTTTATCTTTCCACAAGCACAGTGAGTGGGTATGCCTTTCACCTTCCATTCATGTCTCATGCAGACGGCATCCGTGAATTCTTGTTTGTTTAGTGGATATCTGATCACTTTGATTGGCAAGGCTGACGGCCATGATGTCCTTTAATAGTTCATCACGGCTGTTTTGGCATTTTGCTTCTTTTCTTGTAGTATTATGTTTTTCGTGTGTGGTGTATAGCTGGTCTGAGGGGTTGTAATCAAAAGCGAGTTTTTGGGTGTAGATTTTGGTGGTGAGTTTATTATTGATCTGAGTGGAGTCTTTGTATTCTGTCTTGGCAGTTTCCCGAGGATCTGTCAGACCTAGCCCACCATGCCTGAGAGGAAGAGCTAGTATTTGTCCTTCTGCATCACTTACTTCTCATCGTATGAGAGCGGGAATCAATTGATCTCTGATGGTGTTTCCAGTGGTTCAAATAATTCACTCATCCGGCACTGTTCTTTGGAAATGTGTCCATCTGGAGCATAATCGATTGGTTAATGCTGAGTAATGAGTATGCTGCTTGAGGATCATCTTGTGCATAATTTGATAGCAACTGAAGGTCTTTTACCCAACCCTCAACCTTGTTTTTTAATGTATTTCTTATCTAAAACTTAAACATATTTATCCACCAAACACCACACAAGTAAATTCGTATAAAGCAACAACAACATGTACAGTATAAACAATACAAAACAGTATTACCATGTGTAATACCACAATACAAGGCTGAAGTACCCTGATGATGGTGTAAGAAGCACATGCACAGAAAAAAAACAGAAAAAACTGAAATACAGCGAAAATGAAATAAAAAAAACAACAATAGATGTCAACATAACGCAGATGATGGTGGGAAAGCAATGGGTGAAGAGTTGATACATGTACAGATTAGTAGGAGAGGAAGAGCTAGAGCATTTGTCTTTCTGCATCATTTACCTCTTGTCCTACGAGAGCAGGAATCAATTGATCTCTGAAGGGATTTTCTGGTGGTTCGAATAATTCACTCATATCTGGCATTGTTCTTTGGAAATGGGTCCATCTGGAGCATAATCCTCTGGTGAATACTGAGTATGCTGCTTAAGGATCATCTTGTGCATACTTGGAAAGCAGCTGAAGGTCTTTTACCCAGCCCTCAACCTTGTTTTAGTGCATTGTTCCTTGAATGATTTTGTCCCAATTACCAACCCAAGGTAGTGTTTACCGTGGTTGGTGATTTTGATTCCCTAGTTTTTGAAGCATTTTTGTGCAGATTGCATTAGACTATTGTCTTTTATGATGAGGATGGTCTTTGCAGGTTTTCGATAGTACCCAAAGTCTGGCTCCTTGGCCTTCAGGTATTCCCACCATTTTCTCACGCCTGCCAGTGATCCAACTGCAGAGCTATCGTCCGCATACCATACCTGTTTCACTTCATCATTTGCAGTTTCACTGCTCAGTGTTTGTATCAGTGGTCATATGGATCAGGCATACATTGCCATTGCTGCATTGTCCCCCAGTGTCACACCCTCCTGTGACAGTATGTGGTCCCCATTTTCAAGATATAGCCTGGTGGGTGTGTTGTAACTGTTGTGTAGGTATGTGTACATGGGGTGACACAGCCTTTTGATGTTTTCTGGGATGACTTTTCTGTTGAGTTTGTTGAACGCATTGTCTGCATCTACTTACAGCAGGCATTCACTGCTTTCCTCTTCATAACTTTTCCTTACAGCATGCGTCGCTGCTTCTATGCCTGATTCCACTCCCGCACATGTCTGCAGTGTTCCCGCTGCACAGATGATGTCTTCCTTCAGGAGTCCTGTGATTGTTTTGCCAATGATTCGCCGTAGGCATTCATCTACACCTACTGGCCTAATGCCATTGTCTTTTTTCTTGAGTGGAACCATGGGTGTCGGAAGCAGTTTTTCCAGGGGAAGGCCATTAGGGAATTTTTCGAAATCTTTTAGGGGGGACAAAAGTGGCAAAATTTTGTTTTTCCCTCTCGAAACTAAGAAAGTATCCTTTTTTTGCTGAAAATTTCAAAATCCAGGGGGGCCTTGACCCCTCCACCCTCCCCTCTGATGGCCATGAATGGAACAAGTCTGTATGCAAGGAAAGTTGATATATATTCATGTGGAGTGGTGTCCGTCACAAGATGCCTTGCCAAGGTGGCAATTTCATCAGCTAGCTTTTGTGAGTGAGTGCCATATGATTTCGAATAAATCATTTCTCTCCAAGTTTCCATGTCAATCTATGTCGGTCCTCCAGACCCCAATGAGTTTTTGGTATTGGATGCGATTTCATCTTGAGTTATATTTTCAAAAATAACCCTCTCTGTTTTGGTTTCAGGCTTATCAATTACAGCAGATTGTTTTAGTTCTGCTGCTTTTGGGTGCTTTTCCTTCAGTTTCTTTTTGATGTCTGTAGTGATGTCATGTTCTCTGTTAATGTCATTGGCATTATCCACAAACCTAAGGGCCTTTTTCACCTATCCTTGTAGCATTAGTCTACAGAAGGCTTTCCGGTCTGATTGTTCTTGATTTTGAATGATTTTTTGAGTCTTTTCTGAATAGCTTCACACTCTTGAGATCAGTTCTGCTAGCTTTCCGTGTTTCCACCATTCCATTCTTTTGTTCAGGTATTTGATGTGTTCTCCGTTTTTAGATTTGAGTGATGGCTTATGTAGTAGTAGAGGCAAAAATACTTGAAGCGTTTGGATTGCTACTGGCTCCCATCTTTTACTGTCGTTAAAGAGTCCTATAAAATGAGACACATAGAACTGCAATTAGTGTTTTTCCAGCTTTTCCTCTTGGGATTTGCATTTTACAATTTTTTGATATGCCGAATTGAAACTTTTTCTGATTTCCTTTGTCTTTCATCTTGTCCCGTGCTATATGTGTTTCCCTTTGAGTGGTTTCTTTGTCTTGGTCCTTGCAGCTATCACGCAACCATTTCAAGTTGTTATCCCTGGAATTGTCTTTGCAGCACATGATGATGTATTGATCCTGCGGCATTCCAACACAGATGCAGTGGTACCATTTCATCTTCATGCACCCTCCATCACACCCTAGGCGCTCACAAAAGTCGGTGACAATTTCCTTACAAACTCCACATTCACCCTTCCCAGATGCCCCAATAGACTTTCAGGATTTCAGAAAGGTTGTATTCAGTCTACACTATACATTTGAGCCTATTATGTCCCTGAAACTTATTCAAATAAAGCAGGAGTCAGAGTTGATGTTTCAAAGTTTTCAGTGTCAGTTTCAAAGTTTTCAGTGTCAGAGCAACTGTAATTGAGTCTGATAAATGTGACTCCACTCATCTCTGGTCTATGGTGGTGGCATCAGAATGTTTTATACGGCAGGGCAGCTTGCCCAAGAGCTGAACAAAATCATAAAATTTGCTATTGTGATATTTGCTGTGGTCAAACAGAGTGGAATTGATTGGAAGTGGATTTTCTGAAAAAAAGCATTTGATGTAGTCATATGCCATTTCTACTACAATACTAGGCAGGAACAACGATCATGATCACCATTGCCGATGGTACTTTTTCAGATATTCCTAGCCTAGTCTGCAGTGCACATTCAAGTTGACTATGGCAATAGGTCTTATCAGCTTTGCATATATGTTCATTTTACCCTTCTACAGTTATGGCACATTTGTGTGTTAAATTGAATGAAAACTGTGTTTGGGAATTGTCAGAAGCTTGGCATAAGTGATTTCTTAGCACTGTTTTTCATAATGACATGCACATTCTAAAATCAGATATTTGCATAAAATAGATGTTATATTATTTTCAAATACTGTGTGAAATGTTTTCAGATAAAAGTTGATTAGTAACTGAAGATTCTATTGCAAAAAATGCAAAATTTAACTCTTTGTAGAACACGTAAATGAAGAAGATGAGTTTTCAGAGTCACAAGAGTAGAAACAAATCAGAGTTGATATTTTCCATTTTGTCAGAGCAGAGTTGGGCTCTAAAAATGTGATTTTTCATATCTCTGGTGTGGGTAACTTCAAAGTAGTGAATTTTGCCATGAGGATGACGCTGACACAGGTTTTGTGTCTGTGGTGCACACAGCTTGTATTGAATTTTGCTATATGGCAAAATAATTTTCTGTTGTTAAAAAAGAATTTAGAAAAAATTGCTCTCAGTTACATATTCAATACTATAGGATTCTGAAAAATCTTGCTCTTTTGTAAGGTTGCTGTTTTAAGGCAGTAAGTGTAGAAATCCAGAAATGATCTTCTAGTTACTCTTAAGTTCAATGTTTTTGTGGCTTGCATTTTTCAGGGCAGTGATGAAATTTTTGCTTCAGAATGGACTGAATTAACACCTTCATCATGGATTGACGCATATGTGTCATACTTCAAATACACAGGGTAGGGATTGACGCATGTCACATATATGCGTCATTCAATCGAATGCGCTGGGTGTAGATTGACGCATTTATATGCTTACGTAATAACTTTCCTCATACTTGTTTTTTGCCACAAAATTTTCCACAAACGTTCTTCATACTTAAGACACATTAATCCTGAAAATTTTATACACATTGACCACAAACTTATTGAGGTACAAGGTTTTGCCTTAAACCATCTTGGCTTGGCTTAGGCTACAAGACTTTAAGTAAAGTTAGGTGCTAACATTTATTTCATAACACACAATAACATTTTTTGTACTCATTTTTTGCAATGAAAATTTATAAGGATGTTCCTCTATTTATGCATCTTTCTTAATAAGTTGAGTTCAATTCATCAAGAACTCTTGAGTTATTTATTTTTAATCGAACAACCAGACTGGGTTTGCAGTGCATCAAACTGTTGTCGTGCCTGTTTTGGTTCAGTAAGTTGTTGAGTAGAATGCAATAACTTGCTCTCATGCTTGTTCTTTGCAGCCAAATTGTAGATGAATGTTCTTGTGAAAATGCATCTTGCCTGAAATTTGAGGTTAATCAGATAAGTACTTTTTCAATTACTCAACTTTGAGTCTAGCTGGTGGATAAAAACAACCCAATAACAGTCCCGCACCAGCCAAATAATCATGTGGAATTCATGCTCCACCAAAGGTGTTAACAGATACCAGTAGAGTTACACAAAACAGCTTAAATATGCTGCACATTAAAAATGTAAACTATATAAAAATGTACACATACTGTCTTAGTAACTATACCAGGGTTTCTCAACCAAGGCCTTCAGCCCCCCTTGGAGACCACAGAGCAGTTCTCTAGAGGCAGGCCTTTACAAAATAGCTCTGCCATGATATTGCAAAACCCCAAACAAAGCCAGGTATTTTTGTTGATGAGCACAGGGGGCCACAAGTGTTGAGAGTCTTTGGATGGGGCCACAAACCACGAAAGGTTGAGAAACACTGAACCATACTGTGTATTTTTAATAGTTGAAAATTTGTTGAGGCAATTTATGTGCACTTGTATAAAGATGCTTTTTGAAAAACAATATAAAAACGCTTCTTTCAAATTATAATAAAATAAGAAAATACCTCAAAAAAGATTAAAGCATTATGAATCAGGAAAGAATAAAATTATATCATAAGATAAAGGTTTGTTTTACTGTCTATGTTCACATAGAAAAAATGCATAGCTACAATGAAAATAGATTTGATCTGCACAATCTTTGTACCATTGTGTTGCTCTTTGTACCATTTGTGTTGCTCAACCAGTACTAAAATTAATAAGCAGCAATGGCAAAAGGTTGTATTGCTCAACTACAATGTAATAATGTCAGTGATTTCAATAGTGCCATTCACTCTCTGAAGAATGCAAACATAATAACAAGATAACATTATAATGAAAAACACGCCTAATGAAAATGATGTCAATGACATATTGCCAACATTTCGAGAACTCCTGTTATCATCATCAGTGCATTGCAAATTGAACTGCAGTGATCATGCTGCAAGTTCTTGTTGGTCACTCAGGAGAAAAGTGCTGTGAAAAATGAAAAATGTGAAGAGCTGTTTCGGTAGTGATGTAGTGGTGCGAAGCATACATCGTCACATGACTCAGCTGGATACTTGCCGATGGTGATGGCGCGTAATGCCATGAGTGAGGCATGAAGCTCTGTTACAAGTTAAAAATGCATAGAGGCATTGATGGGATGTTTGCGTTCAGCTCTTTGTTCTTGAATCAATAAAGATTCAACAATCTGCAATCGCCACCAATTGTCACTGCCAATGACCTCAGGGTTGTGAAAGTCAACCTGATGATCTGGGTTGGCTGCAGCTTAGTGACGTCTGATGCTCTTCTATATGATTTATTAAATTGCGTTGCTTGAAAAGAACAAGTTGCTGTTCTTCAAAATTGGTGGCCACCACTAAAAGCTGGCGGTGTCTATTAAGTTCCTTTGTCAACAGAAACCTGGGAAAATAATGCACGCAGCAGGCATCTGGTAAGTTAGACCTGTAGAGCTGGGACAAGGTTATACGTAACATTTAGTAAGAAAATCAACAGCAGCTTGATGTCGAACAGCCTTGCATTGCACAAGTTTGACCTTCCTGAGCAACACCTTAGTTTCACTTCCAAAATGGCTAAAACTTCCAAAATGGCTACCAATCAACTTTGGCACATGAAAAGCGATATGAAAACGAAATCAACGACATATAATGATGAAACATGTCATTGATATCATTTTCATTGGCCGTGATTTTCATTAAAAAGCTATTTAGCACTTCCGCTTTTCATGTACCAAAGATAACATTGCAAGAACAATATTACATCACACCAATCTAGTTAACTGCGTATACATGTTGTCTTACCTTAATTAACCAAATAATTAAGATATTGAAAAATGTGCAACGTACAAGTACCATTGAATTACTGATTGAGTTACTGTAGTTCATAAAAAAAAACTGTCTTTGAAGAAAATTTTATGGGACACTGTTTGGGAAACCTTTATTGTAGTAGAATGATGTGATGTGAACATACGTAAATTTCTCGTTTCAATTCTTCCAATGGGTTTAGTGAATTAATGTTCCAAGTAGTTCAGTAGTTGCAGGATAAATAATTGTACTGTTCTACTTTGTTGCTTACATTGCATTTTATTGCTGCATTGAATCAGGTACCAGTGTGTCAGATTTTAATTATGCACTGCAAAAGATTTGCATCAAAACTGGCAACCTTGCCGTTCTGCCGCTGCTTTGCTCAAATGTCAAGCCATTCACCTTCATTTGCTCCTGATGTTTTTGAGATGATACAAAGTGGGCACAAGCTAGTGCAGCCAGACAATGCTTCAGGTGACTTTCAAGACTTGCTGTCGATGGCAAAACAAGAACTTACTGATGAACATTTGAAATGTGCGAAGTATATTAACAGAATTGCTATGCAGAGTCACATTACACTGAAACGCAACATGCTTACTTCTTTACCCAAAAGTTCGTTATTCAAAAGCCAGGCTGAAAACTCAATTGCTGGTTTATTTTGTCAAGAGAAGCAAAACCACCATCCATCAATAGAAAAAGAATTTAAGGCTCCTGAAAATGAACATATGTATTGGTCCCTGTTAATGCAGTATGCTCTTTACTATGAGAGCACTGGCCAAATGGAAAGACTTCTAAATGCTACTGAAAATGAAATCATCAAGCATATGCAAGATTTTGGTGTATTGCAAAAACGCCCAAACGGAAAGTCATTCGCAATCAACAAAAAAGCATTTATTGGCATTCATAAAATTTGGGCAACTAAAAATAATGCATTTCGCAAGAAGAAAATGCGTCCCAGACTTCCAACCCCAGAAAATCCAAGCCGGCCAGCCTTAAGCAACAAATGCTTGAAATTTTTGGGTTCAGGAAGGTTGAATAAAATAACCAATAATCGGTTGGTCACTGCAAAAAGATTTGGACAGCCTTTGGTGTTTGACATGAGATTCAAGCAAGGGACTGTAAGCAAACCAAGACATGTTGCTGAACAAATTGGAATGGGGCAAGCGTACAACAGGATGATGCCTAACCCATTTCATTTGGTTTTTTGCAATGTCAATGCTTCCACACCAGTTATACATGGAATCAGCTGCAGTGCAGTAGACCCGGAATTAATTTCAACTTCAACAGAAAAGTCATACCTGGATATGGATGATCTCTTACCACGAGAAAAATTGGTCTATTTGTCTCCCGATGCAAATCAAACGATGGAGACTTTCTCCCATGAGAAGATCTACATTATTGGTGGTCTTGTTGACTCAAAATACCAAAAAAACCTCACGAAAGCAGTTGCGGGTTCAGAGCGGATACATTGTGAGAAGCTACCACTGAAGTTGTATCTAAACTGGGGAGGTATAACTGGGAGGGAAGGGTTGTCACTTGATGTTATGTTTAAAATTTTAGCATCGCTGAAAAATACAAACGGAAACTGGATTGAAGCTCTAAAACATGTACCAGGCCGATTTCACCGAGGTCTCAGTGAATACGGTATGCAGTGTGTTAATTACGATGAAGAAACATTGCTGCAGTTTGCTAAAGGGAAATTTTGGCATGAAAAACGTAACGTAATCGATCATACACTGGGACATAGTCAAAGAAGTGTCACGTCCATGTATCTTGGACGCTAAAGCTGAAATTTTATGCAACAACAGGAGCCGTCACACGTGCATTAGTATCTCTGCTGAGAATAATGAATATGATAAAATAGTTGTTGCTGGTTTTTCTAACTTGTTTTGTAATGTCTGTTATCAAATTTGCATAGTAAAGTCACTGAATCATGAGGGTAACTTCCAACTTCTGTATAAAATCGGCAGTGTAGTTGTTGACTGGTCATTGTCCCCAAAAGCAGCGGCGTAACGAGCAATCCGGATCGGTTAGGACTCAAGGTGTATTTCAGCCTAAAGACACATAAGCAAAATTTAGTTCGTAAAGTTGGGTGCTCAGAACTTCAATCTCCATGCTGAGGCAAATCCTGAAATCCAACATCCCGAGACGGTTGGATGTGATAAACATGCTTGCAAGTCATTTTTTCACTGCACAATAACTTTTTTTTTCTAACTGTCATATGGAAAATATGTCATGTAGATTGTAGATAGTTCAACAAGGCGCATGTTCATATTTGTTGGATAGTCTGATATCAGAGTAGATCGTAAATCAAGAGAAGCTTTGTAAACTTGCTCCGTTTCATGCGTATTACAAACGAAAGCCAAGCCAAAAATGCTGCACACAGGAAACCTGAGTAAGTTGTAAGTTAATTGCGTGGAAGTTTATATATCACCAGTGAAACGGCTCGTTCCGCAAAGCGTAGTGTTTTTTACGGCTTTACAAGTTTGCATGCTACACGTTTCCTGGAATATTTCGAGTGAGCGCCATGTTTCAGAAAAAATATAGACATGTTAGCCTACAATGTTTGCTTGAATCGAGGCCGCAGAAGTCGAAGAGAGCATTTTGAAATTAAAGTATGGCATTAAATTTCGTAAAAGGCAATCGAATTGTGATGACAGCACCTAGATCCTGGGTTTTATACTGTAGAACATGAAAGGTTCTGTTGCAACCTCTACGTTGGCGTTGCGTTGAATGTGTGATTAATAGGGCAAGTTTTTGCAACTTTTTTTTACTGCTTCCTAAATACTCAAAATAGATGTAGTTCAATGTTTTGAGCTGTTTTCAGGAATTTTATATTGCAACTTTTTCGATTTTACATGCAACTGTTTACTGCAATTTTTATCAAGTATTGTGCAAAATTTAAAAGTGTAATTTAAAAAAATGCTACAAAATTATATCAGTTTACTTCTATTTTCTTTGATTGCATGAAAAAGAGCTCTATGATGGCTTAGCTGCGTCTCAATTTTATCTATGACGAAACAGTTGTTTTGCAAGCTAGAAGTTTTACAACCCCAGCCAAGTACGACAGTGCCCGAACTCAGAGGTGGAAGTGCGGAAAATCTTGGCTTTTGGCCAAGTCCCCGCAAACGAAAATAGGTTGTGTCGAGTCTTTCGCAGTCAATGTGTCCATAAATGCAACTTTCGTTGAAAATAAATGCAACTTTCTCACTTTTTTACTGCAACAAAAACTTGCCCTAGTGATTAACCACGAACGGGATGTGCGCGAACGACAACACCCATATATATGTGGCGCGAACAAGCAATAAAAGAGTGATCATGGCATGTGATCTCTATTGTTGCTTGCTGCCACATTGTGAAGCTTTGCGCACTTGGCGCTTGGGTTTTCCGATCGCAACAGTTCGCAAGGGGCCACGTGTATGGTAGCGACATGTTAAAAAGCAGGATAATGGCAAATAAATTATTCTGTTTTTGGGTCTAAGCGCAAGGCGGGAGTATCAATGACTAACGCCAAAAGGGCGCGACTGAAGAAGTTTGAGAAAGAACCTGTGACTTAGATGTGACTCGAATTGTGAAACCTGTGACACAAATTGTGATGATTCTCGTAGTTACGGCAAATTATTTTCACACTTCTGGCTTCAGACAGGGTCAAATCATTATAATCCAACAAGGGGTGTAACCCAATGTCACAAAAATGCCTCATTTTTTTATATAAGGTGCACCCACATGTAAAA
>JGI24159J19872_10010058_pt1 | contig 12408 bp, 7 predicted proteins | sample Ectturendosymbi4_FD_19872 | JGI IMG/M metagenome (IMG submission 19872)
AAAGCAGGCTCACATAGAATAGATGTGAAGACTAGACTGCAAGGCCTGATGTAGACTACAGACAACATTAAAACAGCTAGAGTACTCTAGCTAGTCTAGACTACAGATCACAGTAGACCTAAACTAGATAGCCTTAGTCCAGGTACGCAGCAAAAAGCGTCCTTAAATGTATACTGAAAGAGCCCTATCTTGCCACACCAGGAACAGATTCATGCTGACACACTTGGAGTGTCCAACTAGCAGATTAAGAGGGGAATGAGATTACACTACGGTACAGAGATTACACCATAGACAAACTGGAAGTCATGGCACAGAAGGCTTAAAATATGCTTCTGAAGATAATAAATGAATGATTGTGCAATGCGCAACTTTTCAAAAAGTCTGAATCCTAAAAATATCGATAAAAGTGTTTCGGATATACGATTCCGTATTTGGTTCCCGTTTGAAAGCAGTTCTTGGATATCCGTATCCGGTTGCAAACTCACTATCCTGCCGGATATCCAACCGGCAAACCGGATAGTGATCATCTCTGGCTCACATATGGGAAAAGCAAATTTGCCTTAAAGCACAGCAACGGCAAAGCAACGCCAAGTGGTTTCAGTCACTTTTATTGCCACCGACTGGTCCTTTCAACTCAAAAAAAAATTTAAAGGTATTTTCAACATTACTGGGCGGCTCGTAGCGGCTTGGTGAAGTCCAACCGCTAAAAATATCGTCAGCGGCCCGCTCGTTCAACCTCAGCGACCCGTCCAAAAACCGGACCATTAGTGGCCAGATGTGACCGGAGTCACTTTTTTAGACTCCGACTCCGCTCCTGATGCAAAATTTTTTAATCCGGTTCTGGCAATTTTTTTAAATTTGAGAATCCGACTCCTATTCAGACTCCGGCTACAATCATCGATCCAACCGTAATTTGCATAGGTTTTTACTTAAGAAATGACCACACAGACTCCTGCTACTGCCGAAATTGAAAAGTGACTCCGGATCCGGGTCCGGTTTTCACAAATTTTTGACTTCGGTGTCAAGCGAAATTTCTGACCTCTGCGAAATTTCTGACCTGTTATTGTTTCTCAGTTATTTTGCTTCTCAGAATAAAGAAATTAAGCCTGGCAATTCCTTTTTCGATGTGTGTTGTGTAAATTAAAGCATTTTGGTAAGATGTCAGGAACACACAACAAACTATAGCACGGGAAAAGCTTTAACCATTGAAAATTTTTGGGCATAATTGTTGACCTCAATTATTTTTCTGATTCTCACTTTAACCGGACATACTTAACCTAATAATCAATTTTATCAGCGTATTTGCCACGTAGAATATCAGTCTGTGCATGCATGCATGGTGTGAAGTCAGAAATTTCGCTTGACGCCGGTTCCGGATCCGGGTCCGAAAGAAAAACGCAGAATCCCGCCGGAGTCGACTCCGGCACCCCGGATCCGGTACCACCTCTTTTAGTCAGTGTTGAACATGATCCGGTTTCCGCATCGCGATACAACCGGATTCTATAATTTAGAACCGGATCTGCAATTTAGAACCGGATCTGCAATTTAGAACCTTAATCAGAGTTTTTTGGATATAAACCGGATTGGATCAAATATTTGAACAGGTCTACTGGATTAGGATCGGACCGGATTACACAATGAAAATTTTGGACTGGGTTGGGATTGCAAAAATCTTCAATTTGTTCAACACTGCTGTTAGCGGCCCGTGCCATCTCTATTATGGAGGTTTTCCACGAGGTGGAGCTATTTCGCCTAGATTCTAGAAGTAGCTAGCTTTTTCTGCAGTTGTAGATTACAAGTGTTCACTGTTTTGTGTTTACTCTTACTTTGATCGGTGTTCCCTGAACAATGAATAAAAAAAGCAAAGTAATATTTTCCTTATTGTAACTGGTTGGTGTACTATATCTATACGGAAAATTAGTTTCATGAAGATGAATGGCGCAAATCTGGCATTTCAGCAACTCTGAAGAGCTACACAATGCGACATTTTAAAGAGCTGTTTCTTGTCTTGTTTATGATTATTTGGTGTGCTACTATTTTCTGTATAAATAAAATCCAAGACTCAGTGTAAGTGATCAACTGCATACATTGCCATGCCCATTTTATGACACTATTGTTTATTTGTTGTGATGCTGACGTCTGTTGGTTAGCGCAGAAGGTGTTGTGCGCAACAGCCATCTTGGATTTTTGTTCAACATGAGGTTTCCTAACCATTGAATCATTCGATTCAACAACAAATTAATTTTATTTCTTTTATAAAACCCATTTCAAATACAGAGATGTAAGATTTGTTTAACTTGTTAAGGCAACTTACTAGTTACTTGGGCCCATGGTTAGCAAATTGCAGAAAATCCAACAATGTGCAAAAGGTTTGCGAATATGTGCCCAAAAAGGCCACCTTGCTATCAAATCAGATGATGAATAGACAAATCGTATTTTTTTCATGTTCTGGTAGGCCTTAGTGAAGGCAGAAGTATGAGGCTTTCTTCACAAAATTGTTTTGTTAACATGCTGTTTATTTTTACATCAGCTTTTGAAATTATGGTTTTGCATTACCTGATGTAATAATAAGGCTAATCAATTAAGAAGTAAAAGTTGCTAAATATATGTCCATATACCTGCTTTTAAATGTTATCATTTGCTTTTATTCAAATATATATATTGTAGCTTGCAGAGAACATAATTTCCAACCCCACCTTTCAAAAAAGGAGAAAACTAGAAAATTGTTCTCTTTTATTTTTTCCTTGTGACCCCACAACCAATACACCATTGTTGTCATTTTTGTGAAAATTTTTAAAAGAAAAATATGTATTTTGAGTGGTGTATTATGTCATTCTCATGGAGCTGTTGCCCCCTTTCTGTTTTTGGTGCTGCAACACAGGTTTTATTTTGACTGACAGTAGGATGCAGTCTGTTAGATCAGTGGTTCTCAACCTTTTTGAAGTGATGTACCCTTTGGGCAATATTTTTGTCTATCAAGTATTCTTTGACTGTTAATCATGAGCACAATAATTAAAAATGAACATACTTAATGTTAAAGTTTCTTTATAAAAATTTTGTGCTTCCCTTGGATCACCTTTGAGTTCCCCAACTAATGCGTGTACTCTCATTTGAGAACCACTGTGCTAGATCAGGGCTTCTCAAACTATGGGTCGCAATCCCATTTGTGGTCATGAAATGTAATTTTGGGGTTGCGAACAAATGGCTTGACAAATCAGATATACAAGTTTTGTGAACTTTGCAGTAAAACTAGAAGCAGGCCTACAGTGAATCTATTTCTACAAGATTTTTAGGGGCTATACCAGGGCTATTCAATTATTTTAAGAAAGGGTCCAGTTACAAATGTCAAAATTTTTCGAGGGTCGGTCATTCCTATAAAATCATGCAAATGTGACAAGTCTTGGATTTTTCTAACATGAAACATAATATGAGAATTTAATACGATTATACCGTACATAGATATACGAAATCCAGTAAATGAATACAAATATTAACAAAGGGTGTCAGCGTTATTTATTGTTCTGCTGGTTGAGCAATGGCATTTTGTGCTTCTTGGCAGTTACCTAAATTTTTGTTCCAAGGTAGTGACAGTGAATAGAATGTAATGGTGAAGGTTTATTCGTAATACAGATGGGATACTTGTTCTTTATGAGCTTCTTTTTTGACAGTGTGGACTGTCAGCAGTCAGTGGCGTAACTAGATGTTTAGGCCAAGAAGGAGAACGTAGCTGAAAAAGGTCCACTGCCCACTGTAGAGGGGTTGCTAGCAACACTCAGAAAAACCCTGAGAAATGACGGTGAATCCGGATGTGGATGGCTATACTAAAACCCAAAATCACCAGCAAATACTCAGAAAAACGCAAAAGAAAACTGCTGAAAACCAAAAGAATACTAAAACTGAAGTAGCCTATAAGCCAAGTGGGGGCCCGAGTTTTACATTTACTGTAGCTTGCAGGAGGGGACAATTCGTCCCTCTGGCAGCAGCAGGTAGACCCAAACACTGTAAGAATTTCCACTGACTATATTTGCAAGGAGTGGAAAAACATTTTGGAGATACCTTCCTTTGACAAGAAGTTCTCAGATGTGCCATCAAAAAATATTTCTTTCACTGCCATATTCTATTAGAATTCAGCTAACTTCAGTTGAGTTTTGGCTGCATCCACGCCAATGGTGTCAAGCTTAAGCTGCTGGAGCTCTGCTCTGTCACCTTCATTCAGTGAATGCAGTGAATGATGGGTCGTTGCCTACAAATATAAGCGAAGATGCCCAGCAAAGCTCCGGTACCTATAAAAATTTCCACTTCATCTTTGGTGCACACATGCGCATGTGTCTTTTTGCTTCAGTTGAGAATTCGGTAATGTATGCCATTAAAAAGGGTTTTGAGGAAAGAGCAGCAACTGTTTTCAAAAAAAAGTCACCAAACCGTTCGACAATGTTGGTAATCAACTTTTCAATAAGTTGAATATTTCTGGAATCTTCTTGCCTTTATTTTCCCCAAATGCCTCAGAAAATGACTAAGTTCGTTTTGAATGACTTGTTTGAAGATATTAAACTTTTTCTGGAAAGGGCGAGTAGTAGTGATCAAATCAAGAGTAGTGTTTTTCTCCTTGCAGTTTTACATTCAAGTTGTTGCAGTGTTACACTAGGTCAGCCAAAAATGCAATAGTTTCCCTTTCTTTATGATTTCCTAAAAAAGCTGAAAATGCGTTAGCCTTTCTTTACATTTTGTTGACTTCCCACAAAAAAAATAAAAATTATTTCCTAAAAGACCAAAATCTCTGCAAAACTCTTCCCTTAATCAAGCATGTTTCATAACTATGCACAAATAAATTTGTCTAATTATATTGTTTTCGGAAAGAAAACGTTTCATTGCTATATTCTAGTCTTGAATCTACTATTATCACCAGGATAGACATTGTAGTGATGAGCTATTGTTGAACAATTATGATGAAACAATAATTTGAACCGAAAAAGCGTAGCTTGCCCAACTCAGGTGTGCACTGCAATTTAGCTGAACAAGAGCTTGATCGACAATCACAGAGTTGGCAAGGAGTAAATGCTTTGGAAGTACAGCCAAAAGCGCAAAATTTTGGGATAAAAACTTCTGGGTATACAATACACCTTTGAGAGGCTGACAAGGTCCGGCCGTCGTCATCCAAAGGTCCGGATTCGGACCGCGGTCCACCATTTGAGTAGCCCTGGGCTATACCATGCTTCATGTTGTCAGTTGTTTACTAGGATGTCTGCCTGAGCTGTCAAATGACAATAATCAACAAAGAGCAACAAGTTATGTGTTGTTACATCATGATGGTTTTAACATACTGACCAATATTGACTTTATTGCATTCCTTGGTACACAAAGGCGTGTTAGTGTTCAGAACTCTAAGTCGTGGCTAGGCTAACTGGTTTGATATCACACTGAATAGTTTTAGACTAAGGTTTCATGCACACTTTCAGAAGAACTTTGGACTTTGATTATGGAAGAGTTGAATCTGCAAACTATACACGATTGACATTTCAGGAAGAGACACACCTGCCATGCCCAGGATGAGTTTGCGGAGTTATTAAACAGCAAAAGTTTGCAACTGGAATTTTCAAAACTGAGTTTATGTCATTTTTGGATATGAAAAAGATATGAATGCCCAGTCATTTCTGATCTAGCCATTCATAAATTCTTAACCATATGTTACCACAGACATTCCCATCTAAAGCAACCTCATTGCAGTGTTTTGTATCTTGAACAAACAAATAATAAAAACTTATGCTTTTTTCATCCACAGCTTTCCCTACCTGGAGCAAATTTACTTCCAGGAATTAAAAATTCCTCCTCTAGTGAGCTAAGTGGCACCTGTTTGACAGCCACTGATCTAGGCTATCCATGAAGGGGTTGCATAAAAAAACTGTTTGAAAATGGGGTTGCAGAACAAAAAAGTTTGAGAAGCCTTGTGCTAGGCTAGATCATCATCATCCAGAGATCTAATGATGGTAGTGTTGTTTCCATATTTATAGTTGGCTACCCCAGGCATGGTAGTAATCAAGATTGTAACATCAAAGACTTGGTTAAAACTTTCAGACCAACAACTTGTCAAAAAAGGCAAGACTGAGACCAGAATGTTCAAGAACAAAATTAGAGATTGGAAGATTGCCAATTTTTAAATGATTTCCTGTGCATTTTTCAGATTTCAGTCAGTGCAGAAAAGCCACAATTTAGTGTTGTGGACCTCAGTTTATAGAAAGGTTTGACTTTGGATTTGATTTAATTTGTTATGCTTAAAAAAATGCTGATTGCTTCAAACTGCTCACTTGTGTGGAGACTAGTTACTTGAATACAGATACGTGCAACTTTGATTGCAAAATATTATCCCATTCAGCACACTCCTTGAAACCTTACAGCAAACTTAAAGCTTTTAATAGTAGTGTGATTTGCTTTTCATATTTTCTTTTAATAGTTGGTTTGTGCTGGTGATATCAAGCAAAATGAAATGAGATCCATACCTTTTCAGTCTGTACAATTCATTTTGATCTGAATTTTTGGTTTTGGATAGTTTGCTTAGATGCCACGAGTGGTATCTTCACCAATTAGGAAATATGGCCTGTATGATAATCTGGCATATGCTTTTACATGCATGTATGTCACACAAAAATTGAAATGCTGGCTGCAAAATGCAGCACAACAGTATTTGAAATAGTTTTTTATAGATTATGAATTCATCAAAACTGCTAAGGACACGACATCTTTCAAAGCTTTTTGCTTTAAAGCTTAATGAGATTTATAATACCCTGAAGAGGAAACATCAAAGCTGAACGTGCTGTTTGAACAAAAATTTCGTGATCTTTTTCCCGCTTTTAAACTTCAGACATATGTTTTGTGTTGAACACCAGGAAAAATAGCGAGATATTGGTGTGTCCACACTTAGTTTTCATGGCTTTATGTTCTTGTAGTTTTTCAACAAACCGAAAATGCTGATTTAGGTCTGCTATCGTACTGTCAAAAACATTGTCTTATTCATGCTCAGTTTGGGATGACAATTGCCCAAGAAAATTGTGTGTAGCAAATTGTACAATTGCATAGTGAGGGCGTTTATAACAAGTCTGATTTTGCAAAATTACATTGCTTTGGTCAACAGGGTTGGTTAAAATTCTTGTAAAAATATATATAACAAGAATACATTTTCAAAAATCAGAAATTATTATATTTCTTACAAAAAAGATGCATCAGTGTATGTTTCTAGTTATATCTAGATCAATCGTACCAATTAAGTGAAGATGTTTTAGGTGTGTTTTTCAATTAAAAAAACAAACTGGATAGGTAATTCACCTACAGCCTGGCTGCTACCAAGCACAATCCTGCTAAAAAGCTAATTGCATTTTGATTTCCATTTCAAACTAGTTTTGGTTTTTGACTGAGACATTGTGGCCTAGTTCAGAAACGAAAGCAGATTGTAACAAAAGCTGATAGAATTGGTGCTTACTTGACATATGTCTTGTGTTATTACTATATCTGTGATGCAAATAGAGCAAGGATGGAAATCAAGTAAACTTTGGGACAGCTGTATGCAAGGTTTTTTAAGGTGATTTGAGGGACTGAAACGGTCCCTTAAGTTTTACCAGCAGTCTCTCAACATACGGTATAACCTCGCTGCAGAACCACCACCAATGCCCAAAACACAAAATGTGTTGTGGAAAACTTCCTGGAGATAAAAAATCTTGTGTGCCATTAAAAAGGGGATAAAGTTATTTCTTTGCTTGGGAAATGCTTCTGGTTATCTCAGTTTGTATAAATTTTGTGTGTGTTGCAATGAAAAGCAAAACCGACCAAATATATTAATGACAATTGAAATTTTAAGTACGTATATATGCTATTTGTAATGTTTTTTTTATACTTTTTTAAGGGCAATCAAGAAACAAATAGGAAGTGAACGCCACATAAAGGAACTCCTAATCCAATCTGCCAAACTACGTAGAGCTATAGAGTTTGTCAAGTATGTGTACAAAATTTGTTGTTGAAGCCAAAGCTACTGTTCATTGCAGACTCATTTCAGCAACTGCTGCATACAAAAATTGAGTTTATCGAAGCACAAGAAGTTATTTAGACAACCTTGCATACTCTAATGTGTTGTTTTTTGTTTGCATTACTTGTTTTGCTTATGTAACTGGTGTTTGGTGAACGCAAAACACTTGCCGTGTCAGTGCTTTTTATCTACATTTTCACTAATTCACTTCTTTCACTAGTTTTTCGCAATGTATTTCACTTACTTTGTAAGATTTTATTCTGCTGTTTAGTAATCCCACTTTCATGTCTCATTTAAAACCATTTGTTTGTTGCAATGACAGCAGATAAAATTTCCTTTGGAAGGGAATTTACTTTTAATAGCATAATTTTCAGTATGTATTAATTTTGGTTGTTTCATTGTAACTTCCAGATATAGTTCAGTGTGAGCTTTTTCCAAAATATATTGAATGAGTAATTTGGAAATGTAAAAAGCTTAACTGTTTACATCAGGGTTGCAGAGTTGGAGTAGTAAGGAGTCGGAGTCAGATAAAAACTCCGGAAGTCCAATTGAATCATTTTTTACATCGCATTTCTAAGGTAGGAATCCTAACTCGTGCCTGTTGAAATGGTACAATTTTTTTTAAAACTTCTATTGAAACAGGTAAATCTTGCTGTGTACCACAATTTCCATTGACTGCTAGTTGCTGCAAAATTGTTGACAGACAAAACTTCATTCAAGCTATGTTAAGAAGTAGGAAATTTTTGAAAGATTAGAGTCGGACATTTTACTTCTGACTCCGCAACTCTGGTTTACATAATAGCGGATCAACAAAATCATTTTGTTCTTGTGGCCATGTTTAATTTACTTCATCAGGAAATTTTTTATTTGCTAATACCGATATCATATGTGCAAAATCTAGGTGGCAGATTTAATTTAAATTATGTGTCTACTGTGATTCAAAACTGAACATTACATGTTACATAACACGCAATGCAATTTAGAAATTGGACCATTTTTTTCAAAAATTTTCCTTTTAGCACTACGTGTTTGTCCACTGTAACACTAAACCTTTTGTGTACTGACTTATAGCTTATGAAGATGTATTGTCGCTAAGAGTATGCTTCATGTAATACCTTCTTGTTTCATTTATGAAAATGACTTGCAGCTTAGATGCTGTTCCTTGAGCTTTCTTTACTTCCTATTAGTAGCATTTTTTGGAATTCGCGCTGAGCGACACATAATTAGATATTGTTAAAGTGGTCAGTGCGCTGATACTCACCCAAGTCATTTGTGAGCTGTGATCCTCGCGAAAGTTATAAAGAATCTTCCGCGTTATGACTTTTTCTTTGTAAATTAAAGACATAAGCCAATCTGTAACCGTTCTTTTCCTCAAAACAAATTAATGCTCATCGATTACTTGATGAGTAAATTGTTGCCGACAAAGTTTTCGCATTGTTTGCATGGCACTAAGCCAATAAAGAAATGAGTTGTATTTAATTCGTCACATGAAGGATATCTGACATCTGTCCAATCACTGGGAGCGCATGCATCCCTACCGTCTGATATAAATCAGTTTCTCAAACAACTTTGTTGTTATATGATTATTATTTGTCTCGTGTTGTGCAGAACGGCTGAGCGTAACTATGGCAAAGTCTCAGCCGGTGATGATATGTTCCACAGAGAAGATGTGAACATCAATGAAACTGTTTTAGCGCCATTAGCAAAGCCGCTAACAAAAGATCGTCGTTCCGAAAAGGCAGATCTTGGTACTTTTATTGAAATACATTTAAGACGTTTGATTGTCTATCGAGTGCAGGTACGCTATTTATCACAACGGTGAAAGCCTCAATAACAGCAAAATATAATTATCTTCGTGAGTTGGATTTGTTATACTCACATTATGCAGGTATTTTCTTCAACATATGTCCACTTTTGTTTCTGCTGCTATTTCAACAGTTAATGCAGATATCGCCGCAGTTTTTTTACGGAGCCGAATTTTAGACATCCCATCATACATAGGTCAAAAGTTGGGTCTTCACCTATATGCTGGTTTCAAACTCATTGATCATGAATGTCACCCACAGAGAGCGCTTGTAAAAACCCACTTTAAACCAGCTGTGTCCAACCGAAATTGCTTACTGAGACAAAAATTATGTCACTATCTTAACTAGGGCCGCACATTGAATGACTTACTTTGATCTTAGCAAACTAACTTTAGTTTAAAGGTAATGTATTGAAAGCTTTCGAATCTTAATTGCAGTGGCAGGGGCGGATATAGCCAGCAAGTTTAGGGGGACGATTTCAGTAACATTTGGTAGTCAAGTCTCACAAAGTATTCGTTAAGTGTAAGAGAGATGAAGTATACTTCTCCACACTGCTGTAACAAAACAATGGACGACAAAATTGCCTTACATCACGAATGCTCTTTTCCGAATTAACAAAAGCATGGTCAATAAAGTTACTTCCGCAGGTTTTAGGAGGGGCAATCGTCCCAAACCTGGATCCGCCCCTGTGCAACAGTAACGACTGTTTGGCGCCTTTTAACCACTCCGTAAATGTGATTTCATAGGTAAATTCAGCGCCAATGAAGCAGGGGTAGAAATCATTAAAAAAAACTAGTAGAAAGTTTTGTACCAAGGTGTCATGGGCATATGGAAATCTCCCACTATGCAGTGCAGTGACACCGATGTAGCAGCGCGACTGCTGGATGTGAGCGCGGAAAAGTGAGAGATCCGAGGACCACCTGCATCAGAAGCGTCAGATTTAAGATATCAAAATAAGGAAAGGTTGTCAGTATGTAGGATACTTTAGCTACAGAGAGTAGCAAGCTGGGTCGCACAAAAGCTTCGACTGTGCTGCGGGTTGGACATAGCTGCTATTCGATTGTTCAGTAGTCTGCCGCTTTGCCACCGAGACCTTTCTGTGCACCGTTTTCAATGGTTTGCACCCCCTCCCAGGGAGACATTGATTCAAATATCTGCGTTTCTTTATTTTAGGCGCTGCATTTTTTCAAAGTTCTGTAAAGATGTGTTCTTCGCTTTTAAAAAATTTCTAAGCATTGAAAAGATACTAGTTTTGGCCACATAGTCCTGGATATGCGCCACTAAGAATACTGAAGTAACGCAGTTGTTGAACAGTTTATCATACAGTTCTGACTACAGTACTGTATAACAATTTTCTACGGGTTTTATGCTGACGAATTTGATTTATATTTGTCTTTTTCTTATGAAACATCGAAGAAACTAGTGACAAGTACGAAATTATCATCAGAAGAATTGAAGACGGAATTCGAGAGTTCTGGTACGCGGTAGAGACAGAAATCACTCAAATGGAACGCACCAATCGCAACGCAAGTAGCACTTCACTGCGTTTAGCTTTGCAGCAGGGGTACGTACCGTGCGCTGATGTGTGCTGAGTGTAGTTCTAGAATAAGCAGTTGCTGTTTTCGCACGTTGTAGAGCTTTGTGATTATTTTAAGACAGTAGTTAAGTCGTGACTGAATTGATGCGGCCAGAATATAATCATATTTGAAAACTGTGGGAAGTGTAAATTACGCAAAACGCTATTCCAACTTGTGTTTTATCACGCAAAATTTGATTGCTTTGCGATTACATCAGGTTGGTAGTGGCCGTCTTGTGGATGTTATCCTTTTTTCTATTCTTTTTATCACCGATAATTCTGCGTGTTGAGCCCAGTTGCCAAAGCTGTTCTCTGCCAATCGGACCAGTCCATGTCAAGAATACATTTTTCTTTAGCATTTTTGATTAATCAACAATTTATTTTGTAATATTACGATCTCGGTAAGGTTTCTTCCCATTGGTTTTTGTCTGGCTGACGCACTTGTTTATAATAATAATTCATGCATTTACTGTATAAAGCGCCGAAATCCGACATGTCGCTCAAGTGTGCTGAACAATGATATTGCGAAAGTGTCACGCAAAGCGAATTCTAAAATACGTTAAAATACACTAAGAACATACTGAACGACAATTTTGAGGAAAGGCTGAATTAAAAAAGTGGGTTTTGAGCAGTCTTTTGAACGAGGAGAGGTTCTCAGTATCTCGCACTTCCTGCGGCAGGTCGTTCCAGTGGATTGCGGTTTCTACGGTGAACAACCTGTTGCCGTAAGTGGCTGTGCGACAGGCTGGAACATAGAGAAAGCTTTTGCTTTCAGAACGCAATGAGCGTGTGGGGCGGTAAGGACAGATCAACTCCTGAAGATAAAGGGGGCCAATGCCACGCAAAGCTCGAAATACTATGCATAGAAGTTTGAAACGCGGCCTGAACACAACGGGAAGTGAGTGAAGAGACTGAAGAGACGTCGAAATGTGCTCAAATTTCTTAATACGACAGATCAAACGTGCGGCAGTGTTTTGAACGCGTTGTAGTCGCAACATGTGCGTTTGTGACAGACC
>JGI24159J19872_10010060_pt1 | contig 12407 bp, 7 predicted proteins | sample Ectturendosymbi4_FD_19872 | JGI IMG/M metagenome (IMG submission 19872)
TAAGGCAACCGAAAACTGCTGTTTTTTAGGCCGAAATCCAAGTACGAATATATCGTAGACTGGCTGTCAATGTGATCAGAGGGCTCCATGCTGTATGGAACAGGGCAGAGAAATTGCATTAATCAGTCAGAGACAAAGTGGCAACTTGTGTTTCTGAACACTTCAACAGCAGCATAGCAGGTTTTAAGAGCAAACATTGTCGATATACATCAGCAGAATGTTGCTGATGTGATTAGTATCATCATCACAACAACCAATATATATTGGCATGCCGATGCATCAGCTCAGCTCTAGTTTTATGCATGTAAGTTGTACTTTTTCAGAAGCTGAACTAGGGAAAGGTGCATGACGATAATTAATTTTAGTAATAGAATGTGAAAGCAAGATGCTATTTGGTTGAATTTTGATAAAATAGTGGTTGTTGGTAAAAGTGGTTGCAGAGCAAAATGCAAAATGTGTGGAAAAGAGCTTCAGGGAATTGTGGCTCAAATGAAACATCATTTCAGTCAGTGTCAGTCTGCGCAGAAAGAAACCGAAGACGGGACACCAGAAGTGCCGAAAGTAAATGATTCCAAGTCACCAGAAGCATCAAGTTCTAAAAAACGCACTGCTATGTCAATCAGTGATAAAGGAATACCGATGTTGAAGGAACAGTTCCGATCTGGTGGTAAGATGGTACATTTGTGACACAAACATCCAAAACAAATAAAACAGCAATGGATCGGCAGATAGCTCGTTTCTTGTATGGCACCAACACTCCCTTTTCTGCAGTTGGCCATCCAGAGTTTGTAAAATTGGTTCAATTGTTAAGACCAGGCTACAATCCTCCAAATAAATTTTGCTGGAAACCTACTGGATGAAGTTTATAATTCATTGCTGTCACAATGTAAAGACAAATTACGAGGAGCAACCATTTCTTTGTCCCTGGATAAATGGAGTAATGTTCATGATGAACCAATTTTATGTATAACTGCCACAACTTCGTAAACCTAACAGTGTTCATACCTAATAGACACCACTGATTCATCTGGACACAATCATACAACAGAGTACCTGGCTGAAGTTGCTGCAAATGCAATTGCTTCATGTTAACAACGATTTAGCTGCCACATTGGAAGTTTTGTTGGTGACAATGCTTCAAATATGGCCAAGATGAGAAAAGAACCTACTGAAAACAGCATGGATATTATAACCGATGGATGTTCTGCCCATTTGTTAAATCTTTTAGCCCATGATGTAGAGACCAAAGGTGTGAAGAACAACATTGTTCAGATAGTTAAATACTTCAGAAATCACCATCTGCCATCTGCTTGGCTTAAACATGCTGGGGGCAAAACTCTGGTTGTGCCACAAGATGTTCGGTGGAACACCTTAGCAGATTGCCTCGAAACATATTTGCAAAACTGGCTGATTATTTTTTAGATCTGTGAAGAACATCAATCTGGAATTAAAAGCACCGTTTACAGCAAGGTGCAAAACATTCAGATCAAAAGGTTAGCTGAAGACTACCTTCTGCTTCATAAGCCAATTGCAGTTGCAGTGGACCTTGTACATAGGACACTTGCATGATAAATGAAGCAGTTAATGTATGGAAAACGCGGCCATTCTCAACACATTACATCAAAAAATAAAAAATCTGATTTAAATAAAAAAAATGCGATTTTTTTTATTGAAAAAAAAATCATGATTTTTATCAACCCTGCCTAACCATCATCTTTGCTGCTGGCATTACAAGCAACTCTGCAGTAGTATGGGCCTTCATGTTTTTGGCCAGGAAAATGAATTCTTGGGATGCTTTGACAATCTCTGTCTCCTGATGGATCTGGCCAGTTCGGCACTTTTTATGTAACTTTAGTGTATATTCTGCCATGAGACTGTGCTCAAAATCTGTTGATATTTTTTTTAAGTTTAACTGACAAGTTTTCAAGAATTTTCTGATTTTGCCAAAAAAAACAAATAGTTGCAACAGTGATTCCCATCCTGTGGTCAATTAATGCAAAACAAGTGTTCCTTGAACCATAGCATCCTCTTACATAACAGCACTTGTCCACAGCATTTAGCTGTTGGAAACAACAGCAATCATCCTACTTGGATGGTGTCAGTTTGGTAACACCGGATCTGGAGTTGGAACATCTGCATTACTTATGTTTTTCAGATATTGCTTTTTTTTACACTAAACAATTTGGAGATTGGGGATCTACAAGAAACAATGTTCTTGGGGGTCTGCAAATGGAAAAAGGTTCAGAGCCACTGACTTGATATATACATTGGGTGAAAATATGATATTTCGCAAAATATAGGATCAGCAAAGTTTACCATCAATATACCTGAGGACAGTAAGTTGCTCATGCAACTCGTCCAATTCCCTAAATTCACTATATGTCTACAAGTTAGTTGTTACCATTGCAAATGCGCTTTGATTTGATTATTTTGGAAAGGTTTGCTAATTCAGAGCGTAGAAAGGCATTTTGAATCTTATTTCAGTTTTTAAGCCCAGTTTTAAAAAAGGAATATCCTCAATGAGAAATGAAATGCATATCATTAAAAATACGCGTGTATTAAAAAAATTTATTAACCATACAGTGCAGTGAACAAATTGCAACCCTTTTGGGTTTGAATCAGTAAATTTTGTTTGCCGTTTAGAGTCAAACTGGGTTGTCATTACAAGTAGACAATTTATCCCATGCTGTGCTCAAGAGCACAGTCAAGTGCTTTCATGACATGGTATGGAAGGGCCAATCAGTCAGGTAACAGACAACACATATAGTTGCTTCATCTGATACAGTTGCAGGCAACACTTCTTGTTGTGCAGTGTAGTAATAGACTAGTAGCTTGGCTTATGATAATGATTGCACAAATTTTTCATCTTGATTTTTCTATGGTTTTCGCTACATACTAATATTCCTCACCTTTACTTTTTTTAGTTTTCCTTACAAAATTTTTCCACTTGTTTGTGATAAGTGGAAAACATTTCATAAGGAAAACTAGTTTTGGAAATGGTTTTCATTAATTTTGAACCATTTGCTCATGTTAACCCTTTGGATACCAGGTGTTTTTCCCAAAAATATAGGCTGGTGGATACTGCTATTTTTGAGAGTTTACCATGTTTTTGCTATCTTTATAAAATACCTCATAATTGAAGCTCAAACAAGGGCTTCAACTATTAAATCTGCTATTTCTCTTCATAATTTTCACACATTAAATGCATGAAATTTCAAGAGAAAAAGATTACACCTGGTATCCAATAAATGCCAGATCCATATTGATATGTAGCCAAGTATCTGTCCCATAACTTCCGAATATTACAAGATATAGTATGTTGGCCAGTAGAGAAAATGTTTAAGGTAATGTGGCTTGCTCTATTTGACTGTTGGCAGTTAGTCTTGCTCTGGCCTCTTAAACTTTAAAATATATATCCTTTTGATTTTCAAGTGGACTGCATACTCTTTTGGCTTGTTTCTGACAAATTTAGCTGTTATTGGCTTTGAAGCTTTTTGTTTGATAATGATCATTAATTTTCATGTGGTCTGGACCTCAGACATTCATGCAGTAACCATGTGACTGGTTATATCATATTCCATCAGTTATGGGTAAAAATGCATGATAAATTCAAATGACTTGGTGCTTTAATATGTCTGATTGCTTATATTACTCAGCTTATTGTGTTGTTAAATGCCAATATTTTTCAATAGTGTTACTCAAGTTTTAACAAAGAATATTCAAAATGTTGAGGGCCTGCTTGGAATCATATCCTTCAGTTGTTCCAAAATAGCTTGCAAAAATCAACTCAGTACGTTTTGTGTAGTGTGTCCACATACATTAACAATTGTATTCTTTTCTCAACTGTTGCAAACTTGCTATGATGAGCCAGTGTATCAACTTAATCTCAAGAGTAACATAAATCATAGTATTTTATTATTATGGCATCATTACTCATATTAAAAGGGATGGCGGAACTGTTAAATTTTGCTTGGTTGATTAGTGTGACTACACGATTTAGAGCTGAGGTAAAATTTGGGCCATTAGCAGCTCTTCAATGCTAGTATTGAGTGACCCTTAATTTTGCTTGATGTAGAAATCAACTGTGTTACAAATGTGTAATTTGAATATCTTAGTTGTTCTAAGGGTTGTGTTTTTTTGAACTGCCAGCTATGTGACTGCCTTGCATGTTAGGTGGTTGCATCACTGGGGCTTACTGAACTTGTTTATGCTTTAATGCAGGTATTTGTCACATGTTTTCTGCTGCTTTTAGGTGGTGGTGATGGTGGCAATCGTTCTAGAGAAAGTCGATCATCTTACAACGATTGGAGAGATGCAGATGCATACGAGGATGAGCCTCGATCAAGTAGAAGAAATAGAAGTGCAAATGGATCTATAGGATACAGGTAGCTGATTATTATTGCATGTTCATTGTTGTTTGGTGAAGTTTTAAGCTAGAAATTGGCAAATTTAACTGTTCAAGTACTGCTCACAATGTTCAATTGTTAAATTACTGATACTAACCTTCTGCAAAACCTGAACAACCTGGCAACAAGCAGCGAATTCTTATTTTCTATCAACTCTTCAACTGTCTGCAATGGTTTGTTTGAATCACCTATGTCCAGCCCATGGGGTGGATGCAGTGCTGTCAAAGGCTTCATGTGGCCCAGTTTGGTTTCCGTTGTATTATAACTAGGCTACATACTGACAACCTGTCCTTATTTGATAATCGTAAATTTGACATTTTTGATACAGACGGTCCTCAGTGCCACATTATCACGTCTGTGCTGCGTGCTGGGAGATTTCCATAATGTCCACTGATACCTTGGTGCAAAACATTTTACTAGTTTTCTGATTTCTGCCTTTGTTTGGCACTAAACTTGCCTATGAAATCACACTTACACAGTGCTTAAAGGTGCCAAACAGTTGATACCATTGCAATTAGGATTCGAACGCATTCAGTAAATTAGGTTAAACGCAATTTAGTTTGCTAAGATCAAGTAAATCATTCAGTGTGCAGCGCCGCATGTGTCATTCAATGTGCAGTCCTGGTTAAGATATTCAAGCAACTTCACTCTACAGGTGAAACAAGCAAGGAATCTATCAAAAAATTTAATAGGAAATTGATTTCACTTAGCACTGCACCTCGTCAGTTCATTGCTGTGCATGTGCAAGCAATGCTAGTAGGTGAAACCTTGAAGGCTAAAACAAGGGCAGAGAAAGCAAACAACCTCAAGACAGTAGCGCAGTGAATAAATCACACAACACCAACTGCGACAATTAAAACTCTGAGTTACGTCTTACTCAAATAAATGCATTCACTGGAGCATCAAAACATACTGCATAAGTAACATAAACTTAATCACGATGATTAACTTTATAAATACATTGTTCTCAGATATATGCATCGGAATTTCGCTTCTTTGGGCAAGGCGACGCATCCATTCAAAGTCAGTACCAGTACCACGTGCTGCTGTAAACATACATTCAACATCCTTGCTGTATTCAACCACAGTATTGTATTTCAAAAAGCATGGCACCACACAAAACGACAACTTCGCAAACATTGTGCTCATATCTATCTCGTTTTTTTTAAACATTAGATAGAGAAAGATACAGTATTAGAAGTTAATGAAATCCACTCCAAAACCTATCTGCTAAATCGATTGTTATGTCATTATGCACACAACAGTTGTATGTATGGAAATGTTTTTTCGTTGCTGCAAAGGTGCGCATGACCACATAGATGTTCAAGATGTGCGCTGAGCCATGAGTAGCCTGTTAACCTCTGCTAAAATAAAGAACTAGCTGTGAAGTCATGCTGATTGAATAGTAGTGAAGCGTCACGACGTTAAGCATCCAATCACAAGGAAGTAATCACCATCCACATTTTTACGCTTAATGAGTTAGTCAGTAGCGCAGCCAATAATTTTGTTCAGGAGTGGGGGCAGCAGTCAATCTCGTCGTCAGTCACTGACGTCTTTTTAACAGTTTAAACTTGATACCAAGCACCAGTAAAAATCTTCGTAAGTTTGTTTCGGGGGAGGGGGGCATGGCCTATTCGGCCTCATTCTGGGTGCGCCACTGGAGTTGGTATCGGCTCAGTTTTATTTACTCCAGTAAGGCTGAAATAAATAGCATGAACCATTTTTAAAACTTTTATGTTACAAATGAAAAACCATAGAAAGAAATCACTACATCATTCAGCGCGGTGTTCTTTTTTGCAGTTGTAGCCCAAAAAATCCTGAAAACTTCAGTTGTCTAATCTAATTGTAGCAATTAGTAATTACACAGCAAATTGCAACGACTAGACATATAATGGTTAATCATACTACAGTCACACTAGCATATCAACATGAAAATGAAGTTTGTCAAAAAAGGTACAGCTAACTTCAGAAAGATTAAAAGAACATCAGCAAGCCATCCTAAATATCATTACCTCCTCTTAGCCGTCTTCAGCAAGATCAGTGAATGAAAACACAGGAACGTGGTCATCGAAACCAATGAGTTTGAGAACCCTGCCTTGCGTAATAAATCCTTTCATGTGTCTTGCCTTCCAATTTATTTGTTCGTTTGTTGTTGGCCTTCATGTTTCAGTTTTTATTTTGGGGAAATAAGTGAAAAATAACGTTTTGGTTGAAAAGATTGCTCTTATAATGATCATGTTGTTTGTAGTTTACTATAGGGGCTAGCATTTTCAGGGAGAGCCAGAGCCAACAGATTGTGCTCCAGGAATCTGTTTTTTTCGCTGAGACATTTCGATCATTTTTTGATGAGACATTTCGGTCATTTGTCTCACAGTTGTATTAAAACTCGCCAATGTTCATTAGCCTATATTTTCAAATATTCTGACCGAAATGACTAAATTTTTTTCTTCATTTCAAAAACATTTCGGCTTATGACCGAAAAAAACAGGTGCTCCTACACCACTGCTTAGCATTAGTGGGTGCTTGTAAGGAAAAAGTTCACACGCGCTGCTAGCATCGACTTTCCACTAACGCAACATTCACTGGCAAGCGGAAACGCCGCTGAACACGTGCGACACTCCAAAGGTAGTACAAAGCGAGTATAATAAAACCGAACCAAACCGTTGTTTTCGTTAGGTGTGGTATGCGGCCATCTAGAGTTAGGCGTACGCTGTGCGACTTGATGAAATGTCGGNTTATTAAGACGTCACGGTGTGAATATTAGGCCGTGATTAGTGAGTGGACTTGAGACAAACTTGTTTTCAGTGATGATTGAATTAGCTCCAATGAAAAACATCAAACAGGGTATAGATGATGCGTTCCGAAATTGTCTTTTTCATAAGCTTCCGTGTCCGTGAAACGTTCTCATTTTGCGGAGCGACCGCGCGAGTCACTGTTGATTGTTTTAACCGATGATGTCCTCTTGCTGGACCAAGTCTTTGTTTAGCATTTCAATTTCTCGTGCATTTTTATGGCGATCACATTTTTAATGATCGGATATTTTAAAACCATAACCCGTTTTAATTTTCCAGTGATGACTCCGCCCCTTCGGATTCTGAAAACAGCCCAAAATATAGCAGAGTCGCAAAATCCAAGTATCGTGATGAAGAAACAGTTACTAAAACAAGCACAACGACTAGTACCAAGACAGAAATGCGACGAACCAGCAAGAAAGTAAGTTTCATTACTCTTGTTCAACTTTTTCACAAGTTTAGCTTTTACTTACTCTACGGTCATACACAGCTATTTATGGGTTTGGGGAGATCGTAAATTTTGCTGTTTGTGACTTGTTTTTTGTACGTAAGGCAAAAAAAGTAATCGCAGAAAGCACATAATTTACAATCCTTCTGTTTCTACAAGTGAGCTGGTTTGAAAAACAATAGACAATACTTCTTCATGAATAATTTTTCTGCTGCAGTGAACTGCATAAATTATTATTGCCCGTAAGTGGTACTAAACTAATTTTAGAAAGTAATTTTAACTTTTGTCAATTTTGTGAAGTATTAGCAGTTGAAACTGTTCATATCTATTGCCAATTTCATGTCAGTCGTCGCCACGATGCTGAACACTATGTTGGAAAATATTGTTACTTTAGATCTCTTCGCATCGGTGACTGCTCAACCAAATCACGCGGTGTTTGATTACATTTTAACCTCCTAATCGCTTCTTCAACAAAAAAGGAATAAGTTGTTGATCATCTTTTGACTAAAATTCGCTTCCTTTCACGATCAATCAGGATTCCGAGGCCAGTTTGAGAATCGCTTTTAAACCTGTCTCGACCTTCTCCGTTCATGTTTGCAGGTTGATCTTGGAGCTGCTGCTAATTACAAAGGGGATGAGCAGAAGTTTGAGCCTCCCGTTCTGTCTCCTCCCACGCAAACCAATGTAAATTGACGTTTTTCGCTTGTGTTGGTATACGCGTTGTGAACACACATTGATCTGATGTTGTGAAACATTAAATCTGTTTTTTTTTTCGCCACGGAAATAAATAAACGTGATGCACACGCGTCGATATAACTAGCTTTTGCTATCCAATAGCATTTTATTACGCGTTACACTCTTGAAGTTGTGCATTAGATGTTGAGTGTAGCTGGGGACCGCGTCTTTTCTGAAACAATCTACGAGTTTTGAGCTATTAAGTGTGCAAGTTTTATTATTTTTTATTCGGTTAGCAACCCGCTCCTGCGTCGTCAAGTAGCACCGATCTGTTAAACGACTTGTTCAGTCCAGCTCCAACCCAATCAACGAATGTTGACCTGATATTTGGTAAGTCTTCTTCGGTTTCTCCCTGAAATGTTGATTTTCCACGAAAAAACGCAGGTTATGAAGTTATTGTGTTGCAACCGACTCGTTTCGCTTGTTTGAACTTTCCCGCTTTTTTTCCTACAAGTGCAAGAAGGTTGTGTCAGGTGTTCAATGAGACGGACCCTGATTGAACGTAGCAGCGCAAGTATGCAAGACTGCATCCGACATTTGCCCGAGCGTTTTTATTGCTTTTTTAAAGAATTCGATAAACATGCGTGGTTGGTTGTGGTTCGTTTATCGCCAAGAGTATGATGCCAATGCGTAAGATTAGACCGTTTCTACAGGAAACGCCAACGATCCTGTAGCAGCACCACAGGCTGCCTCCGCGTCAGCAGGATTTGCTGATTTCACAGCGTTCGCTCAGGCCACAGCTGTTTCTTCCCAAGCAGTCCAACCACAAGGCAAGTTCTTTCTTGAGCTTTGATGCTGCTTAGGCGCTCAGGTTATTAATATGCATTTCCTTGCTTTCTGTGAGTGACTGAAAGCAATGTTCTTGCGATTCTCAGATTACGGCTATTTCATTTTGCGAGAAAACGAGGGGTATTTGCGCGCAATAGTTTTTTCGCTCTCAAATGTTCTGCTTATGCTTCTGTTCGCTGTTTTGATATATTTTCGGCATGGGCGTACGTAGGTTCTATGGAATTTGCCAAACCCAGGCGAATGAGGGCGTGTGGTCAATTTGGAGGACAAAATGTCTTTGAGGACAAAGGAAAAAATCACACGCTGAATGAAAATTACGACACGGTGATTGACAATTGCGGAATGAAACTTGTCATATCGTATACAATGGATACGATGCTTTGGAAATTGTGATGTGCTGGCGATATTTGCTAATTGCAGTTCCCACAAACTCGAAGAACCGTTCTGCGCTGCTCACTTCATTTTTGGGAAAAAATCATTGAAAAAAATCACGTAAAAATTTAATTTAAAAAAGGGATTGCGTCCAAGATATTCATTTATAGGTAAAAAATTGACACTTTGTCACAGTCCGAGTCCAAAATCGGGGAGTGACAAGTTTTCAGGAAAAACGGTTTCTGGCTACTTGGAGAAAGCGTTCTTTTACACCTCTAATTGTGGGGCAAATACACCAAAAAATATCTTTTCGTTTCGCTTCTATCCCAATTACCTACTCTTGGATATCAAGAAATTTTTCTTGCCGGGTTTGTAGAGTACCCATTAAAATTTACAACTTTTTTTATCGGTTCTAATTCCTAATTCTTGAGAAAGGCGGGAGCCATGTTGAAACTGGTATGAGCTTGTCTTCAGGTGAAAGTTATTGTAATTTTTCTAAAGTTGTAATCAGTGGGTCAGCGTTGAAATGTTGCAGAGCTGTGAAAAACATTCTGCCGACGGTCACATAGAAAATCATCACGCGGACATACGCCTACGGCGAGGAACGCGTAAATGGCTTCGCTTGAGATCAAGTATGCATCTACTTTTTATGCGACCCTATTGGGCGTATATGATGGCTTGTGCTGCCTACAGATCGGACACATTCTCCAGCGTGTAAAGATTTAACTTCCATTGTTCATGCTTGCGGTGAAACTCTTCGCAATGCTGTACGAAATTGAAGACATTGTGAAACCAGCAATACAGGACAGCGGTGTTTTTAAGCACACGATCGGCTATGCTAGACTTCTCCTGTCACTATCTTGTTTTTCACCGTTTGCAGCCATGGAAGAGTTCTGTTTTTGTGCGTTTGCATATCTGATTCCGCCTCAAAACATCCTTCTGTTTCGTTGCACAGCGTCCGCGCAACAAGACGACTTCGCCGCATTCCAGTCCACACCCGCTTCCGAACCAACCTCACTCAGCTTCGATCCATTCGCTTCCCTTTCTTCCTCCTCCGCACCTTCCACTGCGTCCACTAACAATGACCTAATGTCGAGCAATTTACTTTCACACACCAGCGGGCCCACTTTCGGCGCTCCTATGGTCCCTCAAGCGACTCCAAATGTCGCGTCGAATCAGTCGCCTTTCTTTATGCAGAATACACCTAATAATAGCGGCGTGATCACCAGCGTGCCGAATATGATGACACCTGCCACGCCCGCGCAGCAGCCTATCGCGTCCATCGGAGCAAGTGAGTAGTTCGGTACTCTGGTTTTGATTGTGGAAATTGGGTCACTGTGCTTTTGCTTTTTTTCGGCGGAATATTCCAGTAGTACTGTATATAGTAGACTTGCTGTAGTGGGTGATNTNCGTCCGAGACGTAAACGTAGCCGGTATTGGGGTGTGAATACCTGCACTAGTCAGTTTTTATGTTCCTTTCTAGCCTAGTCTTCATAAGTCGGGAACTGGGGCAACCCGATTCGTGATTTAATTTTACATTCCGGCGTGGTCCATATACGGAAACTTTCGGATCTGGCCCCTAAAGAAAGAGTGCATCACAGCCTTGTGAACAGAAATAATCGTCTGCCATACCTTTAATAGACATTAAGCTGCCGTGCCATTGGCTTATTTAGCTATATTTATTTTTTGCCAAAGTGTATTTATTATAAGAAATAATAACGCAAGACCGATGTTTTAAATGAAATGGTAAAAATTATTTTTGTAAATGGTTGTTTGTTACGTCGGATTTTTATACAGTTATGCAGACAATCACTCTGTTCCAGTGTTTTTTCTTATTTGTGGGCAGTGTGATGAAACATCAGTTTTATAAAAAAAGCTGCCCTTGCTTGGACCGTGCAGGCCCTTACAGTAGAGAACCTCTTCAGTGTAAACGTCGCACAGTTCACTAATATAATAAACCGTCATCGCTTTGCGTGTTGGCGATTGCCAAGTTTTCAGCTGTGTTTTAGTCCGTCATGTCATTTTTCACTTCCGGTGCTCCACGCAGCAGGTTGTTGATGCTTCATGCGATTGATTCGACGCATAGTTGACATAGTTCGTTTATTAACACCTCGCGCCTGTTGTATGCAGCTGCGCAACAACAGAGCAGTAGCACGCCGGCCAAGGCGAACATTTGGTCGAATGTGACAGGCGTTGACATTAGCCTGGACTCGCTCGGAAAGCGATCAAATAAACCGCAGCAACATCCGAGTATGAATCAATTACAAGGTGCGGGTTTTTGTTTTTAACGCAACGCTGAACATTGTTTGCATTTGTGTCTTTTGCATGATTTTCGTAGAGGTGACCTCGCAATAAACTTCAAGGACATTACGGATTGCGCAAATGTTCCTTATTTTTGTATTAATGAAGTTCGTTTGTTGCGTAAGTTGTAAATCGCTGCAAGTCACAAGCAAGCGTATTTTGCCTCGTTCCTTAGTTCACGTACGACAGATTTGTTCGCAAATGTGGATAACAGTTTCGACAACAAAAATACTTTGAGTAGAGCAGTGGTTCTCAACCAGGGGAACGTCAATAAATTTCCAGGGGGGGTGGGGCGCGAGCCCTTACGCGCTCTATAACATGGGAAGTTTTTGAAAGGGAAATTGTCCAATTTGCTTATTTAAAGTCAGGGGTGCTTGAAACGCAGGACAATTAGTGAAGGGAGGCGTGGTGGAGAAAAGGTTAAGAACCACTGGAAAAAAGGATAATTTGTAGAGACCGATTTCCTTACGGCAGTGGTGCTCAAACTTTTTGGCTCGTGGGCCACATTTGTCTTTCAGAAACCCTTCGCGGGCCACAAGAATTAATAATCTCAATAAAAATTCT
>JGI24159J19872_10010061_pt1 | contig 12406 bp, 5 predicted proteins | sample Ectturendosymbi4_FD_19872 | JGI IMG/M metagenome (IMG submission 19872)
GAAGTCTTGCCTTTAAGACATGCCGAACAAAACGTGTGTTGACATTTCAGTGCTCGAGGATCCTTGTATTGAGAACAGCAAATGGCGCAAGTGAGGATGTCTTTCTCAAGCTGACTTTGCAGCTTATCATCGGAGAGCATGCTTGCAAAAATTTTATCACAAACTGAAGCAATAGAATCTGTTGGACCACATCTCCAGCAAAAAAAAACTAGAAAAAAATGTTTGTTAGCACTGAATATCCATGTACGCTAGTTGCTGATGTTGCATCAGCATTCTTCTGCGTTTTTGGGTAAGTTCAACCGGACATTTAAACATATGCAAGCAACTTACGCTCTTCAACCACCCATTTCATGTTTTTCGAACAACTCTGACTACAAACCAGAAGGCACAATTTTCGGCCAGCAGGAAACGTGAACTATTTGCAATGGTTGTTTTGTCTTTCACTAAAATTCCATGCTGAAAAAGAGTTCTGGGACGAGGATGCGTTCGATAAAAATGAGATCGCTTGTTTGTGAGAAACGTGAACCAGGTTTATGAACGATACGCAAAGCAGCAGTTTGTTCGGCTCAGTGTTGCCATTTTAGTCTTTTTAAAACCAAATCTGGTTTATTTTACAACCGTTTAGTTCACTTTTTTCAGTTTGGTTTATAGCTTATTGTTTCATATTTTGGTTTATTTTTAGTTTTTTAAAGATATTTTACGCGAGGTATCGGCCGTGTTCACCAGAAATGTATGCCCGATTTTGGCAATTTACGTAAAATCCAAGCAAGTTTTTGGACAGTCTTCTATTTTTGGTAAACAGTCTGATGAACCAACAAGAGAGGGCATTCAGCCCTTGACATGTCATGTCGATGACGTATTGAATGCAATGCCTTTTAGGTTATGAAACTTAAGAATTGTTCTGAGTCAGACGAGAATCCATGAGAAAACGCTGATTTAATTTCACTTTGCTTCTGTTGAAAGTAAGACAGAGGGCAGGGGCGTAGCCAGAAGTTTTTATAGGAAGGGGCTAACAACAATCACGTCTTGCCATTGAAATGTTTAATGCCCCTTGTTTTTAAGGCATCATCCATAAAACGTGCCCTTTTCTGGCGCTTTTTTCTAAATAACTATGTTCAGATTTAAGCTGGGAAATAGAAAGTCTATTTTCATTAAATTGACAAGTTTAAAAAGTTCATTTTAGTAAACTTTGAAGCTTCTACTTTGGATGAAAGTCACTATTTGCTCGTAAAACTTTCTTGCAAAAGCATTTGTGAAAATCTCGACTACACGTAGCACGATCTGCAATATGCTTTTTGCAGCCATTAATGCTGCTGGGCAAGAAGTCATCGTGGACGCCATTGCGATTGCATTTTTTATATTTACACTGACACCGACAGTCCGACACACGTTCAATCGAAGCCGAGTAGCGACTTTGATCGAGTCAAGTTAATAGTCTAAGGCAGGGGTCTCCAAACTACGGCCCGCGGGCTAAATCCGGCCCGCGAAGCCATTTCATCCGGCCTGCGGAGACATTTTGTGAATAACAAAAAAATAATATATTTCTGGAAAATTTTTTGCTTTGGTAGAATGTAACATATCCCGAAAAAATCAGTTACGTAAGGTGTCCGGCCCTCGGACTGTTGTGTAATAGCTTATAACAGTTTGGAGACCCCTGGTCTAAGGCACCTGACTCCCGAAGTAGGTCGTAGTGGCGCCACTGCGTAGCGTTTCACATGCTCGTTTCAACTTTGCAGAAGCACCGGTCAAAAACTTCAAAACTGATACGATTTGGCACCCTACACTTCAGAGACAATTGGGGGTGACCATGTACGGCGGTTCGTATGTGTTTAATTTGTTCAAACAGAAAGTTGTATCACAAAAAACGATATTTTGCTACCGCGACACCACACAAAAATATTTTTTTTCTTAGGCACCATCTTCAAATCATCCATTCACGTCTACACCAGCTATGTATAAACCAAATGGCTTGCTGAGCCAAAAACTATGTTACTATCTTGACCAGAGCCGCACATTAAATGACATAATATTGAGGGCCGCACACGGAATGACTTACTTTGATCTTAGAAAACTAAATTTAGCTTAAAAGCTAACATACTGAAAGTGTTCTAATCCTAACTGCAACCGTAACATAAGTGATAAAGTGAGCACCACGTGCATCAAAAATGCTAAATTCAAGATTATCAAGGACAGGTTGTCAGTATATGTAGGATCAGTGGCGTAACTAGCGTTTTGAGCCAGGAGGGGCAAAGCTGAGCTGAAGGGACCCACTGGTCACCGTAGGGGGGCCCACTAGCCGAAATTCAGAAAAAGTTTAAGAAATGATTGTGAATCTCTGGATGTCGTGGATGTCCATACTAGATAAAAAAAATAGAAAACAGCCTGAAAAAGGCAAAAAAACAAGAAATTAAAGAATACTAAATATCAAAATGTCAACTAAAGTGGGCCCAGATTTTACATTCTCTTGTCAGGAGGGCCCCCCTTGCCCCCCTGTCAGTTACGCCACATCACAACGTACACCATTTAGAAAAAATGTTCTGAACGAAATATCACGCAAAAGCAACTTCTACCGTACTACTTCACTGAAGTTTTGCCATGGGAGCTGTACAATAGTTACAACTGTTAACAGTTCCGTGATCTAGTGCAGGGTCCGCAAATACTTTTTGGCTCGACCCTACAAAATAGTTTTAAATTCTTGCGCTCCAAACATTTAGTGAGCATATAATTTTGTGGGAAAAGCTTTATAATTAAAATATCAATTTTACGACTACTATCGACAGTAGTAATTTTCTTGCATTAAGTTGTGTGAAACTTAGCACATAAATGAGTGGGGTAAATGATGCCATTTATTGTTTTAACCGGGCAATTGCCCAGCCCCGAAATTTTCAATAACATGTTTAGTTGTTAGGTACGACAATTTACAATCATTTTGCCACTCAAAATATCAGCTGCTTGTGGCCCTGGTTCCCAACCAGGGGTGCTCGCATCCCATGGGGAAATAAAAAAAACTCAAGCTCAGAATTCAAAGGCTTCACCAAGACCCGTTCCAACCAGTGGCGTAACTGACGGGGAGCAAGAGGGCGATCCTCCTCCCCGGCAAGCTAAATGCAAAAACTGGGCCCCCTTAAGTTGACATTTTGATGTTTAGTATTCTTTGATTTATTTTTTTTCGATTTTCCGGGTGTTTTCGTTTTTTAATCTAGTATGGACATCCACGACATCCCAGAGAGTCACTATCATTTCTTAACCTTTTTCTGAGTTTTGGCTAGTGGGCCTCTCTACGCTGACCAGTGGGCTCCCTTCAGCTCAGCTTTGCCCCCCGTTGCTCAAACCACTAGTTACGCCACTGGTTCCAACTTGTTTTACTCACAATAAAGCAACAGGCAATTCACAGCTCGTCAAAATGGATGAGTCAATTTCTCAGCTCGTCCATTTTGTGAAAAGTCTACGTCACGTCAATAAGGACGCAAACCTACTCACTTATTCCAAACTCTTTACTAAAACTTGAGGAATGTGTGACGGGGCAGGGATAGGACNAATTTCAGAGCCTGNTTGCGTGCAGTGCGAGCAACGCGATTTGGCTGTTACAGCGTTGTACGTGCTTTCACTGTATGGAGACGTGGCCAGAAAGCCACGAGCGTACGCAGAGCGCAGGGCGAACTGGTTGCGCAGCTTTTGCGAGGCACGTTGTCGCTAAATAATCGTTGTCGCTCAGTCATGGCGGCCGTAGACTAACGCAAGGTCAAGCAGGTTCAAGCTTCCGCAGAAGTATGGGTTCTCTGCAAGACTGCCATCGATTTTTCATTAAACGCACCTTCTTCAATCGCGAAACCCGGAAATAATCAAACAGACTGTTCTTTCACATATGCATGAAAACTTTTTAGATTTTAGTCATGTGTATACGGATGGTTTCAATCACGACAGCTGAAAAAGCTGGAAGCGGAATATACACGGAGGTCCAAAAAGATCTATTAATTTTTGTTAAAAGTGGCATTATTTATTGAAAGCAACACTTCACATCTTTTACATAGGCCTGCCTTACAGACATGTAAGTTTTGTGTGGTGTATTTTTTTTCCTCCTACACCACCATTTTGTGAGCACATCTCAGAGTTTATAATGTGCCGATCCAAGCTCCTTGGCGCTGAATCACTGTGGCTGCACTTACACTGACATTTGTGATGACTCTGTCTAATATCCTAATATCCCATGGGGAGCTGTTTTGACCTCCAATCGGATGTTATTCCCGAGCGTATCTATAGTTTGGGGATTGTTAGTATAAACCAGTGATTTTCAACCTTTTTTGTACCGCAACCAATTATAGCAACCCACTATAACCCAACGACCCCCATCTAAACCTCGAATAAAGCAATTTACAGCTGTGTACATAACATATCTACTCGCGACCCCTCCAAAAATGGTTCAGGACCCCTCTGGAGGTTGCGAACCCCGGTTGAAAACCACTGGTATAGACCCAGTCTTAAAGCTTTGGAGTTCTAGCTATGATTTACTGTACCTGGAAAACAGAAGCCTGGGATAATTTGCTATGAAATGATATCGATAATAAANACGGCTACATCCTTTCGGATTATCCGTACATACAACAATGCAATATANAAATAATCGAAATAAACTTTTGGTCATCAGTTCTCAGTGCATACCTTTATGCCATTCTTAGTACCCTTTCCTGGCTATCCACGGCCAATGTACGCAAAGCTGTGATCCTTCCGGACAGTCTGGGAGCTTTAAAATCCAATAGCAAAGCTGTGTGGAAAAACACGGCCTCGTTAACAGAATAGTGCTCGTAAGTCATGCCGATGATTTAAGGCCCAGTATATGTGGACAGGTTCTCGTGACAACTTCTCATTCACTATTGCGTAAGTAACGTCACAGAGCAACCATAGTGCCAGTCAGAATTAGAACAAATGGAAATTTCAATGACGCAAACCTCGTACGGTTGCATTCAGTCAGTACCAGTTGCGTGATGAGCCCGAGTGACGTGGAGTCGCCTCTGACGTCAGAATATAAGGACATTTCAGTTCTGAAAATCGCGATAAACGAAAACCATTTCAAGTCTTGCTTGGAAACGTATAAAATAACCTGTTAGCGTAAAACTTTCATTTCATTAAGAAACAGGCTTGAAGAAAGCAAATCTGAACTAGATGAAGTACTGTATATTTTTTTAATATTGCAGAGCAAGAACAATTGACTTATACTTAACAAGAAGTTGCTTTACCAATTGCAACATTGCCTTCTCGTTCTCATTAGGTTTACAGAAGAGGATTAAATCGAAGCTTTTTATACACTACCTCAGTTTGAAATGGATACATTATCGTGAAAATTTTGCTACCGGCTGCGTCATTTCACAAAATTCCATGATGAGCCGGTATCCATTGTTCCGTACCGCACGTCACCCTCACAGAGCATTGGCAACGCCAAGTAGTCCTCTGGGTACTAGGATCATTCATGTTAGTTAGAGTTACTGGCAGGCCCGTAACCAGCTTGGGACACCAGGAGGGGCGAAAAGTTTTCTGAGAGGGGCCCAAATTTTTTGAACTATGTCCAATAGTTTCAAACTGTATCCAACACATTTTTCCAGGGGGAGCGAAATATTTTCTAGGGGGGGCTTCGCCTCCCCTGCGCTCCCCCTGGTTACGGGCCTGATTACTGGACAATTTGTCGTTCGTTTGAAATTATCCTCGAATCGGAACTGTCCATCGGATTGGACTTCAAATCAAATGTTCTATGCAGACCCATTGCTTCACAAAACATTCCATCTGATATTAATTATACTTAAAAATACTGAATTGCAGAGGGCAGCTCGGGCCCTTGCGGATGAGCCCGAATAAAGCTCGAGGGAACGAAGACGAGAGAACGCCTGCTGCAAACGGAACGTTTTGATTCAGGTCACCTGCAACATGAACGCGAAAGGACAGACATGGAACGAAACTATATGAACAGTGACAAGGCCCAATGAAAAGAACCCCAATTAACGACCTCAAGCAGTGAAGTGGGTGGTGGCACAAACATACAAAGCAAACAAGCTCACGTTCTACAGTGTAAATCGTAATCGAAGTCTCGAGCTTAGTCCGAAGTATTACGTATCATGGTAGGCCTATACCAGCTATGTACAACCCAAATGCCTTACTGAGCCAAAAATTATGTCACTATCTTAACCAGGGCCGCAATTCAATGACATTAATGAGGGTCTCACATTGAATTACTTACTTTGATCTTAACAAAATAAATTTAGCTTAGACTAATACACTGAAAGCGTTGCAATCCTAACTGCAATGGTAACAGTCGTGATAAAGTGGCACTGAGGACCACCTGCATCAAAAATGTCAAATTCAAGATTATCAAAATAAGGACAGGTTGTCAGTATGTAGGATACTTTTACTACAGCGGAAACCTATACTGGGCCGCACACAACCCTCGCCTGGGCCGCGGGTTGGACATAGATGGCCTATACAATAGTTTACAACAGTAGTTTTAACAATGCAGTAGTTACAGAAAACCACCTACTCTATTTTTCAAACGTTATAATCAAAGCCACTATTATAGAAAGTAGTTCAGAAGCAGACCATTGGCTTCAAAACAAATAAGTACTTCTCAACCTATGGTTTTATCGATAAGAACGTGTTGAAAAAAGCTTTGTGCCTAAAAGTAGCCTCTCATGATAGATGACTTACCAATTTAAACACACTTACTTTTTTCAGGTGTTAACGTTATTCAGCAGCATTTGGTTATGCTATACCATCATGTAGCTACTGTTTTTCTGTGTTTCTTGGGAAATCTGGTCATTTCCCTAGAGCCAAGAATCGGGTGTTTTGTTGCTATTTTGTGAAGTATATTTAGTCAATCTGAAAAAACTTGTTGGCGGTCATGTAGCAGAAGGGACCAAAATCTAGTCTACCCTGCCCCGTTAAGAAACGAAAAGTGATAGCGCAACACATAGCTTCTCTTTTTTACATCTAGTAATTTCTGCAAATCTAGTCATGCGGGAGACTAAATGCAGTGCCTCTCCTATACGAATTTTTCCATTCCTATGGTATCCCCTCTTTTCGTTAAAATTGCTGTACAAATGGCGCGACCGGTTTGTCCAACGGTACAATTCAGGAGTTAATACCATCAAATGTGTAGATTCGATGGATATTTTTCTCAAAGAAAGAAGNTACACATGTATTCAAAAATTTTTACGAACTTGATCCTGATGCTTTGAGCAAAGATCATCATGCCCGCATATCCATGGACAAAGTTCGTCAACTTCCTGAGTTGAAAGTAACTTGTTTCATGCTAGTTTGCCTCAGTGCGAATAGCAATCGTGTTGCGAGATACCATCATTTGAGTTTGTACTCATAGCTGAATTTTAATGAAAGATGGCTTTAACTCAATCCTTTGCGGCTCCTTCGCATCCACAATCCGCCAGGTTTTCGTCTTTGCAGAGTTCGCTAAATTGGGAAGTAGAAGCGAAATTCAGCTTGCTTGGATTTTATTTTGTAAATAGATTGTGCCATGTAAATAATCAAGTTCATAGTTTATTTTTTTTGCTGCTTTTTAATATGCCAGTTAAAAATTCTCTGTCAGTGGATAAATTGCCTATTCTGAAACTGTTTTTAATGTTTTTTTGCAAGTAAAAATGTTAACAATTTTCAGTTGATCCAAATGAAAGCTAGCACAGAGCTTCAACGTTCGGGCACAGAAAATTTCAACTTTTAATTAGTAAAGTAGTTCCAGAAAGCTTTGGTACCTATCTCTGAAATCTTCGATTGTGGGATAAAATTTGTTACCGCGGTGTGGTTTATGGTTTGTTTGATTACGAATTTTTCTAGGCAGCTCCACACCACTGTGGTATGTCGCTTGATTACTGTTACCGTTTTCAAAGCCGAAATGCAGTTAGAAGTCAAATTTGAAATGGATCAAATGATCTAGAGCAAATCTGCGAAACAAATTAAGCTATTTTTGCGTGGCTAGTGGCACAAGCTATAAATGATTGGTTTTGTGGGCCCGGCTGGGAAGTCAGTTTATTGAAAGTGAAGCGGAGCATACTACCCGCGTTTGGGGTGCTCGTAAGCGAGCTGCATGCCAGATCTTGGCTAATTTAAGATAAGATACGTAAAACTTGGAACGAAATTACGAATTCAATGCAGCATTCTCTGCGAAAGCAGCCGCGGTAAGCAAGCGGAGATGAGCGCCCGCACACCACTCGTGACACTCCGAAGGAAGTACAGGAACCGAGTAGAACCTCCAGGTCCAGCAAAACTCTAGTGTGGCTGTTCAGCAGTTGTTCCAGTGATGGCTACACGTGATGCATTCAGAACTTGTGACACGTCCGTTTTGTCTGAAGAATGTTGCGCAAATGATTGCTTTTTTTCGATTTGCTGAGGTTAAATCAGTACGCAAGACAGACAGGACGAGCATAAGACTGGGAAAGACATTCTTCTTTTACTCACCTTTTGCGCAGAAGGTTATATACTGCACGTGGCGCCAATTCCGCAACCGCCAAACATTTTTTCAGCTAGAATTTCTTTTTTTGCGACAGAGTTTTTCTTTACTCGGCTGATTTATTCAAACAAGGTTTGTCATTACGTCTCCCATGCTGACTCGCAAGCGGGTCTAACGATTTTTGTCATTTGTTAGTAAAAGCAAGCTGTAGCAATTTCTAGCTTAGTGAAAAACAAGATATTCTAAACATTTGTTATTATTAGGCCGTGCATTAACTCGACCAATTTTTATCAAAAATCTCAGATTTAATCAGCGTATGTGAAAAACAATAAGACAAGTGTGTCATATTTCATACGTTTATCTTACCCGGTATAGAAAGTGCATTAACGTACAAAGAAAAGGCGTTTTTTTGCTTTGGAGTATGCTCGAACACAGTTGAACAACGTTGTACAGCATGCCTTTTAAATGAAAATTCCGTAGGAAAGCCCAGATGCAGTACAGATTTGGAAATGACACAAAAAAATTAAAAAAGGCTTCTTTGTGTTGGACAGGGGTCAGCAAACTTGTGATCGTAATGTGCCAGTGTACAAATTATGACAAATTGTTAATGAATCCGCGTGCCAAACATCTTTGCGTAGTGTTTTGCACAATCTGATTGAATAGTAATCGGAAAACGGAGATCTAAAACCACTTACTGTCAATTTTGTTGCTGAATATGATGATAGGATTAAATTCAAAACATTGTCATCCTAACTACAATTTCCAGGCAACTGAAAAGTTACTCTGAAATTCCAAGTAAAAATCCTGGCAACGGTAATACGTGGACTAAGTGATTCCAGGGACCTCACGAACAAGATGATACTCTGAATATTTTTCTGAAGATTGCGGTAACTACAGCACGGTACTCTTCTTCTGAAAACTAGGTGTTATTACAGACCAAATGCCTGAAAAAAACTTTCAAGTTTCCAGTTAAGGAGCCCGCAAGTCCTTCCCATGTTTGTGACAAAGTTTTCTTCCAGGATTCGTAGCAGCGTCCACTTACTGTTTTCTGAAGATGGTGTGGTTCCCTCCGCCATGAAGCTCAATAGATTACTTTTGCAACCAACCAATTGCTTTAATGGAAAGATCTAGCAGTTTCGAGACTACAAACACAAATGTATTTTTCTCGGTATATTTTTTCAAAAGAAAACACAGTTTTGCTTCAGCGCAGCAATTTGTCGAGATTGAATTGAGCCCAAGACTGTCAAATGCACCAAATGGCACGAGTTTGCTGCTCTTCTGCTTTCTTTTTCATCAAGGCACTGCCAGCGATTTCCGCATAATGCAGTGCATAATCGATATCTGTTTTCCAGCATCTAGGAGTCTTTCTGTTTCTGGCAGCTGCACCTGTGTTTGTCGAAAATCTAGGGCAGCAATGAAGAATGTCTAGTGGGATCTGTTTTTCGCAACAGCGATTTCAATTTTCGTGGTCTTCACTGAGGGAACGTGTTCAATGAACTCTCCTTGCACTTTGAAAGGTTAGTCAAAAATTTTACCAACTGAACAAGATCCCAGATGTCCTATGTGATAAACGTTGTGTGAAATTACGACAGGAATTTTTTATCAAGTATATTCTAAATCTAAACAGACATGAACTACTGCGCCGTGTACGAGAGTAACAATAACAGTCTGTAGTTAGCAGCTCCACGAAACCACTCGGATATGTTGCTTATTACTACTTGCATAGGTCTGCTCGTGTATTCTAAGCAACCTCTCATAGTGGTCGACCGGAGGATCTATCTTCAATAGAGTTTCATGATTATTACGAAGTTCAATAGCGATGCAGTTGATTAGGCTACACTGTTAGACGCGCATAAGCTGTTTAAAGGCAACTCAGTGAGATAGGCAAAGTCTCGTGGTAGTAATAGTGGTTTATTGGCGACAGAGGGATAATGCATTTACATTTCCAAACTAAAGAGTCGGGACACTGAAAAAAAGATATTTATCGTGTCAGGTGTTCCTGAAGTGTGTCCGTGTGGTGTCAGGTGTCCCCATCGCAGCAAGCACAGTTTAATCTGTTATCCCTGGTGATTTCGCGTCGGTCTGTCCAGTTGCAAAACTTGTACGAGTTTTACTTGAGTAGGCGAAGTTAGCAAGGTTTCGAGCGATCTGGCTGGATCTTCTTTACAAGACTTCCATTCAATTCAACAAGGTTCGGGATTTCTCAGCACGTTACCTTTGCCATCAAGCTGCGGTTGGCAATGCGTCTTTTAGTCTCTGTGCGAGAGGAGATCCACCTACTCCGAGTACCGAATCATTTAATGCGGGAGTGAGAGGGTGCGTGCACACCCTGATATTAAATTTTGAGAGTAGAACTGCTGAGAATATTTGAATACGTTTAGTAACAACAGCTTGATTCGCGCAAAAATAGTTTGTTCAAAAATAGGTTAAAATGCCTCTAACTCGACGCAAACTGTGATTCCATTTATGCTCATCGTTTTTAACAAACTTTGTTTTACCGTATTCATCAACAATCAAGTTCAGTGTGATTTTGCTTATCTGTGTTATTGCCTGAGTTGCAAACAGGAAGAATGTGTAATAAGAGTTGTGAAAATTTCAATTAACGTTTACGGCAAATTCATTTCGGGTTAAGGGCAATGTGTGTACATTTCGCAGATATCCTGCGAAATTTTAGTTGAAACTTAGGATAGCTGTTATTTTGCCGTAATGAGAATGGAAAATATATGAGGACAACACCACTTCAGTCTTTGCGAACCCTGCTTTTTTCCGGTTCGAAACCTGACCTAGATTTCCAGGGCAAACACGTCAGTGATCAGGACAACGAGTAAATTCCTGAAAACCTGGACTTCTCTGGTTAAACTGAGGCGCATTGTACTTATTGGTAAGTGAAGTTACCAAAAATAGTAAAATATTTTTTTCGCCAGAACTTAACTAACAGCTTTTCTTACACAAAAACAAAACAAGTTAATAGGCTGCCGAAGTCTAATCATTTTGCTTCCTCTCATTGCCAGATCAACTTCGGTGACAAGCTGTGAATCAGAAAACCTCTTCTGTGCAAGTGTTTGAGACGGGAAACGAGAAGTAAAATAGCATTTATGGCAAGNGAGCAAAGATGCTATCGNTTACAACATATTGTATATCTTGGCTGCAGTTAATAAATAAAGTCTGTTTTTAACAGATCAGTCCCAATTGACAAAGTGTTTTGCACTCGTTGCATGCTTTGCCTATTGCAGCCTTGGCGATTCCAGCGAAGAGCGCTGCCCGGGAAAACCACGCAAAGAGCGCTAAGCACATAGTCGACTCTCATGTTTGCTTTCAAACACGCACACATTTGCATTAACGCAAATGCGAAGATGTGTTTAACCCTTCTAGGACCACCCNTACAACATTTTGTCCAAGTTTGCAACGCCATAATTCGCCAGCCAATTCAGTTAGAGAGCTGTTCAAATCCTCTACGGATTTGGCAAGTCTTCTAGTTTCGATTGAAAAAAAAGTATTTCATTTGGGTTAGGGGTTCTCTTGGGGGAACGTCACAAAGTGGGGGTGTTTTTGAAATTTTGACCAACTTTGACTGGCCCTGGACGCCAATCCAATGCGCCAAAATTTTGGCTCACACTTGGGAAACTAGATGATCATCCGCGTCTATACAGCCCTTGATTGACCTTCTAGCATGTCTGGAACCAAAGTTATGGCCCAAAAAGCCCATTGTGCGGAAAAATCCAAAAACTGCATGAGTCTCCCACTGGCGGCTGGTGCAGCTCGCGATAACCTTCCGCGAGAACATGCTGGAGAGAGAGTTTATTGGCACAAACATTAAACAATTTGATGCAAAAATAAAATTAAGGCGCTGGGACACCGAAAAAAATCTGCAAAACAGGTTGTCTCGTCGGGCGCCCCTCGAAAGTTTCATAAATTTCTATCGTGGTTTGAAGTTGATGGCCGAATTAGTGCGAATTTAATAAG
>JGI24159J19872_10010062_pt1 | contig 12406 bp, 6 predicted proteins | sample Ectturendosymbi4_FD_19872 | JGI IMG/M metagenome (IMG submission 19872)
AATGACATATTAATGAGGGCCGCACATTGAATGACGTACTGATATCTTAGCAAACTAAATTTAGCTTAAGCGAATGTAGTGAAATCTTTCGGATCCTAACTACAACGGTAACAGACGTGATAAAGCGGCACTGAGGACAACCTGCATTAAAAAAGTCAAATTTAAGGTTAGCAATATAAGGACAGGTTGTCAGTACGTAGGATACTTTTACTACAGCGAAAACCTAAACTGGACCGCAAAAAACTTCGCATGCGGCCCGAGGGCCGCGGGGTGGATATAGCTGATCTAGAGGTTAGTGCCCAGGGCCCGGTAACCTGGGCCAAAATGGTTTAGTACCTACCTCCATTATGATGTCACCCTCAAAAATCTCAAATCAAAAACTTTCCAATTTTTAAAAATTGAAATTACTAGACTTGGTGCATCTTTAAAGGGTTTGAATCGAAACTACTTGACCTGCTGCATCTTTAAAGGGTTTGAACAGCTCTCTAGCTCAATCAGCTGGTGAGTTTTGTTGGTCCAAAGTTTTTCAAAAAAGTGGCGCACTCGGTAGTTAAAGACGGAAGGATGTTTTTCTTCACAAGCCAGTGACAATCTATCAAAATCTTGCGAAAACACACGAGAAACAGAGTAAATTTTAAATATTTGCGTAGCCTTAATTCAAACGCCAAAGGATTGAAACGTGATTATGCTGAACGTTTCAGAACAAAGATTTTCATCTTCTGCCAGATTTAGCGAATGAAGCGCCGAAAATTCCTGGCAGAAATGACGCCAGTTGCAAGGCATATCAAATTCCTCTGTACCGCCACAGCAGGCTTACAAGAGCCACTACACCCAAAAAAAAACAATGCCTTGTTTCATCACTTTTATCAAAATAGCATCACCAAAGTAATTTTTTTCACTATGATTTCAAACAATTCGAAAAAAGTATTCTCGATATAAGGCCATATTGCCGTCCATTGTTTGTCACAGCAGTGTTCTGAAGTATACTTCATCTCTTTTACGGTAGTGAACCCTTAATAAGACCCGACTGCCAAGTATTATTGAAATCGCCCCACTAACCTTACTGATTGGATCCGACCCTGAAGCAGAAATCAATCAGTAAAACGCACTTAACGGCAAAGAAAAATATCGATTTGTGTCATGAACTTTTCGATTTATTTGCGAAGCATTCATATGCAGATTTTTAAGGATGCATTAAAGGCAATTTAAGTTATTTTTACGATATTAAAAAACAACTTCAAATCACACAGAATGAAACTGAAACTACAGTAAAATAAGCATTCCACATGCATCGAACACCACGTAGGACGAAATCTAAACTATAATGAGCATTACAGATGTATCATGCAAATACAGAAAAACATATTTGTTATATCCATTTGCAGTGATAAGTATTTACAAAGATAATTTTCCAGTTTTATTATTTTTAATTGGGTGTAAAAATAGTTAGCGGATATTAGATCAGCAAGCGAATAAGCAATGCAAAATTAGCATTCACGAAAACAATGATAGAAAATGTCTGACAGACCTATGAGTATTTGAATAATTTTCGATAGCAATAAACGGTCCTAATCCACGTTAACAAGTAATGTGCTTGACGATTGGGTAAGACAGGTCTTTAAAATCTTAAGTCAACTTCAAATATTTGAAATTATAAAGCTTGGGTTTCAATTCATTGTGATATTAGCATTGTCTCCAACGTTGACTTTGCTTGCGTTGTTCATTCCTTCAATTCGGTACTTTGAGTAATCTGAAACAAAAACGTTCGTAGCTGCAATTTTTGTTATACATGACATAACGTAGATGTACCTTCCTTCACTAACGCTTTTCTTGATGAAAGCCAGCAAACAGGTCTAACTGCAATCTCGGATGAAACGATTTTCAGGAAGGTTCATTCCAACGATGGTGAGACTCAAATTTACACCCTTTTGTGCAAAAACGTTGTAGGTTTTTGATTAAGATAACTTGTCTCCACAAAGGGGACGGGTTTCAATCCATCAGCAAATATTTTTATAGGAAATCGATGAAAGTTTTGATTAAATTCGACTCAAGTCAGTTGCCATTGACTTTTAACTTGACGTGAGCTACAGCGTTACATTAAGCAGAAGACATGAAATTGCAAACGTGTTCAACACGCCTCTTTTGTTCAATTTGAAATTAAAATCTGATTACAAAAAAGCATCGTTAAAGCAGTTTGAAGACATTCCACCATCAACTCAGTCTCAACAGAGATTGTTGACACGATTTTTCAGAATTGAAAGCAATTCAAATGAAACGAAATAAACTGTTAATTTAAATGCTTATAATCTCACTCGACTCATAATCAGAGAAAATGATTAGACTTGATCACTGCATTGTGTAAAATTCAGTCGCTTTTCCGAATTAGATTCTAGGAATTGAAAACATATTGCTGAAGGACGAAGGTGCGCAAAAATCTCACAGACAAATGTGAAAAGGTCATTTGAAAGGTTAATAAAAATATCATTTCATTTTCATACTTTGTGGAGCGTTGTAGGTAGTTCCAGAAATATCACGTCCTGCAATGTTTACTCCACTTCCCGCTGTTCCTACGTTCACAGTTGTACTTCTACCTGTGGAAAATGAATGGATTTACAACTGGTGCGAAAAATACTTTTCTAGAAAGATTTGAGAAAACATTTTGTTTGAATATGGTTTTTGCGACCGTTTTTCTTATAAGACCTTGTCAGTATATCACAAGAGAATTCTACTAAAACTCCACGGAGTTGGCGCAGCCGATTCAACCAACAAATTGTTTTAGTAGGAAATCGATTTGATTTGTTTTGCGCAACTTCAATCCTAAAACGTGTTCTGAAAATTGCAAGCAAAAGCTTCCAGGTGAAACGATGAAAAACTAAAATGATGAAAAACTAAATAAAAGCATGCAAATTTCAATCTCAAGCATAAGCTATGTCCACAGAGCTGCCCAATAGAAGCTGAAAAGCAAAATTGGCGCCAATTACGAAACGTCCACCCTCAAGCAACATGCCTATGAGTCAACAACTGTAGATGCTGACACTTTGCATAAAACTAACCTGTATCGGCGAAGTCATTTTATTTCTCTTGCTTAGACATGTTTTTAAGTTTTCCTTTTGCTTCAGCACAACTCTAATTCAAAAATGGGCAACCTAGCATTGTTAGACAATTTAAAAATAATTAAAAACTACTCAAAACTGTAACATCCGTCGGAAGGTTTTGACAAAAATACGTTTCTCTTTTTCAGAAAGCTTATGACTGACATAACTGATTCTAACCAAATAATAATGTGAAAAACACAGTTGAACAAAGCGGAAGTTTCTTTATGTCAGCTGTTGCGAAACCACTTGTCCCTATTCGTGAATCTTCAGCTGTTCATTGTTTTATACAGAAGCAAAAATTGCTTGAAATTAAAAAGATTGTTGAAAATATTTTATGCACAAGTAGTTCACCTGCATGTTATCTTGGCTGATTGAAAACTACCTTCACTCATACACAAAAGCTTCTTGTAAAAGTTTTTTGAAATAAAACGAACACTTTTTCGCCCAACTCGCGAAAAGGGTCACGTTATGTCTCTTACCCTGGTGAGCATCGCTTCCACTGCTTGGGTCATGTCTTGAGCCAGTTGTTGATGGAATGGCGTTTTCGCCAGCGTTTCCTGTACAAAAACAGTATATTGATGTAAACGAATTCCTAACGTTCCGCAAAAAATATATCTGTGAAGTGGGTACCTTGAGGAGGGGAATAAGGAGGGGGAGAACGTTGTTGAGACTCTGGAACGGCTTTCAACGAGGGAGGATCCTTCTCAGAGCTGACGTAACCAGTTATTGTTTTCTTTTTCTATGACAAAAGCGTACGATTAACCAGCACAAAATGCAGAACTATTTAAAAAAAAGATGAAAACATTGAATGGAAACAAATATCTACAAATGTAGAAGTGAAATGTGTTAGAAATCACAAAAACTTAAACAAAAGATCTGTAAATCATTGATTTTCTAAACAGTTCAAATTATTTTGTTGTCCCACAATAAACACCCACAGATTTTATTGTCTAGTGAGTTAAAGTCTAATAGTAATAACATTTGGAGGTCCTGTTGTTGTAATTCTGTTTGATGCTAACAAGATACTTCATTCTCTTCTGATTTTATCAAAAATATCAAGAACGGTGTTTATGAGCAGCGACTTGGAACGTTATCGCAAAAGTGCATCACTGAAAAATGATTTATGAATGAATAACATTTGCGCAATTTGTTTTTTTGTGGTTTTCAGAGAAAAACAAATTCAGTGAAACAAGATCAAGATGATAACTACAGTAGAACCCATAAAATTTAGTTCAGAAAACAAGTAACGTTTTCTTCAACCTGCAGCTTTGTGCGCCATTGTTTAGACCGCAAAAGTCAAAACGGTACCGTCTGAAAACTGAGCAAAGCAGCTTGTTTTTGCAAAGAAACTTATAAAACTTGAAACTGTTAAATACGAATTACGCAAAAAAATAATTCAGTCTGTTTTAAGAAGAGACCAAATTTTCAGCCATTCAAGGCAATCAATCAAGGTACTGAGAAACGATAGGCAGGTGCGAAAATGTTCTGCACATTGGCATCCCATACAGCTAAACCTGGACGGACGCAACTGAAGTCAACTTTCAATGATACCTGCTTTCTGTACTTTCGCAGTGTCACGAGTCCGCGTAGTATGCGCAGTGGTCCACGCGGCTACTTTCGCAATGAATGCTGCACTGATGGAGAGTCCATGATAGAACCGCGCGAGAACTGTTCTCTTGGGCCCACCCATCAACGCCGAACACAAGCAAGTACCGTTTTCCAAATATTCCTTATGACCCGGCCGGGAATCGAACCCAACTTACCAACTGTAACATTTAGCCGGTGAAGACACGGACGCTATATTCCAAATGTAGTACATGAGCAATTTCGTTGCTCACTCACTTTTGACATCCACTGTTTATCTCGCTAGGGTTGCGGGGTCAGCAATGGGACTGTCAATACTTCACGAGTTTCAACCACCTCTGATTGTTCTGCTGACTCCACACCAAGACGGGACCAAGCAAAGTCGTAGCTGTCGCAAATTATCGGTTGGCGTTGCGTTGAATGTGCGATTCAGCATGAACGGAATATGCGCGAAGAATAACACCCATATACATGTGGCGCGGAAAGCAATAATAGAGTGATCTCGTCAGGTGATTTCTATTGTTGCTTGCTGCCACAGTGTGAAGATTTGCGCACTTACCGCTCGGCCTTTCCGATCGCAACATAACAACGCCACGTGGTTCTTGTATGACCTTTGGGCCGCTTTCACGTGGGTGTGGTGAAGCCAATAGACTCGTCTCGTCAATCTTTCCTGGGTTTTTATGGTCACGTGGCCAAACCGAATCGAGATTGCCATAGTCGGGAAAGTGGTTCAACGTTGAGGGCTTTACAACGTTCATAGCTGCGCATTTTGTCACAAAGTGTCACGCCGTGAATTCTTCGTAAAAACTCCATCTTAGTCGCTTATTCATGCGATAAAACGTTATTTAATTTTTTTCAGGGCTGGCTAGTAAGCAATTGCTTTTTGACACAACTGGTTTTTAAAAGTGGATCCCAGTAAAAAAGTGCAACCACGGATTACAATGTTCTGGGGTGTTTCAAACCTCAACTTCGTAATGTGGTATGTGGTCTGGCCTTGAGGTTGAGATGGTGGAATAATGCACTTGATGCTCAATGCATGCCTCGAAGTCTGACGTGTCTACGTGGTACACGTATGGTCGTCTTAACGAAAACGACAACGCTGTGAATTATTATTCGCTAAAATCGCATCTCTGCCGCTTGTGCTTGAGATCAGGGCTGTGGAGCTAGAGCCGCGGCCCAAGCGATTTTGGATGGCTGAAGCCGGAGCCAAAAACTTTAAGATAATGGAGCTGGAGCATGAAATTTGGGTTCCAGTTCCACAAACATAATTTGTGAAGAAAGCGATTTATAGAAATATTACAATTGTTTATAGTTTTCAATGGACCAAATCGTTCTGGAGACGGAGGCATAAACTTCTAGAAGTTGAAGTTGGAACCAAAAAATTTAGATGCCTGGAGCTGGAGCCTGAAAATGGAGTTCCGGCTCCACAGCCTTGCTTGAGATAGCACTCTTTCGGTTATCGCACAAGATTCATTACCATGGGTGAGGATCCGATCAAACAGCCTACCGATTCAAAAATTGAAAGCCCAGAGACGTGCGAAATATTCCGTAATGTGACCATCCATCGATACAGTGTTTTCTCGTAACGCTGAATACAAGTTGAGCGGCTTTTGTAGTTTATTGAACTGTTTGTATCGAAACTCGACAAAATGTTCAAATGTTGGTCATAACTTGGTTCGATCAAAATCAATTTGCGCTTCAAATGCACCAATAAAGAACTGCTGCTGGCCCTGAAAAGACTTGTGATTTTCCATGAGCAAGGCTATGGTATCATTAAGAACGTGCTTTAGTAAAAACAGCGCAACAGCTGATTCCTCACCAGTGCAACATGCAGCTGAATAGTCTTTGTTTTTAAAAGTTCCCTACAGCCACTTACGGATTGAGATGATTCCTGTAGCTCTGTTTGCTTCTGTATGAATGCCCAAAGCTTTTTCCTGCCGCTCAAACTGAGTTGTTCGAATTCATTTTTGATGTCTTTTGAAGTGATCAACATCAAATCATCTGGGGTTTCTACGAGTTCTGNAAAACAGCGTTTTTTTAAATTGAAAAAAAGGTTTCAAGGCACCAAGACATTTTTGCGCATTTGTTACGTCAAACCAAAAGACATGGAGCTTTGCTTTGATATAAATCTGGTTTACCGCTCTTTTGCCCATTTCCGTCGAAAAATGCATGAATCACAACTAAACACGACATTGAGTATTTACTGTAGAATTGCTTCCGAATTTTCTTGTTACCACAATTCATTTGGATATAGACCATTCAACCGCATATTGTCGCACATTGCAAAACATTCAAAGATGGTTTTCGTAGCATTAATAATAATAATATACAAGACCAGGTCTGTCGTTTAAGATTTGCTCTTCTGATTTGACAGGTCTTTATAGATGAAAATGAACTTATTATTACCTTTTAATTTTTGAAGGACGTCTTCGTCAAACCCTTCTTTTGATGCAGCTTGATGAAAAGCATTCATTTCGGAAAACTATTGTTTTAAAACAGTCACTGTAGACATGATGGTTTTGCTTGATGGCTTGTTTTTTGAATATGCGAAAGAAACGATACCGTTCGCGACCCAAAAACCGCCCTTGCTTTAAAGCTTTTTTATGTTGGCATCTTAAATATCAGCATAACAGTGGATAAAAAGAAACGATTTTAATCATAGGACATGCGGAAATTATATGACATTTATAAAAAGAAGTGAGTTGCTAGTAAAAAAAACTAAACAACTGTTGAACTTGCAAACCGCAACCAAGGTTAACAAAGAAAATACGCCAAGAATAGACGTTTTTAACTTACACTGCAGGCGTCTGCAGAGCATTTTAACCAAACATGTGTCTGAATCGTGTTTCTCTCGGAGACTATGATTGCGGTGAAGAATGGGAGGAGCTAAAAGAGTTGCGCATTGTTTTCTAAACTGTGCGTGTTTGAAAAAACTTCAAAACAATCGGAAAGTTTTTTTTGTTTAGATTTGTTTTGAACTTTTAGGTTGCTAAAAGTTTTCCAAAAATTTCAAAGTTCAAAAAAGGTTTCAAATCGTTACAAATTTAACTGCAAAAACGTCTGAGACTTGTCTTTTTGTGCTGCAAAGATTAAAGCAACGGTTCCCAATTTTTAAAAATTACGGCACCTACAGAAAAGACAACACAATTTTCACACCCAGTAGCGAAAAAAACAATTTTATGTGACGTTTTACGTGTTCATTAGCCGCGTGTTATTTGCAACAGAGTGAGTAGCTCATTTGTGATTATTACGAGACTGCCACATCAATGCTTTATTTAATGAAGCTTTTGCAAACGTTTTCATACTGTCGCACAATCTAAAGACCGAAAATAAACATTGCTAAAACAAGATAACATTGCTAAAACAGGATCCGTCTCAAACTTCAATATCCATTTTTGAAAGTTTACAATCAGTTTCGTATTTCCCTACGTTTTCAGTCGGGTGTGTTAATGCTTGGACTCTGATTTTGTCTAACTTTTTGCATTTTGGTCACTTTCTTGCTGCAGCTACTACCGTTCCACCCATAATTTGAATTTTGGTCCACTATAAAAGAATTTGATGCTTTCATGCCTGGCTATACAAGCTTCCAGTTTGCAAAATTCTTCTCATCAAAGCATACCGAATGTGAAATCGGTTTCCTCAGATATCAAAAATGCATTGCAATTATCCGTCTTTCTTTTTCCATAAACTTTTTTTCTGCCAAACAAACGCCCCGTTGTTTTATTGGTCATTACCACTGAGAAATGTCTATTCATTGCATGCCAGGTCTGCGTCACATTCCCATCAACCTTTTTAGAAATAATATCTGGTTTGGCTGTGTGGAAATCAGGAGACAAGAGAATATTTCTTTCTGCACAGCTTCAAAATCCTACTAAAATATTGCTTCCCGTAATTGTCTTGACCAAATCATTACAGAATCTCATCTACCATTGTTTGATGAGTTCGATTATTTTTCAGAAACTGAAATCGTCCAATCGCATTTGGTCGGTCACAGTTTTCCAAACTCCACCAGAAATGGTCACCTACTTGCTCCAGTGCTTGAATAGTTTGTGCAACAGCATCGTTTTTTAATCAAGGTATGTCTTTTCTCTGAGTGCAATTTGATCATTTCTTGCAATACTTTCTTTTCTTTATTGCTATGCAATTGTGCATCTCGTTACAAAGTCTTTCTCTTTTTCCATTTTGTCTTGCTGAGCATTAGCGTGCTGCCGAATGTCGTGAAGTAAAGCTAACGTCAAGCGTTGTGCTGTTTTTCTCGCTCTTTTGTGCGAAGTTGATAAATGGCAAATATAAGCTCAGCCTTTCGGCCAGTTTCTGCTTAGAAATAAGCATTAACACAAAGCGCTTTACTTGAACGCATTTGAGAGTTTGAAAACTTTAAATAAAAAAAGATGAGATAAAAAAAACTGGGATAGGTATGGTGGCCCATGCATGCCACCCTAAAAAAATATTATTTCTGGCATTTTTTTGAAAAAAAAATAAAAAAGAACGTTTCAAAGCAAAAAAAATTTTACTTTCGTTTCTAAAACACTTTCGTTTCGCAAATCTTTTCCAAATAAACACATTTACGTTTTAAAAATATTTTATTTTCGTTCATTTTATTTCGCACTCTGTGGTAAAGTTTTCGACACAGTTCTGTGATACTGATATGCAGTGTCGATTTTGCTGCTAGGCAGTGACGCTTGTCCAAGCAAAGGCACGGGAAGGCCGTTACACATTTGGAGGCCATCAAAACTGGAGCAATAGGGCTACCCCTCAATTTTCAGTAATTAAATTTCTGCCTAAATTGCCGAAAACGTTGAATTTTGGCATGCACATGTCGCAACTTTGACAAACTATAACCAAAAAAATCTTTAGGCTACAGGCCAGCATATTCCGGTACTGACTGACTGCATCAGAACCACCAATCCCCATTCGCACAATCCACCCGCTTCCCTTGGCCAAAAAGATACCATTCCCCTACTCTAAGCCACAAGTTATACGTCTTATGTCACAAATCCCTCAAAGACATTTCCCCAAGGCTAGGTTATCACAACAAGGAAAGGCTCAGACTAGTCTACACGTACGCGCAATACGACTACGAGCTACTGAGCCAGACATCGACATAGGAGAATCTGCAAATCAAGCCCTCTCAAGTGGAAACACTGGCCCTCAACGGAAAGTGGCACGCTGGGCCACGACCATGAAACTTACGTAATTTTTTTCGAGTTGTTTTACGAAATGTTTCCGAAACAAAAATGAAAGTGTTTCCGAAAGAAAAATGAGTTTTTTTTAAACGAAAAGGTTTTATTTAGAAAACATTTGCGATACGAAAGTGTTTTCGAAACTAAAGTATAATTGTTTTTGTTTTTGAAACGTTTTCTTTTTTGTTTTTTTTATTAAAACTGCCAGAAACAAAATATTTTAGGGTGGCACGCATGGGCCACTATAGGTAGGATGTGCTTTCCCAGAAAGACTTTCAATTTTTGTTCGATTTATTCGTTCGGTAAAGGTATCAACCCTCACATTACTCAAGTGCTAAAGGAATTAACCGTGAAAAGAATTTAAATTTGTTCTTCATGCAACATTTTATGCGAATCATTTCACACAATGAGTAGAACCAAGGCACTGATTTATTGGCACGTGGTTGGTCTTGGGCGCAAACGCGCTCGGCAGCCTTCAAACAGAATCCTTTACCCCAGGCTGCTAAACTTTGGTCTGCCAAAAATCTGGCTCTGTGTGGACAGGTTCGCATGATTTACCTTCTTTGCCAATGCTTTTGCAAAGATCGGCCAGAACTATTTGTCCGTTTTTGTAAGGTAGGGATCGCATCTTCGTGAGTTGCACTTGTTTACTCAGGCTTTGTCGCAAGTAAGTTATTCAAGGATGTATAGTGAAAAGGATCTGTTCTTTTTATAGCTAGAACCAGATATATCACTTACCTCATGTTGCAGAGGAACTGCTAGGTTACTTTTGCACTGTGCCAAAACATTGAAAATTTAACAATCCAATTTTTAACCAAACATAACAAGTGTTTCATGAACAATTGTGCCAAACTGTTGTTTTCAAGTAAAACTGCACCTAGAAGCAATTTACAACTAAGCTGCATCACATTACCGTCATTGTAGTTAACTCACATGCAGTAGGTCTACCTGCGGAGCTTTGCATTGCTGTCGTATCGCATGCTCCAACAGTTAACTCCCATTGACCATTTGCAGTCAAGTTCCTCGGTGCATCAACTGATGCTAGCTGTTAAGCCTTAATAACTTAGTTGAGCCTTAACTGGAAACTCCTACCAGGAAACACTTGATAACAGACTTGCTACCATAACAAATGAACGGATAAAAGAGGAAACACCTTGCATTGCTGAAGCTATGTTCATGACGTGAGGTTAACTGCAACGATAGCACGAAGATCTATGGCGGTGAAACTGCTGCAGGCAACAAAAAAGCAACTCAAGGTAATCTCTAATTGATCATTGAATTTACAAACTGCTTGAGAAAATGCAAAAATGCTTCTTTAGGTGATGCTGCACGAAGCGATCAAAGAGCAAGTTGTAATATCGATCCAAAAACATTGCTGAAGTTGACATGTAATGTCTGCGATGTGGGAAAAAAACTTTTTGCAGTTTCACGGTGACGCGCACCTAATTGTTTACTTCGGTTACTCACCTTGAATCATCAGCTAATTGAATGTATCAGCGTCCACTTGTTGGCAAATTTCACGCCCTGTGCCTATACTTCCTATGTGGTTCATTCGTGGTGACGAAGTAGTGGTGACTGAAACGTTTGGTTGGAAGTAGCAATGACACACACAAGACCGATGCACCTTACTTTTCTTGGACCGGTTCAGACACACGCAATCTTCAGAGTGTCCTTACAGCCCTGTCGTTTACGTTGCCATTAAAAGTTTTAAACTTATTAAGGGTCATCCGCACAATCGTGGGTTTATTTCTATTCCATCAACCGCGATTCATTTTCCGTTACTCTGCATGATTTACTTGTGCTAGGCAGTGGCGTAGGAGCACAGTCTACCGCCCCTGGCCCAGCAGAAAATGCCGCCCCCTGGTGGGAGCAGTGGTGTGATATTTATGAAATCATCGTGCCCAGTCAACCATGGTATGATCTTTGTTTTTTGAAGACCTTTTTGCAAGAACTTTCGCCAAATTTAGCGTAAATTGTCGACCTCTTAACGTACCAGAACACCATGCCGCCGGGCCCAACACACAGCAGCCGCTGGTAATAGCTACAACCAGAGGTGAAAGTAAGCCGGAACGTCGTTCCGGTTAGAGTTTCAAGTACACTAATATGTAGGCTATTTGTTTTTGTTCAACTCAAGCTTTTTGCCATGTCGTTATTAACAAAATTTTCTGCAGAAGAATGAGTGTTCCTCAGAAAATATGTGAAATACTGTGCGGCGCAAAGGGTTGAGATGAATCACAATGAGGATTCTTTTTTTATGGCGTTGAGGATGGACTATTGTTACGTGTGAGTTATCACACAGAACGTCTGAAGCCGTTTTCAGATTGCGGGAGGACAGTCTTCTTTTTGCGTGTGAGCAGCAGTTCAAACCAAACCCACAAGGTTCTCAAGCCATTTAGTGTTGTTAATGTTAGGGGACCGCAGATTTTTCAGGCAGTTCGGAGGTCGGAGGAACTTTCGTTGAGACGTTCTTCATGATGGTTTTCATGAGTAAAATACGGGTAAAGGCAAGATTAACTAGCCTGCACTGTAGCCAAGGCTACAGAT
>JGI24159J19872_10010063_pt1 | contig 12405 bp, 11 predicted proteins | sample Ectturendosymbi4_FD_19872 | JGI IMG/M metagenome (IMG submission 19872)
CCAACCATCGATCTATTACTACCGCAGGAACAGACGGGCTTTCGACACGGGAGATCGATCATAGATCAGGTCACCTCACTGACTCATCACGTCGAGGAGAGTTCGGCTAAAAAGAAGGCCGGAGATATGTTTGCCTATTTTACAGTTGATTCAAGGGACAAGGTTTCTGAAATCTGATGCAATAGCGGCTGATGCAAAGATATCGCTTTTTTCAATTAATTTGCACAAGGGTGTACATACGATTGCCGGATCGCGGCATCAATCAATCAGTGGCGGTCACACACAAGCGAGAGATAGTAAAGAATGTTGTCACGCACTGATTAAGTTCAATGGAAAATCTCATTTCATTCTAGGTGAATGTGGGAGTTTGCAAAGGACCTAGATCATTTGTAAAAATTCTTGTTCTATCACCCTCCCACGCATTTAGACGTACATAGACACGAATTTCGAGGACACTCCACTGGATTGGACGATCAATTGTTTGTAGGTCAAGATTCCGTTAAAAATTAGAGTAAATTCTTAAGTGTTACAGTGATATTTAAAGTATACGCAAAAGTTGTAAAAATTTGCTCAATCTTCTCAAACGTTTTGCTTGGTGAAGATTTCAAGTGAAATATACTGGGATGAAATCCGCTTGTGATAAACTATGAATCCATAAGAGGTGGATTTTAAAATGTGTTTCCTAACAAGAACAAAAACAAAAAAATTGGTCCACTCAAAATAACTCCCCTACTGACTTGGTGCTATAATCGCAAATTGAAAGTATTGCAAAAAATATAATTTCCACAAACTCTTAAGACTATGTTTTCGCTCAGCTTTAACTGAATTGTAATCTAAAAAGTTTCTACTGCTCATGACGCCTCGACAAACGCCACTCAGAGTAGACAACAAAACATGTTGGTTGCCAATATCACAGCAGCAACTGACAAACTCCAGGTCTTACTTGTGATGACGCCATTGCAGTAATTTTTGTGGTTTCACCAGAAAACAGACTTCGCTGACATCACAAAAGGCCGCATCATCCAACAGTTATAGATAACAACAAACTAGGTAGTGACTATAATCAGCATAAAAACAAGCTTCCTTAGTAAAACAATTTGATAAAAGTTCGCTATAAATGCAAAACTCCAAGAGTCTTTAAGTCTACTAATGAAAACAAAGTTATGAGTGGAAATACTTATTTGAAATGCATGAATTAACGTGTTACTGTAATTCAAACTCCAATCTTCAAACTCCTACACATTCGGATCCACTTGCCCGCCTTTGCTCAAATTAGTGTCATTTTGCTCAGAATGTTCTGCTCTATAAGCTGCGGAAATTTCATCAAAATCTGTGACTTGTGACATTTTCAAATTTTTTGTGCTATGTGTCAAAGAATGACCCATTAGAGATGTATTAAATAACTTCAAACACCTGAGTTTTGGAAAGCGCAAAGCTGCTTCCATATACAGTAGTTAGGCATGTTTAGCACAACATTTAGTCGAAAAGTTTTGCAGTTATTAAATGTAACCCACGTAGCTTAGTACTACAAAAACATGCTATTTGGCAGCGTTGTGAATGCTGCACAGAAGGGTCATCCTATCACAGAAGTAGACTTGCAAATGCGCAGAGTTGGAAAAGCAGATCCTTGGTCAGAAAATTTGTCCCAGACGAATACGGAGTGCACTACCCTTTTACCAAGACAAACATTTCGGATTTCACTTCGATAAAATGAATGAAATTTGGCGAAAACTTCAAAAAATCGTTGTTTCGGTCAGTTGTGTTATTACAGTAAAACACAGGTTCCAGGATGCAGTTGTTGCAAATGTGGAGTTTGGGTCACATTGCTTAAAGATGGTGGATCATAGAATTTAGTCAACTGCCATGTGCAACTAATTAACACAATGTTTGAGTAGTTGACAATATCACTTAACAATTATAGCAATAATAGTTAACAACAATAACAGTCAACAATAATGTGAGATCAATTACCAAGAATATTTGACAAGTTAACGATGATAACAATGTAACTAGTTAAATAGAATGCTTAAAATAAAGTACGACTGCACGGTAACCAGGGCCGGATTTAGCTGATGCGAGACCCCTAAGGTAATCCACTTGTGAGGCCCCATCTCCCACTGTTACGAAGGAAAAATGGAAAAGCGCTAAAACGAAAATGACGGGTATTGACGCTCTAAAAGTACAGTCAATACAACTTTTGTAATTTCTTTTGCGCTTGTTGCTACTTTCGACGCAAAAGCGTTCAATGACACGGAATTGTGGAAAAGGTACTTGGCTGACTGGACCACGATTATTAATTTCGACAGACGATCCAACCAAAAACGTCACGGTTAAATTTAATAAAATAGGTATTAAGACAGGGGTGCCCAAAGTGACGCCCGTGGGAAGAATTTCTGCGGCCTCCGTCTGGGCTCATAACCTGCTTGCTTTAAGGTATAATGCTTTTGATGAAGAAAACTTAGCAGACATTTCCCAGATTCGTTGAATTTTTGTAGTGTAACTAACCCAAAGGTAGCGGGCTTCCATACCTCGTAGACCTATATACAGGCCTCTTTTTAGCCTACAAGACCAAGTCAAAATTCGCCACTTCAAATACTTTTTGCGCAAACGTCGAAAAATGTAGCCTATATTCGATTTTTATAAGGCGTGAATAACCCAAACAAGTCTATGTGCTTGGCTTGTACTTTGTAAGCAATCTGTTACGTAATAATCATTTATTATTTCTTAAGACATGTGAATTTCACATACAAGTATGGCTGGTAGGCGACGCCTTTTGCATTGTTAAAATTACTGGTAGTGCTTTTACGCCATGGCATTTCTGCTTCAAACAAAGTCAGATTAGTAGAACGCAGGCTATGCAGCTTGCAGTTTCCGTATTTCCAAATGTTTAGGGAACCAAATGAGTAAGAAAAGACGTATGCAAGATGAGGGCCGCACACATAAACTAAGAGTTCCGTTGTGTTGATATAACCAAAGAAATTTTTGTGGTTGTTTGCCCTACAATATACAATGTTAAAGCTCAAGCCGAAATTTACGGACAAAAGTTGCTAACTGCGGCTCGCCAAGACTTGCGAATAGGAAATGCAGCCCATGTCTAGAAAAGTTTGGGCACCCCTGTATTAAGAAATAAAAGATTACAATCATCGAATCAAGTAAGGCTGAACAGAGTACAGTAAGCAATTATAAAAAGGTGTTGTCCTGGCTTTCTTCATATCGAAATCATCTAGGAATTCAGTAAAATTTGTTTGCCAAGTTTGTCACTTTTAAGGCACCAAATGCTTCGTGTGAACAACCTATCCGGGAATATTGTGACCCTTCAATCAGTGCCAGGTTAACAATAGTAACAAATGCATCAATTGCTACGGGTCCCGCGCTTTTGGCGGCCCCGCGGTCCCTCGAGTTTAAGTTGTTCCTTGTATGCAACGGTAGATATTATAATTTAAGTGTCCAAAACAAACTCTCAGAATAGTCGCCCAATATTTTACGCATGTTGTACAGAAACTTTATTCGCTGATAACAAGTCAAAAAGTTATTTTTCAACCATGATGTTCCGCAACACAGAAAAGAAATAATTCTGTATCCGCACATGGGTCCTCCCACCACGTCTGCGCCCCAGGCCCCCACCACCAAATCCAGCGCTGCCGAAGATACAGATGAGTTGGTACACACAGCAATTATAAGGTTGAGTGGTTGAAAGATCTAGGTCTCAAAGGTTAGCAACAGAGCACATTGGTGATGAAGATGTAATTATTGTAATTGCTGCAGATCACCGTCAGAAATGCAAACAACTATATGTTACCGCGATATAACAATTCCGACAGACACGCAATTTCATTAGCAAAGTTATGATATATATTCACTCACACGTTTGTGACTTACTGATGCCCATGTGTGCACTGGTGTAACTAAGGGGGGCCCCGAGCGCAGCATTTTAGGGACGCCAAATAATACATACGATTTACAAAACATTGAATGCCATTCGCTCGTACCCAGTTGCAAAATCTCATCAAGCTCGCCAAGGTTCGCAAAGCGAGCAGTTGCGAACCGCAGTGACATTTTAAGGCGTAGCATGCGTCTCCAGCAATCAGTGCCTGCATGTGGTTTGACCCACGGCTGCGTCACAATGCTTTCAGGTAGCCAGGGTTGCGAACTTTCCGACCTCGCTCTCATTCTATAGTTACGTCATACTGGGACGGGAAACAGCGTTCACAGTGCATGTAGTATGCTACTGCACATGCTCTTGGAGCAGTGATGAAACTTATAGTATCTTGTTACGACAACAAATCTTATGTTTGACAAATTTTTTAGCTTTGATAGTTTGACAAACTTCATGTTGAAAATGATTTGAGGTGGTTCTGAAAGTAGTTATTACGATTTTTATTGGGTGGGAAATTTATATAAATGCTGACTTCTTTGGCCTTAAGATATTTCCTAGGTTAATACAAGTGACCAGGGATGGTCGGGTGGATATTAGGGGAGACGAACGAGGCGATCGCCTTAGCCCCCTCTTTTTAGAGACGCCCTGACCACACTCTTATTGTGTTTCGCACTTAGTTTCAGCATTGTTTTGCGAAGTAACTATAATAATAATAATATCTATTTTGCGTCAGACTCATGGTCCACATCACAAGGGTACTTGAATAACACAACAGCACAAAAATGATTCCATTTGAATAAGGGTTGAGGATGCGTAATTTTCTATTTGAGAAAGGATTGAGGATAAATAAATAATTATAGGTGAAATCTATTTTTTATTAAAAATTTGCAGATCGATTCCTTGCTTACTCCCATTGTGGAGATTGCATACTTGAATATAGATGTGTGCAAGTTTGAATCATCGCAAAAAGATGAAAGCAGGGCGCAGTCGGCTTCTTCTTTCGCTTGAGCGAGTTGTTGAAACCACTGCTTGGCCGCACTAGATCTCGGGGCAGGTGTTCAGCAGCCATTCAATTGTCTCATCGTCCAGAACCGTCAGGCCATGCAGTCCATGGGGATGTCGATGGATAGGACATTGGAGGACAACATGGTCGACGGTTTGTTCTTCTGCGCCACATTCACAGGCCGCAGAGGAGGCCATACCCCATTTGTACAAGTAGGAGCGGAAACGTCCGACACCGGTGCGGAGGCTGTTAAGCCGGTCCCAGGATCTTCTTGGAAGGGTCATTCGGGGTGGGTGGGTGCCGGTGTCGGTGATGAAAATGCGGAGTCTTTTGGGGATGTCCGTCCACTCCGCATTCCATAGGTAATCCGCCCACTGCGCCGCACGAATGTGGTTGTTGTCAGATAAACTGATGAGATATTGTGGGGCAGGTACAAATGGGTGTCTCAATTTTAGCCGCCATGCGTTTGCACTCGAGGGGTGGGTTAGCGCTAAGTGGACCAGATGCCTAGGCTTCATGGCACAGCGTGCTAGAAACAGTGTGGCTCCATTGCAACGAAGCTCAGCAGATTGGATGCCTGCGAGGGTTGGAAGGTAGTCTGCTGGTGGACACAGGCATCCAGTCACAACTCGCAAGGCATTGTTGATGGCAGAGTCGATGAGGCAGGTGTGAGCACTGCGGCGCCAAACAGGCGCGCAGTGCTCTGCAGTCGAATGGACCAGGGCTAGGGTGGCTGTTCGCAGAGTTGTTGCTCCAGCACCCCAGCCGGAGCCAGCAAGCCGCCTCAGGAGCGCGACGCGTGATATTAGCTTTTCGCGAAGTGACTCAAGGTGTCAGCGATACGTGAGCGACCTGTCCAACGTTACTCCGAGGTATTTGGGCTCGCAGCAGAAGTGCAGGGTTTCGTTGTTGTATTTGACTTTAAGCTCACGTTTAGCTTCCTTGTTGTTGAGATGGAAGGCTGCCGACACCGTTTCTGTAGTGCTGAGCTTTAGCTTCCAAGTCTGGAGGTATTCATTTACAGTTGCCATGTCCTTGGTCATTACCCCTTCCACTGCCTGCCAGTCTCCATCAGCATGAATGATTGCTAGGTCGTCAGCATATGCATACAGTACTTTCTGGAGACGGTGTTTGGCAGGTAAGAGATGTAGATGTTGAAGAGAAGGGGCGCCAGGACAGATCCCTGTGAGAAGCCGTTAGTGAGGCGTCGTAACCTGCTTCTTTTGCTGTTTCCGTTGGAGAGGGTGAAGCTGCGATTGCTAACCATCTCCACGATCATGTGAACCATGTGTCTATCACGCAGCAATTGTAGCAGCTTGCAGGTGAGGCCGCGGTGCCATACAGTGTTGCAGGCTGCTGTGAGGTCGACAAACACAGCTCCGGCCTTCTTTTCAGTCGGAAAGCTATCCTCGATGTCCTGTTTCAACAGGTGACCTGGTCTACGGTTGACCTCCCGTGTCGAAAGCCCGCCTGCTCCCGAAGGAGCTATGGGTCGATGATTGGGTCGACACGGGAGTAGATGAGTCTCTCGAGGATTTCAAAGGGGACACACAGCAGGGATATGGGACGACAATTCTTTGGGTCCCAAAATGGCTTTTCTGGCTTAGGGATCGCAACTATTAGTGCTCTTCTCCAGATCTTTGCAATTTTGAGTTGGCGCTTGCAGGAACTGAGGAAGTCGCAAAACCAAGATTTGAGAGCTGACTTGGCATGGAGTATGAACTCCGGGAAAATGGCGTCCGATCCCGGAGACTTTCCAGGTTTCAGGCGTCTGAGGGCAGAAGCAAGCTCTTCCGGCCTAAAGGGTTCAGAAATACTGTAACCCTCAGGTGTTGGGATCTTCCATAGGTCGGACAGCTCCTTGTTGACCATCCTGGTGGACTTGCGATCTCCAGTCTTGTGTGCCCCGTTCTTCACAAGTTGCGAGGCGATGGAGTTTGCCGAGACGGGGCACTGGTGAAAGGAGCATCCAAACCTGTCAGTTAGTTTGTAAATGGTTCTCCACGCCTTGCGGCTAGAATCCGAGAAGTCGATGGAGTTTACTACTTCCTCCCATCGCTCCTGCCTCTTCTGCCCGAGCCGAGATACTAAGGACGAAGCGGCTCTGTCAGAGTCAGTCCCCACTGTGGCTCGGGTAAAGGAGCGATAGAGGGTCTCGCACTCTTTGTCCCACCAGAGCACATAGTTCATCCGGCGGCCACGTGGGATACATTGTTTGGCCGCAGAAAGTAGGTTCATACAAATATCCTGGTATGCCGTCTCAATATTAGATGTGTCCGGAGGTGGCAATCTCTCAACGGATTCATCTGTGAGAAGGCAAAAGCACTTCCAATCAGCCTTGCGACAGTTCCAACGCTTCACCGGATCGCTGTTGGCAGGAACCTTGAGCTTCGGTGGCATTATAAGGGAAGGTCGATGCTGTGACCGCGGGAACTTTCCTAGGACACGTCTGTCCGGCAGTCGACTGTCCTGGCCGAAACTCGCGAAGGCCATGTCTGGGTTGGTGCCGACATTCCATCGTTGAGAGAAAAAGCTGGCTGATTCCTTTGGGTTATACAACAGACCAAGGTTGTTGGATGTTGCCCAGGAGACACGGCTCTCACCGTCAGGAGATGTTTTGTTGTAACCCCAGTTGACATGACATGTTGGCAGTTGAAGTCGCCAACATACAGACTGGGGTGTGGGAACGTCGGGATGGCTGTTGATGCGAATCGCGAGCGTGGAGGTTTATAGACGTTTGATGATCTTGTATCCTGCAACGTCTACACACAACCACTCAGTCTCTGATTTCTCTGGAGACTGACCGACCAGTGACCATTCCAACCGCTCATGGACAAATATGGCAAGGCCGTGGTTCCTGCTCAGGACTGACACACCTAGTGAAAAGTTGGAAATCACTAGCTTATCTGCAGTTGTACAGTGGGTCTCCTGTAGGACGATGATGAAGGCCTTGTTCTTATAGGTTAGCTGCTCAATGACAGAGATCTTGTCTGCAGTAAGCCCCTCGGTGTTCAGCTGGAGTATGTTGGGTCGTGGGTCTTCGGCAGCATTTCTGCTGCCGCGCCCTGAGAAGGGCGTTTTATGACCCACCCCAAGACGAACACATTCAGTGCGGGTAGCAGTGGCTGCTCTCATGTTGACAGGTTTGGTTGACATTTCAAGCAATGTCGTACAGGAGGGCCACATGAAGGCACCTGTCAAGCAGTCGGCTGATTCCACGAAATCAACCAGTAAACATAGTGCTTTTGTAACTAGCACAAAAATGCGTAGTCAGGCGCAGTACAAAGCAAGTGTTAATTAATGATAAGCACAAGGCGATGCCAAAAACTGAAGCACTGAAGCAACACACCAGCTATAACACGTTCACTGATCACAAAATAGTAATTCGGCAGTGGTAAGAAAAATGAAGACATTTAACATCAAGTTTTGAAGTAAATAGCTAAAATAGTCGGAAGGGTACTCACAAAAGCATGTAAATTGTTTTGATCAAGGCTTCAAATGTTTTTGCAAGACATATTTTTACCTTGAGACTGACAACCATTTGTTTTCACCAAATCTGAAGGAAGATTTGACGGCTGCTTTTTACTAGTTTAAAAAAATCAATTAAGATATACGTATTTGGCTTGCTCATATCCTCGACATGTTTGGCGCGATAAAGGAATTAGAAGAAAAAGCAAAAACCATGACGCGCCAACAAGCACACAAAAGGTTTAGATTGCTACGCACATGGGCGTCGGAATGGGGGCTTGGCCCCCCTGGATTTTGAAAATTTCAGCAAACAGGTTGTTTTCGAGAAAGAAAAAACAAATTTCACCACTTTGGCGAACTCCTGGAAAAAATTTGGAAAAATCCTCTAGTGGCCCCTCCCTAGAAAAAATCCTTCAGAGGCCCATCGCCCACGGCTACACATAAACAATGCTGGAGGAAAACAGACACCATGACAACGCACCAGCAACTACTGCAATTGGTGAAATAGAGTCACGTTAGCTCTGAAGCAAGTCATATGTTTTTCAAAATAAAACAAACTTTATGTGCAAATGCGCCAAAGGTGCCCCTCAACAACTTGTTTTGGGGTCCATTGCTGAGAGTTTGCCTCCGGCCCTAAATTCTAGTATTCACCACGAAATGATCAACAAATTTACAGCAGTAAAGGCAAGAAAACTTTACCTTTGAAGTTAGATCATAACAAGTAAAGAATTGCATTGCAGTATTTGTTTCATTTCCTGTAAACTTTTCAGGGTAACTATGTCCAAAAACGTGTTTTAGAATTCTGCAACTTTACATTTGCCAAGTGGTTTTGTATGAAATCGTTTGCCTGTTTTTCATTAACATTTTTTGTCTGTCCTTCTCTTATATGTATCCGTGAGTATGCCCTAAGTCAGTCCTTCGTGAGGTTCTAAAAATCAAAACTGTGGGAGACTAGGAGTGCATGCTTCAGAACCCCTACAGCTCGCAGCAGCGGTGATTGTGACCCGACCTGACGAGATAGGTGAACAAGCGTGTACGCTGCATTCAGAATCTTCAAAAGCCCCTGATAAAACCCTGTTTTAGAAAACAAAGCGCAACTCTGGCCAATTTCATATGCTGTGGTATCAGAAGATTTTTGTACCCACAAAATTCTGTCATTAAATTCATGCAGATTTTTGCAGATGATCAGGGAACTGTTTGCCCAGTTTTTGCAATTTGTTTCACTAGTTGCTACAATTCAAATGTACTATCGCAATTTGGAATCTCGCAATACAATAGTTTGAATGTTTCTGTGGTGAAATGTAGTGTTTTTAATACATTGCTCTCGGCCTCATAGCTCTTATTGTTGCTCACTTCCTTCACCACTATGTATGCTTCATCTACTCATCTGTACATACCTCAACTCTTCACCCATTGCCAAGGTCTCCAAGAGAAATCCTTTTAGGCGGAACAAAACCCATTTGAGGCCCCTAACATTTGCAAAATTATTTTGAAACAAATAAAAATTGAGGCTAATTAATGTGCACCAAACTTCAACAAGAAGTGCTCGTTTATTGATCATATGAAACAATGAAACATTATGTTAAAACATACCAGTATCCAAGTTCAAGCAACACTTGGAAGGCCTATGTGGCAAAGTCAGAGCCCGTAATTGCTTCTTATGCCTCCTGACTGGCTCAACATGCGGTGCTCACGCCTCTGTTCTGCGAACTTCAGCGCTGGGCCTGGTCTACAGTGCCGCGGAATACGCCGCCACAGCTTGGTGCCGCAGCACCCACACCATACAGCTAAATGTTACGTTGCATGAAACATTGCGCATCATCTCTGGGTGCCTGAAACCGACCCGCAGGGAGCTTTCACCAGTACTCTCGGGCATTCCACCGATCCACCTGCGCAGGGAATATTCCACTTTCAAGCTGGCGCTCCAGGCACAACTAAACACTAACCACCCCCTTCATACCCTTGTCCATAGTGTACAGTTTCTTGGCGCACAACCCCTGCATTCACGACGCCCCTTCCTCTGCCATGCTGCGGCGCTAATCAACTCCGGATTCAATATCCTGGAGTCATGGAGAGTGGCGTGGGAAAGTGCCACGCCACCGGCCCAGTTTTTGGTCACCCCTGCCGTTTGTCGCCCGTCTGGCTCAGAGCTACCCCGTAGTCTGTGGGTAGCACTGAATAGACCAAGAACTGGCGTCGGCCGCTTTGGTACATGCCTGCGCCGCTGGGGCATCCTAGATACACGCAAACGCATCTGTGGCACTCAGGAGCAGTCGTATAATCTTTGATTGTAACGTCCTTCGCCCTCCGAACTGCCTGAAAGACCTGCGGTCCCCTGACATCAACAACACTAAATGGCTTGAGGACCTCATGGATTTTGTCTGAACCGCCGGTCACACGCAAGAAGAAGTATCCAAGTAATGTGACAATATTACCATTTTTAAACATGACTTTTAAATGCCCAAAGGTAAAATCTTATCACAGAAGAAATGCCGCAGTTTCACAATGGAGTCAATCGAGTTTGAATAAACGCTGCTAGTGAAATGAGACTGCGACCATTGAGTAACTGTATCCTTGGAATGAGCTTACCTATTATAACGAGAACGAAATATTTTGTCAACCGACTATTGCTTCTATTTTTGACCGCGAACCACAATAAATAGCCACACGGGCCACAGGCCACCGACCACTGCTTTAATGCATTCTGTCGAAATACTGTAAGTTGTTATTTTCTCCTATATGGTTTCGAAATCTTCAGATTTCTGGGTATGTCAGCTAATCCTAAACTCACATTCGATTAGAGCCTGTATCTGCTTGCAGCGCAAGTTTAACAACCAGCAAAATGCACAGCACACCTTCGCGGTGCGCTATAAGCACTTGCGTCCTGCACTTGATAATTTCAACTTAGTTATCTTACACATAGGCGTAACATTCGAGGGCTGCTGTTGTTAGTTTAGATTTTACTGTGAGCTGCCATGCTTTCAATCAAATTTCACTTGAAGTATCTCTTAGTTTGAAAGTCTTGAATTATTGGAGAGAGATTTTAATAAAGATTTGTTTGAAAATGTTTGAAAATAATGAAAGATGCAAAGGAAATTTCAATTAAATAGTCAGACTGAGACAGCAATCGTGAATGTTTTAAATTCGACAAGTAGGCAAACATTGAAGTTCAACAAAAATAAGTACTGCTAGCAATTACAAATGCATCATATCAGAAAAATGCACTGCCAGCAATTCACATCACACTACCCAGGGCCTCCAAGAGAAATCTTTTCAGGCGGAACAAAACCCATTAGGGACCCTAAGACTTGCAAAATTATTTTGAAATAAATAAAAATTGAAGCTAATAAATGTGCATCAAACTTCAACAAGAAGTGCTCCTTTCTTGATCATATGAAATATTATGTTAAAACACAGCCCTATTCAAGTAATGTGACAATATTCTAGGCCGTAGCTACGTTGTGGCAAATGAGGCACTTGTCTCGGTAAACTTTCTGTGATGCTGCCACAAAACATTTTTTGCGCTTCTGTGGGGCTATTTTAAAAAGAGCAGCACTGCAGCTACACTGTGTTGCGCCCATCAGAGATTCCACCCGCCTAGATCAAATAAGAGCAGAAAGTTAAGTCTCAATAAACTGCATTTAACAACATCCCCAACCAGGGACGTAATTAATATATTCGCCTCGGTAAAAATTTGACCCTGGTTACGGACATGCTATTACCTTTTTTAATCATGGCTTTTAAATGTTCATTGTAAAATCTTATCAAAGAAGAATTCAGAAAAAATGCCTTAGTGTCAGAATGAACGGAGTCGATCGAGGTTGAATAAAACGCTGCTAGTGAAATGAGACTGCGGCCTCATTGTGCAACTGTATCTTTGGAATGAGCTTACTTATTACAATAAGAATGAAGAGACAGAACGAAATATTTTATCAACAGACTATTGCTTCTATTTTTGATCGCGAGCTACGATAAATAGCCACACCGGCTACAGGCCCGCGACCACTACTTTAAAGCATTCTGTCGAAATGCTGGAAGTGGTTAGTTTCTCCTGTAT
>JGI24159J19872_10010064_pt1 | contig 12405 bp, 9 predicted proteins | sample Ectturendosymbi4_FD_19872 | JGI IMG/M metagenome (IMG submission 19872)
AGCTCAGCAGGTTGGATGCTTGCGAGGATGCGAAGGTTGTCCGCTTGTGTAGGACGCAGACATCCAGTCGCAATTCGCAAGGCGTCGCTGATGGCGGGGTCAATAAAGCGGGTGTGAGCACTACGGCATCAGGCAGGTGCGCAGTATTCTGCGGTTGAATGCACCAGGGCTAAGGTGGCTCTTCACAACGTTGTTGCTCCAGCACAGTCCCGTTGCCACGAGGGGGCTTTCGTGGGCTTAGCCCTCCCAAAAAAAGCTCCAAGCCCCCCAAATTGAAACGTGAAACACTGTAAATAAGTAGAATTTTGGTTAATTTTGTAATGTCAAGCCCCCCCGCACAAACGCAAATCCCCCCCGCAGAACTGCAAAGCCCCCCTATTGGAAACTTTCTGGCGACGGTTCTGCTCCAGCACCCCAACCGGAGTCAGCAAGCTGTCTCAAGAGTGCGACGCAAGATATCAGCTTCTTGCGAAGTGACTCAAGGTGTCGGCGATACGTGAGCGACCTGTCCAATGTTACCCTGAGGTATTTGGGCTCGGGGCAGAAGGGCAGGATTTCATTCTTGTAGTTGACTTTTAGCTCACGTTTACGCTTCCTTGTTGTTAATATGGAAAGCTGCCGACGCCTTATTTGTAGTAAGGTTCTTGAGGTGTCGTAACCTGCTCCGTTTGTCATTTCCGGTGGTAAGGGTGCAGCTGCGATTGCCATCTATCTCCATGATCATGTGGACCATGTGTCTATCAGATAGCAATTGCAGCAACTTGCAGGTGAGGCCGCGATGCCATAAAGTGTTGTAGGCTGCTGTAAGATCGACAAGCACAGCTCTAGCCTTCTTTTTAGCTGAAAAGCTATCCTCGATGTCCTGTGTCAACAGGGTGACCTGGTCTACGGCCGACTTCCCGTGTCGAAAGCCCGCCTGCTCCTGTGGGAGCAGTGGGTCGATGATTGATTCGACACGGGTGTAGGTACGTCTCTCGAGGATTTTAAAAGGGACACAGCAGAGATATGGGACGGTATCTCTTTGGGTCCCCCAGTGGCTTTTCTGGTTTAGGGATCGCAACTATTAATGCTCTTCTCCAGACATTTGGAATTTTGAGTTGGCACAGGCAAGAAGTGAGGAAATCGCAAACCCAAGATTTGAGAGCCAACCCGGCGTGGAGTATGAAGTCCAGGAAAATGAAACCCAGACCCGGAGATTTTCCTGGCCTCAGGCGCCTGAGGGCGGCAGCAAGCTCCTCTGGCCTAAAAGGGTCAGAGATGCTGTGACCCTTTGGTGTTGGGACCTTCCATAGACTGGGCAGCTCCTTGCTGATAAGCCTGGTAGACTCGCGGTCCCCAGTCTTGTGTGCCCCGTTCTTCACAAGTTGCGAGACGATGGAATTTGCCGAGACGGGGCACAGGCGAAAGGAGCGCCCAGACCTGCCAGTGAGTTTGTTGATGGTGCTCCACGCCTTGCGACTAAGGTGCGAGATGTAAAGCTAAAGTGCGAGAAAGCGATGGAATTGACAGTTTCCTCCCATCGCTTCTGTTTCTTCTGTTGTAGCCGAAAAAGTAGGGACGAAGCGGCTCTATCAGAGTCAGTCCCCACTGTGGCTCGGATGAAGCGGTGCGATAGAGGGTCTCGCACTCTTTGTGCTAGCATGGCACATAGTTCTTGCGACGTCCACGTGGGATACATGGTTTGGCCGCAGAGAGCAGGCGCCGACGTTTCACCGGTGAGAGGTGAAACTGGCTGCTCCCTTTGGGTCATACAATAGTCCAAGGTTGTTGGATGTTGGCCAGGAGTCCAGGCTCTCACCGTCAGCGGATGTTTTGTTGTAACCCCAGTCGACGTGTTGGCAGTTGAAGTCGCCAACATACAGACTGGGGTGTGGGAACGTCGAGATGGCTGTAGGTGTGAGTCGCGACCGTGGAGGTTTGTAGACGTTACTGATCTTAGATCTAGTTTAGAGCTTGTTAAGCGTGACGAGAAAACCAGTGATATAGTGATATATGCAATCTGCAGTACCAAAGTAAAAAAGCTATCTTTTGTTTTTGAAACTAAAACATTGAGACTACTCTGGCACATGCTTTGTTTTGGGGGAGCTTTTGTCCTTCTGCTAGTGATTATTGTAAATTTCTCCGTGTTGGAAGAAAGTGTTCACCATGTACAGTGCGTTATTATAGTACAGTTGCAGCAGGAGCCTTCCTTTATTATTTACGTCAGCATCGCTATGTTGGCCAACCACACCTTTGCACACACCAGCATCGTTCCCAACGTTTGCATTGAAGTCTCCCAATTAATGTGATCGTGGAATCGTTAGTATTAACCCTTCGCAAGTCATCACTAGTTTCTTCCACAAGTTTCGGGGACAATGCACTTGACTTTGGGCTGTGCGCCTGTACCAAACACGGGGATCGGTCTAAAACCTCAACACGCACACCTTTCCTTTCCTTCTAGTGGGATCCATTCACAAACACAACCTGCCAGCTGAGGACTTGCAAGTAGCCTATGCCCACCACAGACGGGAAAACTTTGCTGATTCAACGCTGAAGCAGAAGGGTTTACACCCATCATCAAGCTCTTCAATGTAAGAACCACGACGCTTAGTAGAAGAGATGCCAACAACGCCCAGGGAATCTCACTTGGCTTCCTTGCCCAGTTCGTGCTCTTTTCCTGTGAGTGAGTGATGATCAAGTTTCCAGTTACTAACTTTTGACAAGACTGGCGTTTACGCGTGTCGTTCACGTCTGTCAAAGAAGTACAGTAGAAACACTCTGCGATGACCCCATTCGCCTCCCAGACGCGTGGCGGGCGCAACATGGTGAATTGCTTTTTTGACCTGATATTTTCACATATAAAAAGAAAATTTCATTGTACTTTACTCGCTTTAAACTCCCTTTGAAGTGTCTCGAATGGCTTGCGGACGCCCATCTTCTCTTACTCTGCGCCATAGGAATGGTGGGAAACAGCTACCAGTCGTCGTGATCATAATTAGCAAAATATCATATCAAGTGCTAAGCTGTTCGCGAGCAAGTGCGTTGCGATGAATCAAGAATAGAACATGCCTAAAATCACACATTACCAATGCACAAAATATTAAGGCACATATGCAATACTGCATTTGAAAACTTGCTGATTTTCTGAGATTCAATCTTTTCTACAAAGTTTTCTTTTCAGTTATCTGCGGTATTTCTTGCCTGCACAAGTCATTCCACTAAAAGGTGCCAATAAAGAAGAGGTAGCCGTTAATTTCAGTTATTTTTTGTAGAAAAAAATCAATGACTTGCACATTTTTGCCCACAACGAATAAGTAAATCATATGTGTGACACGTACGGTGTTGCCATTACAGCCGCGTGACCAAAACCGTTATGTTTTTCTCATCTGTTCGAAACTCATCTTCAAATTTATTGGCCAAGTAGTAGCTTATGTGCAGAAATTGGAGCGCCACTGTTCTTCATACTTGGAAATTATCTGAAATGTAATACTTTTATGAATCAAACATTTTTAAAACAGTAAACCGTTTATTGGATAAGAGATAAACAACATGGGTTTGGAGATGAAATAAAGACAGTAATTTAAATATTTTGTAATGCAGAACTTCATGAACCTTTTGAAAGTCATATTTAACTACTTTTAATATTTCGATGAGTCATTCACGTAGCGTTGCTTGGACAAAAGGGTTCTCTTCAGTCGCCCGGCCAAAACGAAACTCAAGTTTGGGTCTGCCAGGGAATTGCCGTTGCCCAAATATCAACAAAAGGCAAAACAAAAGAAAAACGTAATGTTTCGAAAACTAGCTCACTAGCTAGCAGGGCAGTGTTCTCGGATTTCCGTTTCATTTATTGAGTAGGGGAAGAGTGCTCTTGGGATGGATACTTCATAATTCTTTTCTCTGATGCACTGTGATTCCTGACCTTGTTTAGATCGTCGATGCTGCTTCTTCATGTGCTCTCAAGGTCTGTATTCATAAGATTTGAATTAGGTAAGTTATTTATAAATAGCAAAAAGAATAATGGGACTAAAATCGAGCAGTGGCGGACCCCAGAAATTACGATTGATCTTAGAGATGATTTAGTCTTCCCCTCTTGAACATACTGTTTTCTGTTTGTAAATACGACTGTATTAATTTGAAATAGATCGTGGATCTTCTTGGTCATCAGCAGCTTCCTCCACGAATTCTGGGTAGGCTGCAGTGCACTTGCGTCTGGACCGTGTACCTGTATCAAACGGTCTGTTTCAAAACATACCTGTTCATAACAGAGCACTCTTAACAGACCATTCGAAACAGACCACCTTCCCAAGGGACCTGTTCGTAACAGACCGGTTCATTACAGACTACGTTCATAATAGACCAATTCATAGCGGACCACGTTCATGAAAGACCACGATCTTAATAGAACAATTCATGACGGACCACGTTCATAACAGACCACGATCATCACAGACCCGATCATAGCAAATAATGTTCACAAGAGATGAAAACTTACAAGGAATATCGTTTATCTTCCTCAAACAGTTCGTGCTCTTTTCCTGTGAGGAATGTAATGTTCCAATTTGTAATCACCAGCTTAAGGCAAAATTGCCGTTTACGTGTGGCTTTCAAGTGTCCCAGAGTAGAAGTCTGTGATGTCCCCACTCACCTTCCCAAATGCACAGCCACAGAGGGTAGGACGTGGGCCCAAACGTTCGGACAACTGATCGGGGACACTGTCGCGAATTTTTTGAATAGACCCTCTGCCGCAATCCCGAACGCGGTCCCGAGTACTAAGAGCGCCGCGCCTCACAAAAGATAGCCTGCATGCCGTTAACGTTATTCGTGTCATTGCTCATTTAACCACCAGCGCAAAATATTTGTTACAAAATTTTTATAATTCTCCGACACAGCGTTTCTTTCAAATTCAACCGACATGTTACGGCACACAGCTGTAGGCCTTGTCCAAGCACCAAGCGCATCGCCGCATAGTTTGTATGAAAGAAACGTTCTTCATGTTATTTTTTAATTAACTGAAGGTTGCATTCTTCAGGAAAATGTGTATTTTATTCTATTGATTGGTGCAAAACAGCCGAGTTAGAAATAAACAAACAAATGCTCTCTTTACATAGCTGAAAGTATTCCCAAGCTTGCAACTTGGAGACTGAATAAACCCTTACATCAGGGGTTCTCAACCGGGGATAAATTTACCCCTGGGGGTAAATTTTACCTATCCCGGGGATAAAATTAATGATGCTGAAGTTACAATACTTTGCGTGCCACCTTGTTATTTTACCATGGATGTAAATTTCATGATGCAGGATTTATTTTCAGTGAGTAAACAAAAAACAGGGGGTAAATTTCATGTTAGGAAGCTGGCAAGGGGTAAACGGGAGAAAAAAGGTTGAAAACCCCTGCCTTACATCAGGGGCCCAACCAGCTCTTCATTTCGTGGAGGTCAATTTGCATGAACCTTCATTCGATGACGTCATCGTGCTTAGTCAATCGTGGTACAACTTTTTCGCAAACGATCACAGACAAAGTTCTCCTTGCAACATTCCTAAAAATGAAATCTAATTAGTTTTAATCAGGCCCGCAACTAGGTAAAATTATTTTCGCCCCCCTTGCAAACATGTGTTGGACATAGTTTAAAACTATTGGATATATTTTAAAAATTTGGGCCCCTCTCACAAACCTCTGGTGTCCCAAGCTGGTTACGGGCCTTGTNTTAATCAAGATGCAGANCGAACGATCAGGACAGAGTAAAAATTAGTAACCTAATCATATGCATACGGNAAGGCATTTTACTGCGAGGGCGGAAAACATTTGCCTTGAAAATAACAATTTGCCCTAAAAATAAACAATTTTCTCTGAAAATAACTTTTTTTGTTTTTAATCCGAATAGGGCCTGAAACGTCTTTCAGATCTGTTCTATGCAGTTGAATTCGTTTATAGCGGCTTGGTCTGTGACGTCAATTTTCCTATAACGTTACATTTTCTTCGGTCCCGATGGCATCCTTTACATGCATTTCAAATCGCTTATGCACTGTATTGAAAAGTTTTTCACCGTTCAGGGTTTTTGAGCAACTTGCGCTTGCCCTGAAACACAGTGTTTGCCCTGAATTTTTTTACTGTATTGAAATATTTTTTATCATTCAGGATTTTTGAGCAACTTGCGCTTGCCCTGAAAAACAGAATGTGCCCTGATTTCACTGTATTGGATATATATTTTTTATCATTTAGGATTTTTGAGCAACTTGCCCTTGTCCTGAAACACAGTGTTTGTCCTGACGTTTTTTTTGTATTGAATTATTTTTTATCATTCAGGATTTTTGAGCAACTTGCGCTTGTCCTGAAAACAGAGTTTGTCCTGAAATTTTTCACGGCGGGGGGCCGGCAGCCCCCGCCTCGTACGCCAATGAACCTAATACAAACACTTGGTTCCGTATTCAACTAGTGCAGTCATGGCTTTTTTGTGGCAGATATATAGGCTACTAGTAAACCTGCCTAACTTTTCGTCTGGTTTTAACAATTTCATCAAATCGTTTATCACGATTTTTGAAACTACAGTTGAATACATTTGCTGTGAGATAATTTCTGCAGACGATATTGCGAGTGGTGAAGCTGTCAGATACAAGAGACTAGTATGAATGTCAGGATATATTTAATCAATGATGCTATTGTTTCAATCGTAGATACGAGACTTCGTCTGCCAACTGAAATACTCTTGAAAGGAATGCAGCAGGAATGCAACTTTAACTCTATTACGAATGGTTGGGCCAGGCTCGCCACCAGATGTGGATGGGCCTAGCCACTTTTGCTAGGACTACCTGAACAACACCTAATAACTTTGAGGCTCTTGTGAAATTCGAATTTCCCTTGCAACGTTAGAGCTTGGCTGTGAAACCCCAGCAACGGTTAACCACTGAACTTAAAACGCAAAAATAATGCTTCTATAGTAACCTACAGTAATCCCACGCATACGTAAAGCTAACACAATGTGAACATACGAGCATGCTGTTTCTGTCATCAGTCACAGTCTACTGGGTGCAAACTTTGGTTCACTAGTGTGATAGCATTGCAGTATTTATCGTTGACGTTTCAAGAGAGTATGCAAACTCTCTTCCTCAACAGATGGCAAGAAGCAAAATCAAAGCGTACACACACACGCACTGCATTTCTGAAATTTTCAGAGTGGTACACGAAAAAAAGGATAAAAAATACTTTAGAAACGGGCAACCAACATTTTAAACGATCTCCCAATTCCAGCATATTTGTGGTTAAATACCAATCTTTTACGAAATTTTCGATCAGATGACCTGTCTCAAGATATATCTTGTAAGGAGATAGGTAAGCTGTAAGACAAAGAAAAATTCTAATAAGACTTTTTAAAAAAATGATCAGAATACAATATTTCAACTTTATTATTTAAAAGTTTCTGCAAATGTCAAAATTGCTATGGAATGCTTTGAAAATTTCGGGGGGCGCAAATGCCCCAAATGCCCCCCCCCTGGTTGCGCGCCTGTCTTACATTATCCAGTGGATATATGAGTCAATTAGTACGGTGACAAAAACAAAACCATGTTTTATCTTTAAAAATGCTGTTAATGCCAGTTGTATTGCTCTCAGACATTTTGCTTCCTGCTATCATTCGAAGATGGGTGCATGCAGATAAGTGAAAATTTGAAACTCTTCATCACCATCAACATCCAACTCGCATTTCTTTCTCGGGGGGCCAAAGAATCTTCAGTCGTAGGAACGTTATCATTTTCTTCGGTTGGTTGAAAAGCATTTCTTTTTCAGTGAGAGAAGGGTTTCATTGTTGTATTTTGTTGATGCATGATTACACCTACATTATGCAGTGAACTTGGTTAAATGGATTTGCGTAATACGCAGCATGTGTTGTCCAACACCATTCCCAAACTTCTAATTCCAAAAATACGTGGAACGAACTTCTTCCAAAAGAGAAAGCTGCAAAAGGGGCTTTTGACATTGTGGATAATGACAGAAAACTCGAACAAAGCATTTTTTTCTTTAAAACAAGCAATTTTTCTTTACATTGCACATGCTTTCGACAAAATTCTTTTTTTTTCCATTCTTTTGTCCTTACCATTTTAACTCAAGTTTCAAAATGTGTCATTTTGTTGGCGATTGGCCTAAAGTGTTAACTTTTTTGAAACGTTTTCAAAAAGTTTGAAACGTTTTCAAAAAAGTTTTGAAACGTTTTGAAATGAAAATTTTTGAAACGTTTTCAAACGAACGCGCATTCGTAACACGGGGCTATAGAGAAGAGACAACTGCTGTACACTTGCATTTTACCAAATCGAAAGTTTATGCTTTAAAGAAACCATTTTGTGCTAAACGTTGGCGATTTCGTTGATATAGTGGTTTTGCAAAAGTTGCTTATACGTCTGTTGTTGTCAAACATCTGTTATGCACTATTTTTTTTTTAAATGTTTGCATTGCAACATTTCGTAAACGGAAATGAAATTTTGAAAGGATAGCTCGGTGCTGCACAATTTCTGCTTAAAATTTAAATATTAACACATGACGATGGTAGTTGTTAGGATTAGTCAAGTATTTCCTCACGCCTCTGTGCCAATTGTTGACATTGTGTAAAGCGGTTAACTGTACTACTCATCGATGAGGAAGCGGATCAACATTATCGCGGAAAAGAACAAGCCTTATTTGCCATTCAACATCGAATGCAAATCAGTTTGAAACATTACAGATTGGGAATAACAGCTTTTACAGAACATCTATACTCTTCAAAAGAAATTTCATGAGGTCCACCAATCGGTTTCTTCAGCATTACCGGCCTCGGGAGTTGCGTAGATAGATCAGATTATTTTTATTTCAAGAAGGCAGTGCTTTGCGCTGCGTGTGCAAAAGTGAAACGAAGGAAAATTGTCACTGCATTCAGGGAACATCTCATCAGGCGATGTCGAGAATTAAGATCGGACGACTTCCTTCATAGAACAAATATCCTTTTATCCGAGCAGCACGTTTTATCACGTCCCGGTAAAAGGCTGGAAAGGATGAGAAAAACAGGAAATCATGCCACGTTACTGAACCATAATAATCTAACGTTGAAGTTTAGGCGGTTCTAGATAGAAAGAAGTTTTCGTTTTTACCACGAAGAAAGAATAGTTCACCTATTCAAACGTGGTGTTTCGCAGGATGAAGGATAATTCACATACTCATTCAGGTATTTTTTCTATTGCAAATGCTAAACAAAAACCATCATCAGAAAAAAAGGCCGTTCGTGATCTTTGAAAATAGTCTATCAGCTATTGCCAGACATATTTCACATCCGAGACTTTGCATCCTTCCACAATCTGATAAAAAATGCTGACAAGTAGGTGGAAACCTGTAAGTTTTATATGACGCTAAACAATCGTATTCACTTGGTACAGAACAAACCTAAGTTACGAAAATCAGATCGTAATCGAAACATTTAATTTTTCAACCAAACATTGTGACACATTCAGTTCAGAAGACTGCGGTGATTTTGCATAATGTTTGAAAGTTCACAGGTTTTGGTGTTTAAGATATTGGAAATGATAATACTTGTTTAGTAAATTGTCTTCAGAAAAAACTATCCATGGCCTTCAGAAAATGGATTCGGAACTTGGTCAGAATCCAATTACATTTTGCGAATGTTTGTACTTTTTCAGATTCAAAACTCAAAATCGAAATTATCTCGTTTTCTATCTCAATAAAATAAAACAAGCAATAGCTGGGAATCAGAACTTTTGGAGAGAAATCTTATCTTTATTATAGGAAATTTGTTTGGTTTTTGATATCTTCGAGATTATGAAATACAACCGTACTTTTTATAACTTAGTAACTTGCACACATGTCGATTTCGTTTACAAATTAAGATATGACCTGAAGTTTTGCCACTGAATTCAATTAGTTAAAAAATATGCAGGAATATTTCCGCTATTTATTCAGCGTAGTTGAAACAAATGCCTTGTAGTTAATTTGTAAAACCAGTAAGACCAAGTGTTTATCCTAGTTACGCACTGAGTGCTAGTTATGGAGATCAACCACAGCTCCACAGCTATGTGTTCGTACAAAAAGGTTAAATCTGCGTTTAAATTTTGAAAACTCGAAATTGCACTGAAATTATTCTACTTTTTCATGCTGGCGTTTAAATAAAACCAACTCTGTCTTCAAAAGAATCGAGAGAAATACATCAATGGTTCACTGCAAAAATACAGACAATTTTACATCACGTTACGCAGCACATTGTTATTCAAGATTACGTTTAAAGCACGACCTCGCCGACCACGCCTAATCCCAGGGCAAGGTTCCTGCAAGGCGATTGGCAATATTCGAAAAAAATTGAATTTTATTTGTGCCAGAAATCGAAGAAATATTTTTCTGCTTTTTGCAACATTTCATTAAAAACAAGAGCCTTGTTCTGATTTTCTGGGGCAGAGGGTGCATCATATCGGAGCATCCCCGGTGTGATGGCATTATTTTTCGACAGAGTATGCTTTAAGACGTTTGTCTTAATCGATCGCCACCGTAAACGTTAGAACAAAGCGTACTTGTCGACGAAGAAGTTTCATGCAAAGCATCCTTTTGCGCTCTTGCTTTGCATCAGGAGTTAGCCAGCAGTAGTAAACGCATAGGTTGTCGTTGTTGCGGAGGCAACTGTTCTCCATTCAAGTCCAATGAAGAGATTGTCTACGATTGNGCCATTTCTTGCAGTGCTTGCTTGGCCTCTTGCACTAAGCTCAGATATGCTGAAAAATCCTTTCAGANACGAAAGTCCTTAGACGACTGCGCAAGGTCTGCGGTGAAATTTTTATACTGCATTAGTTTTTATATTTGGTAGTAAATCATTTTTACCATTGAGCAAAAAAGGTGAGCAATCAGTTAAAAAGTTTTGTAAGTCCAGAAAAGATAGATCTAGCGTTGACAATTTTTGATTACAAATGGTGATGAACAAGTGTTGATTTTTGGGCTTCAATTACAGGGTGACCCAAAAAATGCAGAACTCACAAATCTTTGAATAAAATTTTTAATTTCAATTATTCCTCTTTTTTTCAGGTTGTGGTATAAGTAGACTTAGTGCATGAAATATTGCAACAATAGTCTTTCTTATGATGTCTTGGTCAACCAAAGAGAAGGCATTTTGCGTGGAGGCCTATTTCGCTAACAATTCGTACAAAGTAGTGCAAGCAAGTTTTCGGAGAAAGTTTCAGTGTCATCATGCTCCATCAAAAAACAGAATTTTTGACTGGACTCAGAAGTTTAGAGAGCGTGGAACTGTGCAAAATGTCAACGATTGGTGAATTAACGGCAGCAATCACAGCCAAAATCAGTGAAATACCCAAAGAAGAATGTGTTAGAGTAATTGACAATTTTGCACGTTTGCAAGTTTGCCTCCAACGCCGTGAAGGCCATTTGGAGCATATTTTGGAAAGAACATGACTTTTATGCGAAGGGACTCCAATGACTGAAACTTTGGGGAATGATTGTACACAGACTGAAGTTTAAAACCTGTAAAGTGCTTGAAGTTTACTGGATCTTTGTAGGATTTAATAAAATTTGTAGGGGTTCTGTTCTTTTTGTATCACCCTGTATAAAATGGTATCATATTACGAGCTAATTTCAACTTTATTTTGATTAATTTTTGACATATTCAAATCAAAAGCGCACTGTACATAAAGAACCATGGAAAAAGATTTTGATGCAATACTTATACAATGTTTTTAGATGCTGAACGCCAAATGTTTTTGCATTACAGTTAAAGAATCAAAAAACTTTAGCATGGAAAGCATCATCCTTAGTATCAACAGCGAACATCATGTTGCCGCATTCAAGGGGTTGTTTGGCACCTTTTGTCTTGAAAGATTTTTGAAAATCATTTTGCCTTCGGATATATTGTTTGCAGAAATTTTAATACCCACTACATCCAGGGGCGTAACGAGGTTAGATGGCGCCCGGCGCAAGAAACAATTTGGCGCCCCCATGTTGGAACCTGAGGCCTTTCGGAAGCAAATTTGCTGTTGAAGAAAGTGGTTGTGGCCTTGTTAGGACTTTTCGACGTCCCTCGCAGTGATTCGGCGCCCCCATAATGATTCGGCCAATTGCGCCCCCTTGCCTCCCTCGTTACGCTTCTGACTACATCCACAGTTTTTCATATCAATACATCTTGTCTTCGAGACGTTTTATAGGACAGTTAAGAAAAGCAAGATGCTTCTCAATAACTATGACAACTGTAGAGACTTTGCTATGTTTCACACATCTAACGCTTTGAAAAAGACTAAAGTTTAACATAGGTATCCCAATGTTTCAATAGAAATCGTTGGCCCCTTTCATGCAGACTACTTCCTCTGCGGCCTGTGAGTGTGGCGCAGAACAAACCGTCGACCATGTCGTCCTCCACTGTCCAATCCATCGACCTCCCCACGGACTACACGGCCTGACGGT
>JGI24159J19872_10010067_pt1 | contig 12403 bp, 11 predicted proteins | sample Ectturendosymbi4_FD_19872 | JGI IMG/M metagenome (IMG submission 19872)
TGGGCGGGATTTTGTATATACCTGCACTACTTGGAGAACTCTTTTGGTCAGCAGCAATTTTGTCAGCTTTAGGTAAAACTTTGTTTTTTATGAAACATAATTTATTTAGCTGATATATTTTGCATATACGAAAATGTTGATGCAATTATTCTATAGTTTAATTTTATTCCTTCTTTGAATTTTCTCAGTAATGTGACCAAGATTTTTACATTTTCTTAAACGGTTCGCATCCACACAGTGCCTAAGAATGTTTAGAGTTTTGTAATATTATAATAGCCAATAAAAATAAGTTTGAAAACCTATTGAAAAGTTAAACTGCAATACACTTATACCGATTCCTTGATTCATTGACACACTCATCCTTCACAACCACCCTTTGACTTGCAGTCATGACGCAATATCAAAAACAAAAGTTGGAAAGGCCCTAGAAGGAATGTCAAGCCTAGATACAGTCAAGAGAGTTGAGAAACGTTTTCTGTTCAGAATTTCCAACGAAGATGCCATATTCTCCGATATTCTAGTTACAGGCCTATCACAAGTTGGTGGAGCGTTTTTACCAAGGTTGCGGAGTCGGAGTCGCAAGAAGTCAGAGGTTTTTGGGTGGGGTTGGATTCCTAAGAACACTGGGAGTCGGAGTCGGATTTTTTTATCCGACTCCGGAAATCTAAGTGAATCATTTTTACACCACACTCCTACGTTGGGAATTCCTGTTGAAATGGTACAATTTCTTTGGAAACTTTTGTTCAAACAGAGAATTCTTGCTGTGCACCACAATTTCCATTGATTGCTAGTTGCTGCAAAATTAGTTAGCTTCAGCATCATGGGAAGAACGCTTTCTTTTAAGGAACATGTTGCGTTGCTTAGATGTTTACACAGTTACCCATAATCACAACCGCTTTAAGCGTCATTGCTCAATCGACATTGCACAGATGGTTCTCTGAATGATAATGGATAACCGTGAAAGAGCATGCATATCCAAGCGAACATGCGTCGCGCAGTTGTATTGTATTGGCTTGTGTATGTGCTATTGAAAACCACAAGTGTGCTTCCGGAGAGTAGAACTTACAGAAACGTTGAAGTGACACGAATATTTCATGCCGTTACTTCCAAAGGAAGATGTTTGGCCGGGCGCGGCTGATATACGAGCAATGCGGTAGTTATGTTTCAGTGAGCAAAATACGGTCAGTGCGCTAGATGTTTCCGAACGGTTGATTACTTTGAAGTTTTAAGTGTGGCGTTGGGAAGTTTATCGCCGAGTGTGACAGGCTGATACAATTTAAGTTTTATACATTTCACAGCTTGCATGTCAATGTGACACTGTAGCTAACTCAGTAAAACGTAAAAGTTAATTAGATTTATTAAGTTAGGGTTGCAATCAGGGTTGCGGAGTCGGAGGTAAAATATCCGACTCCGACTCCAACTCCGACCTTTCTAAACTTTTCGACTCCCGGCTCTGACTCCTTAACATAAAAGAAATGAAGTTTGGCTGTTAAAATCAATGGAAATCGTGGTGCACAGCAAGAAATCTCTGTTTCAACAACAGTTTCAAAAGAAATTGTACCATTTCAACAGGAATTCCTAACTTACGAGTGTGAGGTAAAAAATGATCCAATTGGACAACTGGAGTCGGAGTCGGACAAAAAATCCGACTCCGACGCCCACTCCTGGTGTTGTTAGGAATCCGAATCCGACTCCACCCAAAAACCTCCGACTCCTTACGACTCCGACTCGGCAACCCTGGTTGCAATTGCACATAGTGGCGGACTGCCAAATAGAACCGATTATTGAAAGTTAGAAACATTAGTAGCTTAACACCGAGATTTGAAACTCGAGTAGTTTTAGTGAGTTCACGTCATTTGGTTTACTAACTACAAAGTTTCTGTGAGCAAAGAATTTTTGTTATTTTTGAAACGTTTTGAAATAAACACCAAATATCGCATTTATTTAAGTTTTTACCGAGTTACAGTAATGAAAACGTTTGAAGCAAATACAGTTTTTATTTTTTTTTGCAAAACGTGGTGCACCCATAACATGGCGTCGAAACATAAATCTTCAGCATACGAATATTTTACATAAACCATTGATTTGAAATATTGTGTATACCAATACACAATAAAAATAGATGGTGAAGAAAGAGTGTGTGATGAAAAAACTAGTGCTTCCGTTGGTAATACTCCTAAAGCTCAGAATGCTCTTATACGCACTTCTAACTTAGAAAGACGTTTGGGCCGGCTTCATTCTGAGATTTTAAAACTGGTGCAAGAGAAAGATTAATGCTTCGGCTGTAACACCAACAGCATCAAATACTAAAACTTTGAGTGCCGGAAAGAAGCCTGTTACAGCAACTCTGACAAAGTTTTTTTGCTGGTGATAAAGTTACTACCAGTATAACAATGACTCCAGATGCATTAAACATTGTTGACATTACTGTTCTCAATGGCATTTCCCTGAGATTCTTTTCTCAACCTGAAGTGTTAGCACTGTTTGGTGAATTGGCACGACAACTAGAAGTGTCTCTAAACAGAGATAACATAAAGAAACTAGTACTTGACGAATATGAAAGCCAAAAGAAACAGCTGAAGAGCAAGCTAAGCAACAAATTTTTTCACTTGAAAATGGATGGATGCACACGCCACCATGTCAGTTACTTTGTCGTTAATGTCAGGTATGTAGATAAATGAAAAAATTACACCAAAACCTCAGCTATAGAAGACACTCAAGCCCAACATTCCAGCAAATTCTTCACACAATATTGGTAAAAGATGTGTTGCAAGACTATGGCATTCAGAAAGACCATGTATTATGCATTGTCACAGATCCAATGCGCCAATATGGTGAGTATGTTCAAACAAGTCAATGAACGAACAAGAGAAGGATCAAATACTACAGAAGAAAGTGTAGCAGAAATTCAGGAACAATCTGGGGCTAGTCACAGGCAGGGCTGCAGAGTCGGAAGTCCCATCGTCCGACTCCAACTCCGACTCCGGGCAATTTCGATTATCCTACTCCAACTCCGACTCCGCACCAACTCCGACCTTCAGCTGTATTAGTTACTTAAAGTGATAATTCTTTTCAGATGAGTTCATAAATCCTACTTGCACTTTTTAAGAATACAGAAACTTGTTTTAAAACGATGTACATGGACGTTCATCTCTCACTTTTGCAAAATATGATCAAGCAGGTGTTAGTCTTTTAATTGTACAAGAAAAAAATACTCGTCTAAACTAGGCACAGTTCGAATTATCAGAGAACGCTGATAATTGATTAACACAGATACCTTGTAAACGATATCAGTAAACAAGTAAAATTAAAAAATGCGTGCATCCCACCGGTGTGCATGTGCACATATTGCGCAACGCGGTTGAAAAACGCGCTCGGGCATACTATCTCAAATGATGTCATTGACACAACTTTTTTATGGTCGAACGCTGCCAAGCTCCAGCTCTGCTGAACGCACGTGTCGCTATCGTTTTCCTTAGATGGCCAAATGAACATGTTACAAGTAAGCTTTTAAAGGCTACAGGTCAAAATCCACGAACTACCAACCTAGAAAGAAAGAAAAACAAATTAGTTTAACTTTTAGCTTAACCACTTGGGAGCATTCACTATTCTTTTCATTATCTAACACTTCATACTACCCAGCCTTCAGTAAGGTACAACAAACTTGCAGAGTAGAATTAGTCAACATGGATTTTTTAATACAAAAAAGTTACGATAGAACGGCAGAACTCGACACGAATTACTTTTACGAAAATCACTACAGTTTAACTTCAAAGCGACTGCGATTGTTATTGTACGCTGAAAGAACCAAAACTCATTTGTACATTTTTAAGAAATATTTGTTCCTTTTAAGCAGGGCCTACGAGAAGGGGCAGGAGCAGGGGCCCGGGAAAGTAAAAGTATGCACGATCAGTTTTTCTGTAATCAAACATAAAATTATTAGTGTGAGCCAACTGCCAGAATAAGAATTAATACATTTGTAAATCTTAGCATGACAGCTCATTCTGATCACTATACAAACAAGCTATACAAGTTTCGACGAGGGTCAAAGAAAATAAGAGGGCCCAGTGTCAGTCTTTGTATCCCCTGGTAAAATTTCTCTTGGAGGCCCTGGTTTTAAGAAACTCTTTTGTACGTCTGACGTTTTAAGGAAGTTTGCTACTATACGTAGAAGACCAAGCGAAGCAACTGTGTTGTTTCAATTAATTGGATCGAAGCGTTGCAAAGCAGTGAGAGAAGTATGACCAGAAACTAGAGGTCGGGATTATCGTTCGCAATCAGACAGTTACCGCGCTTCGCCCATGCTGCGCGATAAAGAGCACGGCAACCTATCGTAGCGAAATCCGAGTGTCTATTCTCCTGGGGATTAAGGTCATAGTGCGTTTTTATTTTGAGTTGCCGCGTACTTTCTAATCGAATCTGTCTGTGGAGTGCCGATTGTGGACAACTCAATCAACACCAGCACGTACTTGCGGCACAAAGTCCTTGTGCAAAAACATTTAAATCAAGTGCAGCCAGTGGCGACTCCGGTACTGGGGATGAGCCCGAGTCTTCGACAACGCTTTATATTGTAGAACGCGAGCTGGCTTGCTGTGCATATTTGTGCCACCACCCACTTCACTGATTAAGGTTCTTAACTCGGCCTCATTCCATTGTACCTTGTCAGTGTTCATGCATTTTCGTTTCATGTTGAACCTCCGTGTTCATTTTGCTGGTGACGTAAATCAAAAAATATTGTTCGTAGCAACGGTTCTCACGAATGCATTCGCTTGCGCTTTACTCGGGCTCATCCGTTAGAACCCGAGCTACCCTCTGCGATTAAGTATTTTTTTGAATTTAATTCATATCAGATTGAATGATTTTTTGAAGCAACGGATTTGCATACAACATTTGAATTCCATTCCAATTCTTGCGAACCGTCGTATCCCATCACTGGTTGTGTGAAGATATTCTACCAATAGAACAAACAAGTTTTTCTATTCTCAGTCTTATATTTTCACTTCTCTACTATTAATTAATTGTTGTAATATTGCCTATAAACTTATCTTCATTTCTTTGCGGGATCCTTGCAGTAGAAATATATTGATTAAATATTATGTTGATTGATCTAAAATACTTGGTACTTTGAGAGCCGGGGTACGATATATTCGTACTTTGATTTCGGCCAAAAACCAGCAGTCCCGAGAACCGGTTGTTGGCTTAAGTCAGGGGTTCTAATTTTTTCCCCATGAACACCTTTTACTTCAAATTTATTTCGGTAAACCTCTCATAGATCTGTTACTAAGTTTTAATAGTGAAAAACAAGACTAAAATTTGGGAAAATATCTAAAATCAATAAATTCCCTTGCTAGGCTGTACCAATTGGCAACATAAAGATCAACCTTTGCGCTTATTTCAGGCCAACCAGCATGGTTTGCATCTGGAGACTGATAATGAGAGAACCTGTTGTTAGTGAGTCCAGTAATGAGAGAACCTGTTCTTAAAAGCTTAGAATCCCACCGTTGCACACAACGATTCACGTAATCAACTGTTTTTCTAAAAAACGAGCTGAAAAGTTGAGCACAAGACATCCGATCTTCTTCAAATACATGCATTGTAAAAAATCACCAGATTACTAGGTCAGCCGAAAAATCATTAGATTTAGTGAAAAATCACTAAGCGTGGCAACAGTGGTTGCGCCAAGTTCCGAAACCTTGATTTCCAAAAGGGGAGTATCATTCGTTAACACCACGATCTGCTACTGACGTACTGGCGCCGAGGGTGGTTTCGAAGTTTCATGGAAAGAAGTGGCAGATTCTGGTTCTTATATTTCTGTTTCCACCTCTGCTAATTTCAGTTCCTGAAGATTTTCACGACAGGCGTGCTCAGCGTCCGTTTCTGCTCGTCAAGTGTCTTCTTCATCATCTTTCAGCGCCTTTTCAGCATCTTGTCGGGCTTGTTCCTGGGCTTTCTCAGTATCGCTTCTGGCTTTATCGAGAGTCTCAGTGGTTGAAGTGTCTTTCTGTCGATCCGCCATCAAGAACGGAAGGCAATGTTCACAAAGTTTTATCGTCGAGTAATCTAAACGAAGTGTTNTAGATGAATGGAGGGTTTCCCTGTTGGATCCACCACTCAATCAATCTCATCTAGATTGAATGGAGACTGGTATGGAAACCAGTGGCGTAGCCAGCCCAAAATTATTTGGGGGACCAAAAAATTTTGAGGGGGCAAAATATTTGATTTTAGGCGAATAAGACTTTTGTTTGGGATACCGCCTCTCAAAGCACAAAATTACTATATATGCTAAAAATTTGGGAGGGGGCATGGCTGCCTGGGCCCCCCTGGCTACGCCTATGATTGAAACTCAGGGCAATTTTGCGATGTAGCGAAACGGGTCTCAAGCTTGGTTCCGCTACAGAGATTTAGTTAATACCGTTTGCGCAACGCCTATTCCTAGTAGCAAATTACGCAGTCACAGTTTCAAATAAAGTGGTTGTGAATACGTGAAGAGCGAACTTGTGCGAAAATGCAAACAGTAAAACTGCCTTCTTTCTTTCGGCAGACTACCAGCAATAAAAAATACACGAAGTAATAAAGGAAAAGCACATACTCCTACAACGACACAGAGACTCAGTCTAAGACAAGATGGCCGAAAAGAGGGTGAAAATCATACATTGCCACTGAGTCTTACTGTTAAAACAGTCTACGATCATTTCCAGCAAAGAGATGCAGTCCTGTATGAAGGTCGCAACCAATTCACAATTTGAATCCACTTTAGCGACATTATATCGCTACTTTCCAAAAAAAAACGGATTCTTCCAGTTCCAAATGTAACGAATATCTCAATTCTCAACACGCTGGTCTAAGACTGCGGCCAGGACTTTTGATAGCAACTTTCGTGGTCACTTATTTTGGTCCCTTGTCTAAGGGCCAGACGGAAGCGAGGAAACTCACGAACGAGCAGGCTGGCAACATGTGTGGAAAAATTCTACAGAATACTGTAGAACAGGGGTGGCCAAACAACTGCTGGCGGGCCGCATCCGGCCCGCCCACTAGTTTAATTCGGCCTGCCAAATACTTTGCACATTTTTTTCAAGCACCACGTTTCCGACTGTGGACAGCAGTGCAACAGCATTGGCTGCTGCCTGTCACGTAAATCGCAGTGTATCTGGCCCTCCAGGGGCCAGACAGTCTCGAATTCGGCCCTCGGGTCAAAAAGTTTGGCCGTCCCTGCTGTAGAAGCTTATGTAGCTGTTGCGTGATGAACGGGTTTAAGTCAGCAAAGTTGTCACAGGGCACAAGAAAAAAAGGAAATAGAAAATAGAACAAATGTTCCTTCTTAACGTATATTTTGTGCATTTGAAATACGCAGTGCGGTTTTCTATATAAATTTTGTATTTTGTTTGCTCTCCTCAGGCCGACGTTGATATGAACTTGTTGCGTTTTTTTGTTCAACTTCTATAAATGACACCATAAAAATGTACACGGCTTGCACAGTGTTACAAAACATCCGCAACTTATGAGGTAACATCGTCGTCAGTGATATATGTTGACTAGATGGAGCTGGATCTGAATATATTTGACTTTGTATCAATTTTATTTTAAGGTGGAACTTTGGCAATCATAATTAATTTGGATATTCTTGTGTCAGTCATCGCTTCCGCGGTGATTGCAGTCTTGTACACTGTCATCGGTGGATTGTATTCTGTGGCTTATACCGATGTTGTTCAACTCATATGTATCTTTATTGGCTTGGTAAGAATCAACTGCAATGCTGTAGATTCGTCTCAGTATACGCAGAAAAATATCACTTGCCTCGTGTATTAGATTTTAAACATATGGCTTTGAATGAACCTACTTCTGGTGTTGGTTCAAGCCATTTATTCTTTGTAATACCCTGAAATTCGAATGGCCTCAAAATCTGGCTTGGGTTAAAAACTTTTTTTTATTACGTAAGGCAAAAGTTGTTAAAAGTAAATGTGAAAATAACAATTTATTGTTTAAAACTAAAGAATGCGGATGATGCTTAATTGCTATTTTGTGATGAGGTAGTTGTATTCTACTTACACCATAGTTAGATGTAACTTGAGAACGTCAAAAAACGCTGAATGTACACCAATTGAAAAATAGCGCAACTCATAAATTCCCACCGTGGTACGGAAGAGTAAAAGTCATTGAAACAATGTGTGTGTGAATAACATCATCAGAGTTTGAAAAACGTGGTCAAAACATCAAAAAGGTATGGAAAATGTTGGTAAATATCGATTGGTTCAATTAGCAGAAAGCTTAGTTTTGAATACTATTTCTTAATTTGCACTTCATAAATTTGAATGTAGTCTATTTTAATTTAATTAAACGATAAAAAAGTTGAGAAAAGTAGTAAAAGTGATTGAGAAAAGTAGTAAAAAACTGTTTAAGAAAATTCCAAGAAAACCTTGCCAATTTGCAAAAGTTTAGTTTTTAACCTTCTTCCGTTGGTTTGCTGTCGTTAGACACATTACACACACGAGCTGGGCTCTGAAAGTAAATTAGTTATTGGTGTCTTGTGTATGTCACAGTGTTCGCATCTCTTTTTCTCCTCTTTGTGATGGAACTCATTGTGGAATTTAGTTATTCCGCATGGATTCCACATTTACATTTTTTTAATGTTATGTGCGCTCTCTACCTTTTTCGTCATTGTACGTGAGAAACTTTGCCGTCAATAACTTTGATACCTTTGAAAATATACGGATCCAGGGGGGGGGGCGATTGGAGCGATTGACCCCCCTAAAACCTACAAAAGTAACCTTTTTCACCATGATTTTGTACAATTCGTAAAACAGTATTCGCGATATAAGGCCATTTTGTCGTCCACTGTTTTTTTTTGTCACAGTGGTGTTGTGAAGTATACTTCATCTCTCTTGTAGTAGTGAACACATGAGACTTGACCACCAAATATTACTGAAATCGTCCCCCCAATCTTACTGGCTGGATCTGCCCCTGCTTGGGTGTACGCAGAAGATACGCATGTGCGCAGGCAGTGTGAAGAAATGAAAACGCATGATTAATCAAGAAATTGCCTTCAGGAATTTAAGAAAATATATCAATCAAATTAGAAAATTCATAAAGGGTTTTAAGAAACAAAAGTGAAATATAACGTAAAACATGACTTGTCGACCTATAATGAGAGCACTTACGTTGCAAAGGTAACATTTGGCAGACGTGAACTGTTCAATACTTCCATTGTTCTTTAGTGGATTAGCGTTCCATTTGCTATCACACATCCTGCAGTCTCTGATATATCAACGACCGCTGTTGGAAACACAACATGGCTTGGTGTTTGGGATCTTTCAACCACTGGTCAATGGATTGATTCAGCTTTGTTACTGGTAAGCCTGTAGGAAGCTTAGCTGTGTGGTCATATATGTGAAACTCCATACGAATTTTAATACAGTATAGGCTAAGAGCTCTTCCTCAAACTATTCTCTCATTTTTTGAGAATATAATAGTGTATGAGCTTTGGTAGGCATAGCCTTGACAGATAGAGCGGCGTGATGGAATCGTCCTCCCAGAATACCAAAAAGTTGCTATTTATTGGTAAAAATTATGAACGTCTGGATGTATTACAAGGCGAAATGGGAAAGTTCGGCGATAAATCAGTCAAAACCTTTGTCAGGTAATGTGAAAACTAACACCGTTAATGCAATTCGCCTAGTTCGGGCAATATTGTTNCCATCTAAACCAAGGCTTACGCAAACGTTTTAGGCGCACAGGCGCGTGTTTAAACCACTCAGAAAATATTCCCAAGTTCATACCACCTTAAAAAGGAACTTGTTGCATGTCGGAAAAATTTTATTATGTCAAAACCAAAAAACATACCCTCCCAAAAAAATGCGAGTAGTACGGTTCGAAACGACACGAAAACATCCGAAATTCCTCCAGTAGCATTTATTGGGGATCTGTACAAGACCCATGCCGTGATGTGTCCTAATCTGGTGGAAGTACATGCAAAAAAGTAACTTAGGTTGTGACACGAAAATGTGTTATTTTTATGACATTTTTGTGAATTCCTGCACATAAAGGTGTATTTTGCCCGAACTGGGCAAATTCTTTTTCGACAATACCTGGCAATCTGTGGCACAATAACGATCAAAAAGCATGTTCTTGCTGAAAGCAAAAGCACTTTGACCCGAGGATTGATTTCCCTTCTCAAGCATTTGTAAGGAATTTGTCGTTCGCTTGTACAAACAGTTCCCACATACGTCAAACCGTAATTTTCTTGCAAACTTTTCATGGGGAAACCGAAGTGAACTTTTTGTCAGCTTTGACATTCCAACCGCTGCTCCTATATTTCCCAACCAATTTCTCTGTTACATATTGCGCCGAAGGTTTTGATTCCTTCTTGCGTGTAAGCGGCGGTTCAAACAAACCCACAAGGTCCTAAGCCATTTAGTGTTGTTGATGTTAGGGGACCGCTGGTCTTTCAGGCGGCTCGGAGGGCGGAGGATGTTACAGTCGAAGATGAGATGATTGACCGACTGCTCCTCAGCGCCACAAATGCATTTGGGTGTATCTAGCTTGCTCCAGCGGTACAGGCATGTATCAAAGCGCCCGACGCCAGTTCTTATCCTATTTAGTGCTACCCAGAGACTCCGGGGAAGCTCTGAACCAAGAGGCATGCAAACGGCAGGGGTAACTCAAAAACTGGGCCGGTGGTCTGACACTTTCCCATGCCGCTCTCCATGCCTTTGGAGATTGAAGCTGGAGCTCACCAGTGCCGCGGCATGCCGGCGGAAAGGACGTCGTGAATGTAGGCGCTGTGTGCCGAGGGCTGTGCACTATGGANAAGGGTATGAAGAAGGTTAGTATTCAGCTGTGCCTGGAGCGCCAGCTTAAACGTTGAGTGTTCCCTAAGNAGGTGAGCCGGTGGAATGCCCGAGAGCACTGGTAAAATCTCCTTACGGGTCGGTTTCAGGCANCTAGAGATGATGCCCAACGTATCGTTTAACGCAACGTATAGCTTCTTAATGTGGGCGCTACGGCACCAAGCTGGGGAGGCGTATTCCGTGGCACTGTAGACCAAGGCCAGCGCTGAAATTCGCACAACAGAGACGTGGTCACCCCATGTTGAGCCAGTCAGGAGACGTAAGAGACAATTATGGGCTCTGACTTTGCCACAGAGGACTTCCGAGTGTTGCCTGCAGGGAGGGCCGAATTAACCGTTGAGCAAACCGGGCAAATGCCCGGGGGCTCGCGCTTTTGGGGGCCTCACGCTTAATATCAAAACACTCCTTTACTGTTCACCACGCGTCAAAATTGTAGAGTTTTTGGTTTCTGCGGTTAATATATAGGTTAAGGAAACTGACAACTTTGGCATTTATAGTTTTTGAGTGACTTAAAAGAATTGAACCAAACAGCACCATGCTTTATGACCTAAGAGTTAGATGAAAATCAGTGCAAATATGGGCGTCCGCAAAAACGTTTCCAGAGGGAGGGGCAACGTCGAAATTTTGCTCATCCTTTTCAGGTGGCTAACGATGCAATCCAAATGGACGTTCACAAAACCGTTTACACTTTCCACCCCATTAGTCTGTGCTGGTTGATTCTCAATCTTTTGTCTGAAATATTTTCTACACTTCGGCTATCCGGTGTGCCTTTTCTTTTAATAAACTGCCTAATATCCATTTTTTCAAGCACTTTCTACAAATAAGTCATATTTAAGAATAATCAACGGCCAGAACAACATGAGCCGAGCAGCGAAAAAACCAGGAAGTTTTTTCCCCTTGCAAAACTCTTTATGTTGACTTGACAAGGCTATCGGACAACTTACGAGGTGTAGGGGGTGGGAACGCGTAGGAACGCGTAGGAACAGCGTTCCCACACCTTTTTCACGTTTTGCTTTAAAATGAGTTTGAAGCTTTTTACAATGGTTATTTTTTGGGTGCGTTCCCACACCTTTTTTGTTAGCACTACATCCCTGCAACTTACTGAAGTTAGCATACCGCACAGGTTGAATAAAATTAAGCAGAGGTTATATGAAAATTCTCCACAGCAGATATAGCCTTGCACTTAGTGCTCACCAAGAGGTCAGAACTAAACCTTAACGATAACGATGTATTGCCACACGTCTGCAAAGACGTATTCTAACAAGCCACGTATTTTTACACTGTGCGAAAAGAAACCTGCATAAGAGTCGTTTGATTAAGCTATTCACTCGGGCACGTTGACCACAGTCTCACACTAACAATGGCTTTTTAATACTTATGGAAGCACTGCTACAGATTTACTCATGCTTTTCGCACAGGATAAAACTATACGTGGCTTGCCGCTATCAGCAGTGTCACTGTCTCGCTGCATTACCTGCCAAGATGTCTGTGTGCAATAGTCACATGCAGGGTTCCCATTCAGTGATTTGAAATAAACCCAGATTGCACACCAAAAAAAA
>JGI24159J19872_10010068_pt1 | contig 12403 bp, 7 predicted proteins | sample Ectturendosymbi4_FD_19872 | JGI IMG/M metagenome (IMG submission 19872)
GACAACCGAATGGCTGCTCAACACCTGCCCCGATATCTAGGCGGGCTAGCAGTGGATAAAAGAAGAACTCGCTCAAACGAAAGAAGAAGAAGCTATGTGGAAAGATGCTTTCGATTTGGGTCAAATTACTTTATTGAAAAAAAAGTTAAACTACTATACTAATTAATCGGGCAACCAAAAGTCAATCTGCCCTTTTTCAAGGTTAATGAAACGTCCACAAACCAAATTTAACGGTGATACCATAACCCACTCCAAAGTTATTAGATCAGAAAAAGTCAAAATGTTTCGTTAAGCCCAAATTTTCTTGCAGCAGTGTTTTTCTCTTTATCGATATTTTAAATGCTACAACCACACACACTGATGTGCTTTTGCACGTTTAGTTGCAAGTCTGAAACAAATGCTTTTTTGCGACTTCTGACATAATAATCTTGTTTTTCCACTGCTGGACCCTTGAATAACTAGGTTTGGAAAGGCACAAAACGTGGTCTTATAATGCCTGGTTTGGTAAATGCTCAACCCGTTATGCATATAGAAACTTTGAAGGAATAATGTGATGCATTCCTTGATGTATAACAATGCAGAACCTTTTCAGTGACTTCAGGACATTTATTGACATTGGATATTTTTCTTACGCTTTCGGATTGATTTTCGTCCAATTGTTTGTTACCTCTAGTTTCGCTGGGTCTTTCACACTTTGATTTTTGTTTCATTTCAACACATTACGGATTTTTTTATCTTATTGCTTTGATTTCTAATATATGCTTTGTATTCGGCGTTTCAGTTGAAAACACAGGAAATTGATAAATCAAAATAAAGTCATATTTTGTGAATTATAAAGTCAAATTTTAGGTCAAAAAATTGCTTGCCCTACTAATTTCTACACATAGCCTACTGCAGCACTTGTATTTATGGGTTCACTCTGAATGTATATACATAATATAGCTTTTACCCTTGAGAGGAATTCAGTCTGGGTAAGAAGAAATTTTTTGAAACTGCAAGTCTGGTAGGGTAGCTATGAATCGTCTGAATAGGGGCTGTTTATTCAGTGGAAAGGACAGTTGATTGCATCACGTCGTCGAAGTTCTGCTGACGGAGCGCTTTGGCGTAGTAAATCCAGCAGTACGTCACGTCCACCGTAGTGGCGTGATCAAGTCTCGAGTGTCGATTCGAGATACGCGTCTGCTTACGGATAAAAATTAAGTCTGTGCCGTTTTGCGTAAGTAAAAGTAATTATCCCGAGTGAAAATGAATCGGTTTTGTAATGTCGCCACACGGCTGCATTGTGCAAATTACCATTATTATTCTTGCGTAAAATCAAGGTAAATAAACGCTGAGTATGATATGGGAGTTGATCAAGTAAACGTTCCAGACCCGCTCCGATGTTCCAGGGATCGCGGTTCTACCAACAATCTTGAGTTATTCGTAATAAACCTTTTGGAGAAGAGCGTAGAGGTTAAGCGAATGTTGTCTTGCAATCTGTTTCCATCGACGAGACTGAACAAAATGTATGCACCAGTGCTAGCTACTGCAGTTTTTTTCACAAATTTGGAATTTGTCGCCAACTCCTGTGCGCATCTTCGAAAGAATTAGTGAATGAAAGTGCATTTGCTTTGAATTTAAAACATCACTGATAGGAATTACCAATGTTTTAATAAGGTTAATCGATGTTTTTAATCGGCAAGTAGGTTTTTTAAAGCTTTCTGCAGCTTCGAAATGTCACTCGCTTCAACATTTTTACAAAACGTAAGGGGAGCACAACCAAGACTGCTGAAATTTCGGGAATAGTTTGCCATTGCTGCAGGCTTTCTGCAGCTGTGCGAGAACGCTCAGCTTCGTCGAAGATTGAACTCGGCAAGTGACCTGTAGTTACCTGGTTTAAGCGTCACGAGTGAAAGCTGGCGCAGAAATCGTTGGGACGACATACAATAGCATTTCGCCGGACGGCTTTCAGCGTCGTGAAAGGCGATCTACGTTACACATGGCACTGCAGGTAAATCTTGGCGTGCGCATGCATCGCTTGCATTCAGAAAATTTGCTTTTAAAAGAGAGCGGTTGGTGCGCTTCTGTTTTGATTCACCATCTGCTCAGAAATGAATTTCCTTAGTGGTCTGTCACACCTGCAAACGTTACGTAGATAGACTTACTCGAATGTTCATGCTCAGTTAGGTGAGGGTCAGGGTAGAAATGTAAAGCTGTGCGGTGCAAGAAAAGCAATCTTCAGAAGATTTTTCAATTTTTTTGCATTTTTAGGGAATTAGGGTAAGTTCTCACAAAGCTGCAATTGCAGTATTAGAAATTCGCATGATCCATTTGAATTGCTAACCTAAGAAAATCTTGAAATCTCTGCTGATTTATTTGACACCATGAAAAAGGATGATCTGATTCAAGAGTCTGACAAAACTGTCTTTGTTTTTTCAGTTCGGTGCAGACGACATAGCGTTTTTTATTCTCAACTACTGTACGTCTTTATCACGATTGATTTTTGTTTCTTGAGCAGACACTCTATCACGAGCATTGCACCTTTTTGTCAGCAGGGCATGCTTGGAGTGTATGCCTTCATTATTTCTGAGTTTTTTTGCAATCGTGATTTCTTTCACAGCTAGAACTAGATTAATTCTGGGAAAAACAAAGTGAACCGTGTGTGCATCACAACGAAACGCATCGAAGGTGCCTCCAATTCAAGGTAAGCACAAGCATGTTTCCTGAAGTTGTGTCTGACACGTTAAACTGATACAAAACCTCTGTCTCTTTAATAAGATGTAAGGATTATTTGAATTATGTCTTGCTTCAAATTATACATGAGCTCGTATTCTCTTTTGCAGAAACATTCTCGACGCTTGTTAAAGTGATAAGCAAAGGTTTTAAAAGTGAATTCTGTTTCTTTAACATCACGTAAAGCACTTGAATTTTGGTTGATATTTTTAATTTTTTCATTATGGCTGAAAGTTATTCAAGTTTTTCGTAAAGTCGTGATTTTGTGTGGTTCGGAGTTGCGCATTTATTATAGCGTGCTTTGAACTTTTGCAGAAATACAGCAGAAAATTTTCGATTCACAACGATGCAAAAGAAAAGCCGGTTTCCATCCGTCTGCTTTTTGTTGAGCCTTTACTTGGTTGGGGTGAGTTATTTTCCAGCTTTGAATAGTAAATTTTAGGCATGCCTTTTCAAACTTAACTTTTAGGTAAATGCACTTCGGATCGTGTTATAACGTAACGTCTTGTCTCGATAAAAGAAGACGTAGTCGTAGAGTGATTGCATTTAGACAGGGTACAGAATATTACGGCATGAGATCGATGTAAAGTTCTTAAGAACATTTTGGAAAAAGCTGCAGTTTTTCCGAACAAACCTCTTTGGTATTTTGCAAAAAGGGACCACTTTTGTGAAACAATTTTACATTCCATTTTAAGCTGTCATCTTTGCCGTTAAGCGAGATATTCATACGTCTCATTCGTTCGACATTTGAAATACCGTACATTCTTTCTTTCAACGAAGTCAGTTCAAGTCCTACTCAGCATCTTTTTGTTTTTTCTCCAGGCCGCACAGTCTGTGAACTTGCGTGACAATGACCCGTGTCCACATTTGAAGTCGGAGCCTCGTGGAAGAAAACTTATAATTGAACCAGGAACTGACAAGCTATGCTGTGGATGTCCCAAGGATCATCGTTTGATAACCTACTGCAGGTGTGTTTGTTTGTATTTCATATGCCTCAAAATGCAAACGTTTACGAGAATTACTGTGAAACCGAAAAAGAAGTGCAAATGCTGCAGGTACCTTTTGCGTTCTCTGAACTTAATACATCTTTTGGGGTTATGTCCTTCATTGCATCATGAACTAAACCACCTTATATTCATTGCTTTTTGCACACATGTTTTTCTGTCAGATTGTCATCGTTGTTCAGTATATTTTGAATTACTAATTTTGTTAAAACTTGTTTCACGTTCGACACAATTGTTTGCATTGTCGCATACAAGCTTGTCTTTAGGTTTTATGTAGATCTGAATGTTATTGCCAGGAGAAATGAATTCAATACAACACAGTGTTCACGTTGCCCACGAGGTACAGCCATAAACCATTTCGCTCACGGTTTCTTGGAGTGCATTGCTGTCGAAACAACAACATCGGTTTACAGTACAAAGAGATCGATGCTGCAACTCACTACCGCAGCAAAACTCAACACTACCAAAGAACAGGTCCCACATTTCAGGTAAGAAATATCTACATTTTTTCTAGCCAGCAGAACACCATAGCTAAGGAAAACGTTGTGTTAAAATACGCAAAAACACGTAAAACTCCTGCGGGTAAACTGACTTCTTTCCAATAATCAAAGTTGAAACTTTACGTCAAGAGTGCAAAAAATAGGCACGCGTACCCATTATGGCACGCTATAGGTTCGAAAATGGCACGCGGGTGATTACGTTTAGTAGATATGGTGAACTTTTTGATATGACCTTAACACACAACAATCCGCATTTATATTGTAATAGTTTAAATCAGAAAGTTTATGCTAACTGCTCTCAGAAACTGATTGCAAATAACTAAGTTGCTAAGTTGCCAACTACAGTGTTGCTGCCTAATTTGACGAAAACTTCGCAATTATTTTAACATGGCACACTAGATTATATGAAAAGTTAAGGCCGCATACCTGTTCGAGTTGGGCACCTCGCATGCTTTGCAACGTCTGCTGACACCTGTTTCTTCCGGGTTGCGTCTGCGGCTATGGTTGTGAAGGTGGAGACAACATCCGCGAAGACTGGGAATGTTTACAGTGAATTTTTTTTTCTTCATATTTGGTGGGTCTTTTCCTTCGTTTGTTGAAGTTGTTGGATCATTTGAACTTGGCCGTTTTAGGAGTCAACAAAAAATATGATCACGTGATTATGACACAAAGTCACATCGCGATGTTGCAAGATAAGCATTAGTAATGTATTTGGGAAAAAAACAAACACTGCGACGTCAGACTGATAGTTTACGACTTAATAGTTTACTTCACACATTAGCAATTTTAAGGCAAAGCGTTAAAGGAAGCAGGAAGCTTAGTTCAACAAAAAACAATCAACAAACTAAACTTCCAATTTTGATATGATATAATTTGAAACAACTATGGCAGCAAAGTAATTTTTTCTGTTTAAAAAGAGTGAATAACACAAAGAGAAATATAAGTTTTTAGTGGAAGTAGATCAGGGGTCACCAACGTGGTGCTCGCGGGCACCAGGTCGCCCGTAAGGACCATGTAGGTCGCCCGCGGGCCTGTTCTAAAAATAGCATTAGCATGATCAATGTCTTCACATCAACGAATACCTATACTAAATTGAGCAAAATTTTTATTTCAGAAGTATGTATCAAACTAGTAGCCCTTCGCATTAAATGGTACACAAGAAGTAGCTCGCAGTTTCAAAATGGTTGGTGGTGTAGGGAATGGGGCACAAATACTCCCCAAGTAAGTGTGTTAAAACATCCGTGATTTCATGACAGACACTTGGACACTTCAGCCCAGGGGTCAGCAACATGGTGCCTGCGTGCACCAGGTCGCCCGCAAGGACCATGCTGATCGCCATCGGGCCTGTTTTGAAAATAGCATCAACATGATGAGCTCTAGCTTTGCAGCAAGCTTTTTAGGAATGCCCTGATGAGTACGGTCACATAGATTAACACTAGTAATAATAACATAATTAAAGGTAAATTGAGCAAAATTTTTATTTTAGAAGTGTGTATCACACTAGTAGCCCATAGTCCTAATCGTTACCCAAGAAGTAGCTCTCAGTTTAACAAAGGTTGGTGACTCCTGAAGTAGATAAAATAACAATTATTTTTATCTTATTCAAATAGAATCTCAAATAGAAATTCTTTTTAAACTTAACAAAGCTAAAGCATTCGAAGCGGGGCATTCTTGGATAGTGGAACAGTTGAATATATCAGTGCCTAAAGAAAGAACGAGTGAAATATATGACGCACAAAAACAGAGGCTAGACCAAAGAGTTGTCTAAGAATAATGATCCAAATTGTAAAACAAACCAAAGAAGCATACATGTTGTTAACAACTGAAAATTCTGATATCTTAAAATTCCACAACTTTTGCCATTTTTTCAGTTTTTCGGGGATTTTACAACTCTACGCTTGAATTAAACGTAAAAGGCAATAGTTCGCCTCAGCTTTTCACCACACTTTGCTTCAAATTTCGGAGTGACTCCAATACGGCCAATGGCTTGTTTGTCACTGTTGAAAAATCTCATAAGGGCAGGACAAAATTTCATTGTGTTGTATGTACGTCATTCCATAACGTGCCTGAATGCCAAGTCTGTATTTTAAAATATACTCCTAGCCGGAACTGATCCCAAAAAGAGTAAGTTCCAATTGTTCGTATTCGCTGGGCAAAACTGTATTTTCTGATAGGGTCGATTTTGTTGACTGCAGGTGAAATGTGCGTTCAAAACTCTTCGTTTTGAAAAAATGTATACTCGTGTTCACGAAGTGTCTTTTTTGTGATGTTTCGCAAATCTTCTGAAATCAAGATAATTTGACTGAAACAAAGCAGCACGAACTCATTGGCATAATGCGACCAAGCGTCCTTTGACGCGTGCATAGCAAGAAATCTACTCAAGCCCACTGTTTTGATATTTACCCTCATAGCTTAATATCAGCTAAGCACTTGGTGTCAATAGATGCCAAATTAATGTTGAAGTGTGTTGAAGTTTCCGTTTGAAACTAGCAGCGGTGCATCAGACGAATCGACATTTTCGACGAAAATTAACCGTTTGTGGTGGCACGCGGGGATTTTTCTTAAACTCAGTGAATGTGTCCTTTTTGATTTAAACAATTCACAAAATCACTGAAATCGACGCCAATATCCTTTTTAGAACTTCAGCTGTTCCGAGGATGAAGTTGTTTCTTTCCACAACTCAAGGACAGGTTTTCGCCTCATCATCAACCACTTTACTTACTGAACTTCGCGAAGGTGAGCTTTTTGCTGTTCACCTGCGTGTGATAAAGAAGGTTCAGTGAACTGCTAAATCGCATTAGTTCAAACCTAACAAAATAGCAATACTTTTAAGGCAGCACATCCGTAGGCCTGCATAGCAAAATAACCATTAGGTGAAAAAATGGAGGTTTTCCGAGTGACGGTATGGCCTTTGTGACCAACTTGGATTCTTCTACGCTTGTTAGTTTTGTCGCTTCACTTCATGGCGAACATAACGTAATCCAAACCTCTTCGTGTTTTTCGCTTCCGTGATACTTCGACTCACTTTCTAGACTGTGAGTGGGAACTTTGTTGCATGCATCTCTCTCTCTCTCTCTCTCTCTGTGACATTGTTCCAAATGACGCCGGTTGCCATAAAACCTTTTGTCATATTTGTCAGGTGGACAAGGTGAGAACGATTTCACTCATGGCCTCACTGCTCTGTCGATTGTGATTTCTTTTCTGATGATGGCAATAGTGACGGTAATCCTGAGATCGAAACTATCGTGCCGAAAAGTGAGGATGAAAAACGAGTTTCGGTCCTAGGGAAGTGTCGATCGTTTGCCGTTTCTGTTTTCATCTCTGTTTAAATCATCTGATGAAACTCTAGCGTGTTGTGAAGCTATCAGGATTAACAAAAGTTGCGGTTAGAACACATGTATCGGTTAGTTGCAATTTAGAACAAAATTACGTTCACAAATGTATCAGCTTGTAGTTTATTTCAGAGTTGTAAGTCGGGCCGGATTTCGTTCGGGCTCGGGCTGAAGTTTGTCAATATGTTTCGGGGCTGCATACAAAACTTTTTTTATAACATTCAGAGTACGGCAACGATTTTATCTTTCGTGAAGTAGATTTGTTGTGCTCACCATGGTGACTTTTGTGAGTGAAGTGACTCTGACATTTCTTCAGCTAATTCTATTTGCAAACACAGCTGCGTGTTTTCGTTCTCTGCTTGGATTAGTCTCACCCTCTTTTTGAGAAGGCAACAGCAGTGAGGAAATTAGCACGCGATGGCGTTGCCTCGAAAAGATCAATCACTGACCAGAGGTGGCCGGAGTCACTTTTTCAGATTCTGACTCCGCTCCTGTTCCACAATTTTTGAATCCGGATTCGGGTCCGGATACGGAAATTTTTCAAATTTGAGAATCCTACTCCTCTTCAGACTCCAGTTACCATCGATCCAACCGAAATTTACCCGTGCTTTACTTAAGAAATGACCATGCAGACTCCTACTATTGCCAAAATTGAGAAGTGGATCCGGGTCCGGTTTTCAACAACTTTTTTACTGCGGCTTCGGATCCGGGTCCGAAAGAAAAACGCAGAATCCTTCCGGAGACAACTCCAGCACGCCGGATCCATGGCAACCTCTGTCACTGACGCGATTCTTGGCTTATTTAAAGAAATGATAGCCTACAACCGGCATTTCATGTCTATAACGATATCGTAGATAGTTTCTATTATGCCTATATAGCGCCATCGTGAATAGGAGTTAGTTTCATGATAGTCACTTTCTTTCTTGAGAAACATTACATTCCGCAATATTATCGTGGACTAACAAGCTAAGATTGTGCTTGTTTAAGCCAATGTTTTGGTCAAGATGATTGCTATTTTGGGTGTGATAAAAACGTCTACCTGCAGCTGTACCGTTCACTACGTGTTTGATACCACAGTTGCGCACATTTTGACTCACACAGTAAACTTGACTTTCGGGCCTAAATCGGGCCTCAAAAATGAATGCCAGGCTCAAGCTGGGTTCGGGCTTGTGATTTCGGGATCGGACCGGGTTCGGGTTTCAAAATGAGACCCGTTTACAACTCTGGTTTATTTTAGTCTTCAGGAAAAACAGATGAAGAAAATTGTGTTGGCGACGGAAAGAAGAAATGTCCAGATTCATCGCTGCACAGCAGTGTTGCGTAAGTTTTTGTTCTCTTGGTTGTAATATTAACACCAAATCTGCTATTTGAAGATGTTTCTAATGATTTATGCGTGCACAATTGAAGGCTTAGCTAAACTGTCGCCTGCTTACCTGTGACTTAGATACACATAAACACTAATTCTATTAAAAGTGAGCAATGTCGCTAAGGTTCTCCCTGTTGCAGTCAGTATTCAATGAAAATGATAACATCTAAGCACTTGTAAGCGCAATGGCACAAAAAAGCAGTACTTTTTCCGATCACGCGTTGTCAGTTGTGTAACCATTTTCCACCGCACACCTTGCTTCAAAATGCTTGTATTTCATTTTCAGTTTTTTTTCTCTGACTATACAGGCTCATTTTGTTGCATCTCAACATACAGTTTTACAAGCAGATAAATTAATTCTTCTGGCGATTTTTATTCATATTAGCCAGAACTAATTTATCTGCTTGATTTGAAACTTGGTGGCAAACGCTACGAAACAACAACATGAGTAGCAAAAAGAACATACAGTTTTACCTTTGAAGCACTGTTTAATAAGACGACGATTGCAAGGCTTTGTATTAATCTTTTGTGAGTCGTCGGATATGTCGCTCTGAGATCACAAACTCATTCAAGCAGATTTATTCATCCTTCAAGACAGTTTTTGTAAAAACGAGCAATTTTGCAGCAATTGTGGTGCACGTTTGTCGTTTTATAACCTTTTTCAGTAGTGGCGAATAAATGGCGGTATCAAAAGCAAGAAAAGTCTACAAAATTTTCAGCGTTGTTTTTCACTTCTATGTTTTTGCGTCTGGGCGTACTACTAAAACTAATATAAAACAAACCGTCATGTCTTTTTTGTCACTCCAACAGAGAACAGCCGAGCTGCGGCAGCGTTTCTTGTACTGAGCTGCGGCAGCTTTCCTGTTGCCTCTACGACTGCACTTCTTCCGGGTGTTCTTGCCCTATGCAGCCGTGCAGAACGGTTGTTGTCCAAAACTACAGGTGGGTCATCTAGAAAGATTTTCGACCGGTGTGTACTGTAAACTGTTTGCATCGCAGTGTTGCATGATGATACCTTAAATGCGGTTACGAAGTTTCAAACTGATAGCGTATTTTGTTTCACCTGTTAGCGCGCCAGGAATGAAAGAGGGCGTTAAACTTGAGCTTTTTTGCAAAGATGCTGTGTAGAATAGCTGTGTCCAAACCAAATGGCTTACTGAGCCAAAACGTACGTCACTATCTCAACCAGGGCCACGCATTGAATGGCTTACTTTGATCTAAGCAAACTAATTTTGCTTAAACTAATATATTGAAAGTGTGCGAACGTAACTGCAGCGGTAACAGACGTGATAAAGTGGTGCTGAGGACCACCTGCATCAAAAATGTCAAGTTCAGGATTATCAAAACAAGGACAGGTTGTCAGTGTGTGGGATACTTCTACTACAGCCAAAACCTAAACTGGGCCGCACAAATCCCTCGACTGGCCCGCATGCGGGCCGTGGGTTGGACATAGCTGGTCTAGAAGATAAAACCAAAGGTTTACGTTAATTTGTCTAAATCATTTTTCAATACCTGAGGACGTACGGCACTACCAAAAACGCTTTTTTTAATGCAATCTTTAACCCATTAGGGGTAGTTTAAGAAAATGTTTCTGGAAACTATTTGAGGAAATGAGAAAACTAGCTGAAAGCCTGTTTACCTCCACACGTAGCAGGCCTCCACACGTTGCAACCTCCACACGTTACAAAGCCTGTTGACCTCCACACGTTTCTCCACACATTGCAGGCCCCTTGCCAGGTTGGAACGACCTCCACAAGTTGCAGGCCCCACACGTTGCCGTTGCAGGCCCCTTGCCAGGTTTTAAGGTTTTGAGAGGAAAAATAAATATTTAGCGTGGCAAGATTTTTGTTTGTATTATACGTTTGAAACAAATTGTTCTGGGAACAACAAAATATGGCGGGATACAAAAACATTACCCCCGAATGCCCCCCAGCGGCTACGGGCCTGCATTGTTGCAGAGTAACGGGCAACTTATGGAAAAATCCGAAAAAGATGTTTTGCGGTTTTATAAAATCTTGCTCACTGCAGCAAACTGTTTGTTGTCCGAACAAAGATAACCCTGCTTCATCAATATAAATAATACGTGGAGAAAAGGTTGTTGCAATAGGTGATGATACTAGTCGCTTGAAGAGAAACCAGTACGCCAAAGAGGCTAACTACACGAAAACGCCGAGCACCTCACGACAGGTTGCGTCACCTATTCATCGCCATCGTATTATACATGCTTGCGTCACCAGCATATTGCAACACCATCAAAGCATCGATCGCATAGCAAGACATCGGTGCGCCGGATGTTAACTGCAACAGAGAACACCTGTTTCTACTTTCAACGCGGTGGATGCCTCCCCATTGCAGCGCGTTGCATCACATTTTCAAGCGCACCGACCGCAATATTGTTCGTGAAGCAGTCAGACAATGGCGGCCTATAGCTGTCGATGCCTCTGAAGAATATCACGTTTATTGCTGTAGGTTTACGACCGCTAGTTTGGGCGGGGTGGATGGTGGGTTGAATTCAAATGAACTCTCGCGAAGCCACTTTCGTAAAGAAAAAAACCTTCGTGGAGTTACGATTCCGCTGCTTTCCTGGACATTGATAAAGCCACTTAGTGACTCTCGCGTCCCCTGAAGGGCTAAGCGAAGTTAGTTGTTGCAGTACTATTCTTTCGGTGCAATGTCGGTCTTCAGTTGTGACATTACGGCTTCGACTTTTGTGCGTGGGGCAAACATCGTGTAGTTTCGTTTAGTTGGCCTGAGAACACGTGGTCTTAACTTCAGGTACCACGTCTCTTCCACAAACACTTTGCTTTTTGCTCGAATAGGAAGAAATTCACCAAAAACGGTCACATGCAATATAAAGTAACTAAAATGCGGTGTTCTATATCAACGCGCTATTTTGCTTGGTATTTGCCACGTCGTTGACCAATTTGCTGTGTATTTTCTGTCTCTTTCTTAAAGTTTATGCGCTCTTGCTACATGGTATTTGCTTAAAAAGTTACAAAAATTTTTCGTGCATTGCAGAACTTCAAACGACAAACGAAATTGTCTACAAGAACAAAGCGAAGTCGTGCAACAGTGTAGCAAATTATCCCCGCTGTGTTATGGCGGATGCAGCTTTGCTTCAAAAGTTTGTAAATATTTTATTCCTCTAAAGAGCACCTGATTTAGTAACTATGCAGCGCTCTTTTCAAACGTAACCAGTTACTAATCTGACAGCTCACAACCACTTTAGAATTTACGCATTTGAAGTAATGACGCCAGTGACAGAATGTCAGGTTGCTTTCGCGTAAATAATAGCAAATTTGTCTGTTAAGGAGCTCATTTGGGAATATTAAATGCGTTTGCTTGATGATAACATCAATTAAAAAAGTAAATTGTCTCCACTCAATTGCCAAAAGCGTTCGAGCACGGCTGACGTCTGGTTAACAAATAGGAAAAAGGTAATAGGCAAGGTTTTTTTTCAGTACTTGCAGATTATACAAAAAGTGGTAT
>JGI24159J19872_10010071_pt1 | contig 12401 bp, 8 predicted proteins | sample Ectturendosymbi4_FD_19872 | JGI IMG/M metagenome (IMG submission 19872)
TTCAGGACTGAGGATGCGTAATTTTACGTGAAATCGATTTCCTATTAAAAATTTGCTGATAGATTCCTTGCTTACACCCATCGTGGAAAGTACATATCTGTCTATTGGATCAAAAATCAATGGTCAACAAGACCTCACTGATTTTGTTGAGTTTTTTTACCGGTATTTGGGTGGATCACGGTTGACATGCCAGTTATCAGTGTTTTGGAAAAGTACTTTCGACTTCGATTAAAATACCTTAATCCTCTGAAAAAAAGTTAATTTACTGTGTATAAATTAATGCACTAATTATATATATTCCAACACTTACATTTATGAGTTCACTCTGAATCTGTTTTTTTTTTCAGTCATAGACCGAAACGTTCTTGAAATGACTGAAAAAAGTTTAGTCATTTCTGTCAGAATGTCTAAAAATATAGGCTAATGAACACTGTTATGGCAACTTTTAATACAACTGTGAGACAAATGACCGAAATGTTTCACTGACCAAAATTTCTCAACAAAAAAGGTCAAAATGTCTCAGCAAAATAAAAAAATGCTCTGAAAATAATACAAATGAAACGAACACTTCTCGTAATGTCCCAATATTCTGTTGGCAAAGTGTCAACCTGTTTTTATGTAAAGCTCTTCTTTTTGTTGCTACGTTTCACTCAAAGCGAGAATTTGCTACAAATGCCATGCTTGCTGCTGGACGATCTGGATTTAACCCACACAGATGGACAAATAGCCTGCCCTGAAAAAATCATAACAAACCACATTAAAGGAGAAAACTCAGCCCACACAACCGTGGTTCAGCGCACAGTCATGTAAGGCAAATATTTCCAAGTTGAATCGCGAAAGTAATCGTTGATTACAATTAAATTGGCAATGTAATCGATTATGATCACTGTAATCAATTACATTTCATTGTTGGTCAGTTCAATCGATTGCGATTACTCAAAAAACTGTAATCAATTGCGATTACCCCATGTCTTTTCCTGTATAGCTGATCTGACTATTTTTTTTTCTTTACACAGAGGTGCAAGAACTGACATCAGACCAAAGTGCACACTTCATGCATGACCTGAATTCAGCCATCGATGAAATGATAGAAAGCTCAGACAACAATGAGAAGAAAGGAGGAATTTTGGGCATGGGTACGTAAATAGCCATTTGTGAATACTATACTACCACATGATGATGTTCTACATAACTAGCTCTCTCCATTCCCAAGATTTTAGAATATTTGTAAGTGTTATTCACTGTCTTGCCTTTTATGTAAACACCAGATGGTCTTGTTCAAAGCTTTCAGTGCTTTTGTTTTGAGCAAAGTGGTGAGTGAATGTTTGGCAGTCGCTACAAGCAAAATAAAATCATCTCAACATAGAATGGAAAAATTCATCAGTGCAACATAATACCCAACTGACTTAATGATTCCTTGGTGCATGCAGAATGTACCAGGACATACAATGGAAAACTATGTGGTGTAAGATGTCCTAGTTTAAGTTAATTTATTTCAGTGAAATGAAAGTTTCAATGAAATTAGAAGCACACGCATTTCATCTTGACCATCCTTGAAAAAAGGATTTTGAAACAAGATTTATGTTGGTGATACTGCACTCAGCACTCGTAAATTGAAGTGACAATGATTATCCTTTTTATAGACATTACATTGTGTTTCCTTCTGATTAGCGTGCCAATATAACAATGATGATGTGTCATATTAGCAGGCGTCTGCCAACATAGTTGGCAATATTTGCTCTTGAAGACTGCTTTGATATTGTTTTGTGTGGAGTATTTGGAAGCCCAAGTTTTACTATGTCTTTGCTTTGTTAATGCTGATTTCTGTGATGGTGTTTAAGGTGTGCGGCCCTTTTTCTTGTGAGTTGGTTTAATACTGGTATACATTGTAATGTTTTTAACTGTGATTTGAGTAATGCAAAAATATTGTCATCTGTTACGAGTGGTGGTAAATGAAATGTATCAATATTGGTTTTGGTCCACAAAGTCTTGGTAAAGTTCTGTTAATTGTTCACTGCTCGAAATATTTTGCATACACTGCAACAGACTACTAACTAAGCACATGTCGGAAAGGTTAGGTATAGTATCTGTAGTTATATTATAACCACTCCAGGTCAGTGGTATACAGCTTGGCTCTTCAACATAAATTTATGCAGCTGTGCTACATATGTATTTAACATATAAGTTATGGTAGCCACATATTAACACCTTTGCTGCCAGATGGATTTACCTGTAAATCTTGTATGTTCGNGCCACTTCGCAACTCCATAACTCACCAAGTCGATTGTGCTAGAGAGCTTTACAAACCATCAAAGATTCAGCAAGTCTTCTAGTTTGCAATGAAAAAGAAAATTTTAAGTTTTGGGTTTCAGGTTTTTTTGTGATGTCATAAGTGGGGTAAGTTTAGGCCTTTGTGGCTGATGTCATCAAAGCCTGGGCCCCAACCGCAAGAGGGAACTGTTTGACTCAAGTCTTTGTAGAAACTAGGCTAAACTCCAGGTCTTTTGGGCCGTTGATTGACTTTCAAGCATTTGTGGTTCAATGTTTGTGGCCAAAAAAACTAAATTTGGGCAGCTTACATTTTTTTCTTTACTGTATCGAATGGTGCAGATGACGCTCAGTCTTTCTTTGGCTTCGTTGTGTCGAACAAACTCTCTTTTCGCAATTCTATTCTCTTCAGCATCACATACACATATGTCACAGGAGGGAGTATGATGAACAAAAAGCAGTTGCAGTGGTGTGAACATCATTACTAGGATTGCAAATTAAACGCGAAACGTGCTGATACGCGAAAGTAACTCAGAGGCGCAGGTAGCCATGTTCAAGGGCGGCTTACATTAATTTTTTTAAACGATTTCGTGCGGCTTACAATCAAGGGCGGCAAACAATCGAGTAAATACGGTACTCACATAACGCTTAGCTTTGCACATTACACCGACATATTAGGATATTTTGCGATATAGCTGTTTGCAGTGCTTTTTCCACGTCATTTTCTAAATCTGGAATTACACCATTAGCATAGTATATCTGTGGAATGCAAGGTATGCAATTTTAACATGACATTTACTTTTTTTTTATATTGTAGTAAGCCAGATTGAAGTTGATGATGTCAACCAAGCTCAGTTGCTGCGATTTTACAACATGTTGCGAAGTTTATTTCCAGCATCTGACATTGGTGAGGAAGAAGTTATGTTTTTAACATGAATTCGTAAGATATGATAGCATCAAAAAGCAGACAAAAAGTTTGAAAACCGAAAAAAAATGAAATTAGATTTTGAGCACCGGTTTTTTCCAGACTGTTTTTGCTGAGAAGAAAAACAAGTCAAAACGCTACTAACATTTAGTTTTATTCATAAATACCATTGTTTCGCGACACAGCTTCGGAAGTTTAACAACACATGGCTCATTCTAAGGCTGGGTTTTTGCGTTCCTGCATCAAGTCTTTTTAAAACGTGCAATTGATGTAGTAGCATAGCTGCGTCAGACTTACGATTAATTAAAAGCTGTGATTACTCCCAATGAAAACTCTGTAAAAGTAAGGTGCAAAATTTTCGAAGTTGCACTGCACTTATGTTTTTGACTGCAAGTACTTTTCTGTATTGCTAGCTTGTCGTGCTCAACTGGTTGGTCTACAAAAACTTGCACGGATTGCGCAAGTTTCACATTCAGGATTTAATGCTCAAGTGGTGTTGCGACAGGTGTTATGGAAATTGCGGCCCAAGCTATGGGTCGAATGGCCGCATGCAGTTCTTCGTATAGAACGGAACATATTGAGTTTCACATCCGGCGCGCAATCGAATGGCTTGCTTCTGAAAAAAACGAGGGCAAGAGACAAGCCGCGGTTTGTATTCTTTGTGACCGACCTGGCGTTGACATACTTAGTACAATAAACATCGTTGTCCATTTCCTGCTGTGGCCAAACGTCACGTTTGACCTCTGTTATGTCAATGTCAGCTAACTGGGTTAAAACGAGCAGGATGCAAGCATGGTACAATTTTCAGTCTGGCGTTGATGTACTTAGTATAATAGACATCGTTTTTTCCCCCTGTGATCAAGTTCCACATTTTCAGTATCAAGCATGGTGCAATTTTTTTAAAATTGCCTTTATCTTGTTTGTTGTTATTGATATCTGAAATATCCTGTCTTTGTAAGCTTGGAATTGAAATCGTCGCGTCGTACCAAGTGTGCAGATGCTGTGATTTTTACTTTTTACCTGTCGCAACCCGTCCAGTGCATGTGTAGCTGTAAACATTAATCAAACTTGTTATTTTCGCAGGTTTTCATTTTGCGCGAGATGGCTCATTACTCACCTACAATATTCTACCAACAAATTCAATATTTCTTTGAAAATATTTTCTTTGCAGTTCACGATCCAAAGGTTTAAATACGTGTTTTTTCAAAAGGTTTTGTTTTTGCGTGTTGTGATTGTGTCGGCGATATCGAGTACCAGATGCTACATTTGCGCGACTTGTCACAAAGTTGCCGACTTTATGTTCTGTGTCGTAAACACTAGTTATAAAGCAACGCATCAGGTACTTTGCTAAGGTTACAGAAATTTTCACGTTTTTTGCAAGCTTGTTAAGGTTACAGAAAAAATTCGTTTTTTTAAGCTTGGTGTCGTGAAAACTCGACACTTGATTCGAGCTACGTCTGAAAAAAATGACTTAAAACATGTTCTGACGGTCTATGCTTTTCATCCTCAGTAATGCGTTGTCATTTTGTTTTTTCATTTTCAGCAATCAATACGAGAGGGCGCTGTAGAGGCGTTGCATGCCGGATTGTGCCTCGCTGTTCAACGTGAGTTAAAGGACTTTAAGCACAAACCTGTGTGGTACAAGGTGAGCATGTACTTGTAAAAAGGCCGGGCTTGAATGCGTGCGCATGCGCACCGACATCCACGTTCCACTTTCCCTGTCGTGTACAACTGTCGCGCATTCTTCGGGTGGTTGATTGTGCAACGCCGTTATCGAATAGCTTGGCTCAAACAACCTAATGTCACAATCGTCTGACGACAATGAAAAGACTCGAACTGTCGTGTAAAGTGCTAATTATATTTGGTAGTTCAAGTAGAACTGTACTCGAAACGGGCTTTTTTTGAAAAAAAAGCGCTTCGGTTTAACTGCAAAGAAGTTGTATACAATGAAAATCCATTTTGAGCAAGATTATTGTCGCATGTTTTAAATCCTCAGCGAAATGTCAAAGGATGAATCCCTAAGGCAGTGGTTCTTAACCTGGGGTAAATTTCATCTTTCAAGGGGTAAATTCACTGAACCACAAATTGCAGCAAATGTAAATTTTTAAAAATCATTCTCAACTGTAAGAGTTTGCTAATTTCATATTTTTAATAAATGAGCACCACTGAGTGTACTGGGGGTAAATCTGGTAATCTTGTTTGATAAAATGGTAAGATATGTAAAAAATATTACAAACCATAGCCCTAGGGGATTCCTAATGAATCCCTAGGGGATTAGCTGAGTAACTTTTTTTGCCGTAACGTGCCAACCACCACCGTTAGAAGGCCAATCAAGGGCTGTAGAGATGTGGAGTTTCGCCTAGTTCTTTTTAAAAGAAAAAACAAATAAATTTCCCTTGGATTTTTTTCTCAGGCCCCGATAACGTTGCCCAGTCCCAGTTGTGTCGTCCCCTCAAAAAAAAGTTCAAACCCAAAATTGCCCAATATTGTAAATCCGAAACTACAAAACTTTCCGCATATTTGGAGGGTTTCAACAGCTCTCTAGCTCTATCGGCTGGTGAGTTACGTACTTGCCTCAAAAATAATTATCGCAGCTGCTCCAGTGGTGAACAGAAAAGTCCGCCACCTCTTCCAGAAAAATCTGTAAAATTTTTGTACTTGACGAGTATTCTTGTCTGCTCAGATGTGCTACGACGAAGCCCTTTCCATTGCGGACAACGCAGTGCACGAGCGGTCACGTGACGACCGGATTCACTCATCGCTGCTCATTCTTCTGGAACTTCTAAAAATCAGCTCTTGCGATGGTAAGTGAAAAGTTAACGCTGTACTCACCTGCTTTGCATAACTCTGTTCGTTTACGCGCAGAACTTGTTGCTGGTAATGTGTCGGCATACGCCGTGTCGTTTTTAAATTGATGAACCCTATCAAGCATCTGATAAAAACTACAGACTTTATCACGAAAGCTTTATACTGCTTGTATTAGCGTGCTTTGACTCCTCAATCCAAAACCAAAATTATGTTTATTNGTTACGTGTCAGTAAACCGTCTCGTCAAAAGAGTTAATTAAGATTTTGCCTCTTGTACGTTAAGCCAAAGGTGTATATCCAGTCTGCAGACACGTGGAAGTGCTTCTAAGTCATGAATGAAGTTTGTCCAATGAATGAATGACGTTGTCCAATGTCCAATGACTTTGTCCAAGTCATTCGGGCAATTTTCCAAACGAATCAAGGAAGTTTTTTCAATTCAAATTTTATTCTGTAAAAATGAATTCATCAAGAAAGAGATTAAACTTGAATTCAAAGATCATTCATTTCGAGTTAGATTTGAAGCACTTGTCGGACCACTTGTGGTCCATTAACCGCAGTTCAAGAGGCCCTGCTATGGTTTAACGTGCAACCAAAGTAAAAAAATGTTTGAAAAACATAATCGCGCAAACAACCGCATTAAAGCGAACTGAATTGTACTTTCTCTTATGTCAAGCTCAAACCTGAAATTTGCAAATGTTGGTGGCAATAACCGATAAAAGTTTTTATTCAGAAAATTTATTGAAGCTAAGTCACTTTTAATAAATGGAAATATTGCCACACTTACGTTTTGTGCATATTTGAATCTATCTCCGCCTTTGTCTCTAAGAGATGTTTATAATTGCGCCCTGATTTTGTTTGCTGGGTAGCGTTTTCGCGCCTTCGCCTTTTTTTTGTAAAATCGCATTTGCCAAGCATTGCCGATGGCAAGTTTGATTGCAGAATTGCGATATAGTAGAACGATTTATTGCTCATTTACTTTGGCCAGAAAAGATCGTAGATTGCATGAACTTCTAGCAAGCGGCGAGTTATTTACACTTTACAAATTGAACCGCTTTGCGTCTGCAGTACTGTGACTGCCACTCGCATGCGCTGACGATTTTCTCAACATTTGGCCAACATAGCAAAAGGTCGGCCTGCCAGGATAAAAATGCGATTTGGCCCGTGGGCCTAACGCTGCCCGGCCCTGGTTCATCGTGTGTTATCTGCGGCTGACGTGGTGTTAATGGCTGAGTTATATGTTCTGCGCGGCGGTGTAGCACGTGTTTCATGGCCGTGTTTCTAGCAGTCGTATTTTAAACATTTGTGTTGCTGCGAAACTTACCTACGTGTTACGGGGTGGACGTGTTGTGCTCAGATGATTTCTTCACCCGCGAATTGCAAGCTGATTACTTGTCGTCGTCTTCTGCCACTGCACCGGACAAGGTAGCGGCTGTCATCTTTCCGCCCTGTGTTCTTGATTTGCATAAAAACTTTCAGCGACCTGGTTCGGTTGTCTTGGAATAGCTCGCTGGTGTAACTCGCATAAAAATGACTTGCGGTAATGTTCACCAAACGTTTCTCACTGTGATTGACCCGATAAGCCCACTCCGTACGGACGGATAAAGTTGGCTCCGTACGGATAAGCCCACTCCGTACTGACGGGTGAAGTTGGCTGCTAAACAGGGGAAGGCTCGTAGGATGTTTTTCTAATCTTTCAAGCTTGTAGTGTTTTCTCCGTCATGATTTCCCGAAACCCATATTCAATATGCAGAAAAAGAAATGCTCAGCTAGAAGCTTTAACATGTAGCGTCCAGATTGTAAGAGCTGGTTCTGGTCATGATCTACTCCCAGTGCCGGCTTGTCGATTAAGCTTCGCTTACTGCAATTAACAGCGATGTGCGGTGGCTGATAGATACTAGTAAACCAAAAGTCGCTGATTTCGAAATCGATAAATAGCTCTTTTATATTTATGATTTTGTTCTTTTTGTATTCAACATACTGTATTCGTTGTCCACAAAAAGACGAGTTTGCTGGTTCCACAAAGTTGCTGTTAAACTTTACTTCCCCGTATTTTTGTCATTTTCTGTTTCAGTGAGGCAATTTTTTGAGGCGTTATGTGTAGTTTTCCCAGATGTGTCACTCAGGCCTGTGCCCATGTGACGTTTCTGGATTGTTGTCGTCTCATTTAAATTTTTTTAAAGTTGCCGTCGGTGTGACTAGTAGGTTTCGTTTCTTTTCGAAACTGCCATTGCAAAAAAATATACTGTATTAAGTATTGTGCTCATGAAGTTTTGGGGAGATTCAAATTTTAAATTCTAGATTGACAGTGATAATACTACGGTTTGAAACAGCTGTCATTATGTTCTCGAACTAAACCGACACACGTCAAACGACAAAAACTTCCGTCCGAAAGGCTCAGAGCGTGTGAGTGTTGAACCGCAATAACCCTGGCTTTCTTGAACGGGAGCAATTAAGAGTCGATTTTTGGTTCGTCGCAGGGGAAGACGTTACGCAGCGCAAAAGTGTCTCGTTTTTCGTCGTTGCTGTTTCCTGCCTCATCGAAATCTACAAGTAAGCTTTGCAATTACTTCCGCAAAACCGCCCGCCCACTACGTAAGCTCTCGTGTGTTTTTGTTTCAAAGGCCGTGGTCGCGATTGTGGCAAAATAAAGACAGTGCACGTCACTGCGATGCCTTCCCGTTACGAGATTGCTTTCGACGATGTAGTTTGTCTCTTTGTCCATCGTTTAGCGCATGGACCTGGAGTGCACCTTACGGTTGGGCTGAAATTGCGTTCAGTGCTGGTCGCGGCCCGAAACGCCAAGTTTTTCCACAGTCAGCGCGAACCTTGGCTGTTTGTTTCTCTGCAGCAAACGTAGAGACGGTCTGCATTTTAATAAACACCAATTGGGCAATTCGGAGCATGTAGCCACTCGATTTACCGCAGGCATACCACGGTCCGTCGAGGAAAACTTGGACGTTATCTTCCTGTGTCACCGAAACGCCGACGCAATTTTAGCAAACGTGACTGTCCGCTTTCTCATTAATGACTGGATGTTGCTGTTTTTTTCGCTTCCTGCACATTATCGCCTTCGTTTGTACATCCAGTGATTCATGGAGACGCTTTTCCTTTCAGCTCTTTTGCCTCCATCCCTGACTGGAAAGGATTCTTCGAATCATGGAAATATCCTTTTGAAGAGTGTGTTTTGTTACGACTTGATTACTGAAAAATTCGATGAGGTGCAATGATTGTTTGACTTAGCGATCTTGAAATGTATGATTGTTACAGGCTTTTTCACGTAAAACTTAAAATACATGTATATGACAAAGAAATGAATTACTCGCCTGTCTCCAAGCATGATTATAACACCAACGAAAACATTTTTTTCCATTAGGTTGATATAAACGGTTGCTACAAACATCGTACTTGGTGGTCTTAATGTCGTTGAACGTCTTAATCGTGGTTGTTAACCAGAAAATAAGGCCAACGCCTCTCGGTTGCGTTGGAACAACTTAAAACATTTTTCTTCGCTAATCTAAGTGTTTGATTTTAGTTAGCATAACCTAGCTGCGCTGTTTGGGCCAACTCAGTCCCTGGCTATAAAATTTTCGTCTTGCCATATGTGCAGCAAATTAATCGTTCTGTTGTTTATTTTATTTTTTCACCAAGTACCCGCACGTTTGTCAGGTTTGCAAGTTCGTTTTGTCTTACCGCACATCGAGGAACGTCCTCATTCAACACGCAATCATGTCCATTGTTCCGCGCCTCGCCTTGTTCGGCTGCGAGAGGTTCATGGCCTCGTATTTGAGCGACTCGCTCACGTTTCTTTTCGCCTACTTGAAAAAGGTGAGAGAGAAGTTGTAAGTTTATTTTTGGCGATACAGCATAGCAACGCGGAAGCAAACACTGCTAGAATGTACTCGCAGCCAAGACGCCAAAGAAACGTAAAGCAAGGGGCAACCGGCCGGAACCGGTCCACCAAGCAGATTTATCCGACCCGCAGCCCCATTGTAGTAATTTTATGGCCCACCTACTGGTAGGCCTATTGCATTTTATGAATCTGTCCCCCTTGCAACTTTTTGTAATGCATGCTTAAGANGAACTACTTATGAGAAACCGCACTGTACTATAAATGTACTGTATGTCGTATTTTAGGCTTTCGTTGTGAATCGTGAAAATCAGGAGTGAATCGGATTAAAATTCCTAANTTTTAACGACATTGTAAACANCAAAGAGAACGGAAANGGAGGAAAATTAGTACGGCCCGCCATTCCGTGCAGAGTTTGTTTTTGGCCCGCGTCTAGGGTAAGTTGCCGACCCCTGCCCTAAAGTTGTCTTGTCNAGTCTTCTTCGCTCTTCACTTTCTCTGNCACGTTTGGCTGTGGTCNGAAGTTGCGCGCCGTTTGTCGACGGAAGCATTNCTATCGCTGTGTTGCCTGCTGTGTTCAGCCGAGTNCTTTTGAAGCAGCCTGTTCAGCGAACACTGTGACCTTTATTAAAAATTTATTTCCTGAAATNGCACGCAGCGCGTAAGGCAGGGTTCATTCGGAGTCTGAAAAAATATGGAAACAAGTTTGATCGCTTTCCAGCCTGGAAAAAACTGTAAACATTTTTTTGGTCTGCTGGTATGGAAAAAGAAATAATTTTCCAGACTTGATCTTTTAACATGCATTTTCAATATAGTTTATTCAAGATTGATAATTTTACTTCGTGTTAACTATTATAGTGCTTGTAGTTGACCTGGATAGGTCATTCGGAAAAGTTAAGTCTGGAAGAAGTTTGGACAAGGTCTTAAAAGTCCGGAAATTTATATTCAAAATTGCGTAGGAACCCTGGTAAAGACGACATTAAAACATTGATATTAATGTTAAAAGCCTGGTAAAGACGACATTAAAACAGTGATATTCATGTTAAAAGCTGCTGGTCGCATCGTAAACCTAGTGTCTGTTATTCGGTTAAGAGGCGGCAAACGTGACGTTCACTTTTTCGTGTAATGATGGTATTAGTCCAGACAAGCTCTTTGCATTGTTGTCTTGGTCAAAGGCGTGCAGTTATCGTTGCCCTCTGTGTCAATTCACTTAGGAGCGAGATCGCTCGGCCGCTTTCCACGCAATCGGCCTGCTTGCCGTCGCCACCCGACAAGGCATCGACCCGTATGTGCCCAAGATATTCGAGTTCGTCAAGCAGTACTTGCCGCCCAAGGAAGTCAGCTCGAAGTAAGTTCTTGTGGTGGTGAAGCCGAACGTTACGACTTCATCGCTGGTACAACTTTGTTCGCGTCTTCGCCCAAATGGCTCATGCGCCATTGTACACACCTTCAAGCCATGGGCGTAGCCAGGGGGTCATGCCCCCCAATTTTAGCATATCTAGTCATATTATGTTTTGAGAAGCGGCGTCCGAAAAAAATAATGTTTCTCGCCTAAAGTAAAACATTTTCTCCACCCCCAATTCCCCCCTCCAAAATGTTGGGCTGGCAACGCCACTGCTTCAAGCATTAAAGTCGGTAGCGACCCGGGCGCTCAGTGGTGATTACGTTGTCTTACGTCATGCTGCCATGGCAATATAATGCGTACCACTGTTATTCTGATGGTGCGCTCGGCGAACGCTTCGTGGCGGAACGTTGCAACCTGAAGTTGGTTCAATTTCGAAAAGATTGCGCAATCGTGCGGTACTTGACCGCGTCGTTGTCGGTTGAGTCCTGGGAACTCATAACAGACAGGACGTTCAGTTTAATGTATCGTTTCTCAACTGGCAACCAGTGGCTCCAGGGAGACACGAGGCCTTTGGGGGGGGCCCGAGCTGAGGCAGGCACCGAAAAACTTTGACTTTTTTTTGTTTGTATTTCATTTTTGCTTGCCTGTCTAGCATTGGCGAATAAGCTAAATACGTTGAAATAAAATCTACGATTTTTATTGAAGGAGCGGGGACCACGGGGTTTTCCGGGTCTCGGTAAAGGGGTCACAGACCATGAAAGGTTGATAAAAGACGGGGAGCACTTGAGTTGATTGTTGCAGTGTTGCGTTAAAATTCGTAAATTTCCACTGCAACGTACAAAAGGTTGGGGTTAAATTTCCGGAATAGCGTAGAACAGGTGTGGGCAATTAATTTATCTCGGGGGCCAATTTGAGAAGGCCGCGCTTAGCGGAGGGCCGTACCTTCCAATAGAAACAGAAGCTAGTCAAGAGTAATAGCAGCAAATCTCGTTTCAAGTTAGCCTCAGCACTAACATTTGCTGTGATAAACAGTAAGAAATTTCAGATTTAAATATTTTTTCCTGAGTGCTCCCGCGGGCCACTAAAAACAATGTGGCGGACCACATTTGGCCCTTGGGCCGCTAATTGCCCACCCCTGGCTTGGAATCATTGAGCAAATACCCCGTAACTACCGAAACAGCGTCGTGGGTGTCAATCATTGGGTGGACA
>JGI24159J19872_10010072_pt1 | contig 12401 bp, 10 predicted proteins | sample Ectturendosymbi4_FD_19872 | JGI IMG/M metagenome (IMG submission 19872)
CTTGTTAGATATGGTGGGTTTGTTGTTGGCGCTTTATAACTACAATGGTCTTGTAGCGCCAGGTCTGAGTTTGTACTCTGGGTTCATTTTCACTCGGTTTCTTTTGTGTTCTGGTTGTGTTCCCTGCAGTTCTGGTTGTGTTCCCTGCAGTTCTTCCGTACACCGTGCGCCTGGCAAGAGGGCTACAGTACCAATTTGCAAGGTCTTGGTAAGACCCGGCCGAGAGTCGAACTTTCGACCTACCAGCATCGCAGCGGACGCACTTACCACCACACCACGGGCTGGTACCTCACACAACTGCCGAAGAACAAATGCCACCATTCGAATTAAAACAGTGGCGATGGACGCCAAGCCATGGTCGCGCCTTGAGCAAAGGCACGTGATTAATTATTACTTTTCTTAAAACAATTCCGCAAGAAGAGCATCACGCTTTCACAAGTCAGCGCTGGTGTAAGACCAGTGTTTTACAGGGGAAGCATATGATTAACAAGTAGAAGGTAAGAAATTGCAGGGGCATAAGACTAACATGATAGGAGGTGAGAGATTGGTTATTGGAATCTATAGTTTCAAGCATTTTTGGGCTGTTAACCTGGCGTTGATAAAAATACGATTTTCGAAAAATATATAGTTTCAAAATAACGTTTTAATGACAAAGCTAGAAAACGTATACTCTTTCAACCCTGCTAACGTAGTTATTTTAACGTAAAAGTAGGTTGACTCCACTTTTCTATTTAATCGTGTTAGCTTACATGTGTGCGTCGGAGATGAGCGAAGTCTCATTTTTTAGAATCCGACTCCTCTCCCGCTTTGGACTTCATGCCTCCTGTCCCGACTCCGAAATATTTGAAAACTTCAACTCCGGTTCCAATTTTCATTCCAAAGTAGTCCAAGCAATTCATGACAAATATTCATATTTGCACACCGAGTGGTCTAGAAGAACATTCATAAAAGATTTTCTACGTTTCTTGCAGTAGACCTTTCAGTTTCTAATCAACTGTTTGCTAAGAACATTTAACCTGATATCTGAAAAAGCTCGTAACATCCATTTATTCTTTTTACATGTCATAAAATTATGATTTTAGAATGTACATGTCACTATGAAAATAAGAACCAGTGGTAAAATATCACTTTGCCGGGTTTCCTCGCAGCTTTTATTTATTCTAACCCATGAAGACTACTTAGCCGTCGAAGGGTAAACTGTACACACAAGAAAACATAGTAAGGCCTATTGTCACAGTCAACTTGAACGTACAGTACAATGTACGTCTGGGATCAGTGTTGCCACTGGGGCTGGTCTAGTTAACATCAGATTGTTGCCTTTTCCAACATCTGATTTGTGCGTTATAGTTTCATTTAAGCTAAATGCTTCCGTTACCAATACCTAACAAAGCGCGATGAACCCTGTTGAAGTTGACACCGAAATAGAGCGAAGTGTCGTTATTAAATAGAGAAGTCGGTCACGCTTAACGTACAAATGTTCTTCTCAGCGCAACCGCAGGGATGTTAACTTTTTCAGTTTGAAACGAAAATAAAACACACATGAGGGTGAGAGATTGATGAAAGCAACCGAAAAAGTGTGAATCTAATGCATTTTCTTCCTTAAACGAGAGAAACTGTGGGAAGCATTAAGAACAGCTCAGTCAACATCAGATTTGTAGTCAAAACATCAGACATCAGAAATTTATCTGGAAACATCAGAAGTGGCAACACTGCCTGGGATATCTCAAAAAGTACCACCGGTGTCAAGCTAAATTTATGACTTCACGCCATGTACTTGTGCACCGAGTAATATTCTACATATCAAATACGCTGAGAAAACTCATGATTAGGGCTTGGAGATTCGTGTTTAGGTAAGTGTGTCGGGTTGGGGTTTGGGATAGGGTGAGGAAAAGAAAAATAGTTGACGTCTAAGACTAAGTCCAAAATTTTTCAGTGGTTGAAATTATTCACGTACTACAGCTTGTTGTGTGTTCCTGATATCGAACCAAAATGTTTTGATTTACACAAAACACGTCAAATACGTAATTTCCAAACTTATTTTCTTATTCTGAGAAGCAAAACAACTGACAAACAGTAACAGGTCAGAAATTTCGCAGAGGTCAGAAATTTCGCTTGACGCCGGCAGCGTTGACCATGCTCTTTGCTCCCCTCTAGTGTCACAGTATAGAAACATAGGACTACGCTAATGCTTTTTCAGAAAATTCGCTTCAATCAGTTTCATTCTTTTTTATCACAACATCACTACATAAATTTTAGATGAACTCCCTTTAAAACTTTTGGTTGTCTTTTGGACAAACCTCAGCGTCAACTTCTGGTCCGGCTCCTGCTCCAGTATAAAATGCATACTCCGGCAGGAGTCCTCTTCGGCGCTCTTGCTCCGTTATAATCTCTTGTATGCCCACAAAGAGTGAATGACCATAACAAACAGTTTCGCAGAAAACCGTTTGGCTTATCAGACCAACGGTTGCTGATCAACCAGACAGGATCTCAACCATTTTATTGGCTTGGGCGCACAAACTGTACTCTGCGATGAGGTGCTCGAGGTCACATCTCTTTACATTTTTTTGCAGGAATAGAAAAATGTAAATAATTGGGGCATTTATTAATTGAAACAGTAGAGGCTCCTCTTTAGTCTCATTTTAGAAACTCTTTTTCAATTCCATTTGTTCACTTACAATGGTGTCAGCGAAGGAAAGACCAGAACCAGACCTACCAGAGGTGCTGCTCCAACCTCCAACACAATTAGCTTTATACGTAAGGGAAAACATACGTTGTTTTTGTAATCGTTGCATTTATGAAAAATGTTTAGGTTAACAGGTGTTTAACCTACAATGCGAAAAGTGTTAAATCCAGAACAATAATTGTAGGTACATTTCTAATTATTGTGCATTTGATTACAGTCAATGGTACTTGATAGATAAAATGTTGGCCAAAGGGTGCATCGCTTCAAAAAGGTTGAGAACCACTGACCTGGAAAAATGCACTTGTTTTCGTATTTTTGAGGAGTGTGTGCCAGATTACCGCACAGAACCAATTCCTAGGATCCGCGTAGAAGAAAATATTTTGGAATTCGTTGCTTTAGTTTACCCATTTAAATTTAGTGGTGTTTCCAAAGAAAGTACTGAGCAACATTGTGTTAATAAGAACACATAACTCGATACAGTCACGATAACCGATATGCTGGAAGTTTCAGAAAAACTAGCAGTATAAGCACTGATGCTCACAGTTGGCACTGCATCAAAAAGTAAAGGAAAACTGTTCTCTCTTCAAAACAATGAGAGGACGTTCCCTAGGATTCCACCAGACTGCACCACTGCTTTTACCACGCCAGCGATGCACTTGTTTCGTCATCAACGCGCCTTTAGTCCGACTGCGCCATATTTTAAGAGCGGGATCGAAATAAGCTATAGCCTACCCTGCAATCCTTTTCTTTGTCAGTCATCTTTTTCATCAGTTATTTTGCAGTTATTTTATTCATCACGTCATTTCTTATTCTTCTAGCTCAGTGTTTCTTAAACATTTGTGGGCCACGGGCCCCTAGTACTTCCTAATAAAGGTTACGGGCCGCTCAGTAAAAAACGTTCCAATAAATATTTGCAATTAGGTCTTGATCACCGTAGTAGTAGCCTAATCCAAATATCTGCAACGCCCATTAATCCTTTTAATGTGTCAGGGCAAAACTTTTCAACCCTTTAAATCACATTCATGGACCCCTTACATCACCTTCACAGATGCCTAGGAGTTCACCGACTCCAGGTTAAGAACCCGTGTTCTAGCTCAGCTCTGTCATGCATTTCGTATCTTTTTGGGTTCTTCTGAATTAAAATAAAACGGTATCTAGGTATATATGGATCATTACCTAAAAAACATAAAGCAATGCTTTGAAGTAAGGAAATATATCTCGTAACGAAGTGACAGGTGAAATTGACGAGAGCTTGACTGTGAATGGCAATGAAGCTCAGGCCCGTAACTTGGGGGACGCAGTTAAAAAACTTTTCGCCAAACTGGGAAAATATGTTGGACATAATTTAAAACTATTGGACTTGGACATAATTTAAAACTATTAAAAAATTTGGGCTCCTCCTAGGAAACTCTTTGCCCACTCTTGTGTCCCAAGCTGGTTACTGGTCTGGTGAAGCTTGAATGTGCAAGAGCAAAATGGAGAAAAAATCAGAAAAGAAGCTGAAAACGCGAACAGGACAAATTAAATCTGCAGGTTTTGAGTGCAAATCTATTTGTTTATGATTCTCCATAATATTTTTTAATTGAGTTTCTGTGTGTGTGCAAGTGCGCACGTCTGTGTGCGCGCCCATATGAATGGCCTATATAACGCTTGTGTGTATGCTTCTAACCGCTAATATAACAGACCATCTCAACCGCTGAGTGAAATCGATTCAGATTCTTTGCTTAGCAGAAACAAGCGAAAAGAGATTTCTTGCAAACGTTGCCGTGTTTTCTTGTATTGTGTTTTGCATCTGACAAACAAATTAAGAACAAACATTTAAGAGTTTTCCCTGACTGTCAACTGAAAGTATAATATTCACTAAAATAATTATTTTTTTATATACACTCTGTTAAGATCTGTACTTTGTTAAGATCTAAACGTCCGATTATTTGTCTGATTCTTAGCTGTGAAACGGTTCCTTTCGATAGACAGTTCGCTAAATGATATGCATTTGCCAATCAATTTCTATTCATCCCACTCTTTGGTGCTCGTGTTCTGCAAAACCCACTTGATCTAGGTACGTCTTTGATACGTTTGCAGTGCTGCAGTTTTCGCAAAATTCTGAGGATGAAATCAAACAGTCAAGACAGGTTTACTTATTTTTAATTGTGGACGCATTTTCTTTTGATTGAAGCAACAATTTTTTAATCTTGAAAATATGCCATGTTTACAATTTGCAGTACCATCTCGAAGTCAACGACGCGCGACGTCATGGTTCTGCTTCCATTAACCACCCTCCAGCAAATAACAGCCGGTTTGACCCTGGCTGCAAAGAAAAACTTTTCCGTTTCGTGCATGCATGCTTGTACAATTATATCATAGCACAGCACCCTAACACAACAGCTGTAGAGGAAATCCCAATGATAAAACTGAAGATTGTCGGCAACTTTACTGACCACAAGAATGGAATTGTTTTTGAGAACGAAGGCAAGTTTTGTCGCTCATGCTTTTTGGCCACTAAGATCAGATTTCCATAGAAAATGCTGCATCTTTGAAAAGTTTCACGCTGATAAATTTATCCTTTCATGTATTTTCATTCTTATTTCGATTGCAAAGGTCTAGAAAACCACGTTTGTTGTTTCGAAAGAAAGACATTATTTGCAGAAAATTCATATGCTCATTGCAATTGTATGTCTTTGCGGTGTGCAACGAGAAAAACTTCAGGATTTTACAAAATGACAACAAAGGGTGGTCATGGAGTTTTTACTGCGAAAGTAGCCGCGTGGCCGTAGACGCAAGCAAGCGGAGATCGGCGTCAGCGGACCACACGTGAAACTTCGAAACACAGGTCTAGGAGCAGGCTGATTTTTGGGGTGCGAAGGATTTTACCCGAATTTCTCCAAACTTGCCCGAAAAACTTTGGCCAATTTTTGTGCAAACATTTTTTCTTAAGACTTTTATTTGGGATGGCCCCCAAAAACGGTCTTCATGTGATTCTGCCAACGTTGGGCACACTTTTTTTCAAGTCAAACCCTGTTGGGCGCCATTTTTTTCAAATCAAACCACGTTGGATGCCATTTTTGCTCGTATTTTCACAGAGTTTGCCCAGATGTTCAGGCATTTTGCGAATGTTTTCACAGACTTTGCCCATGTTTTTACAGATTTTGCCTGGATTTTCAGGGATTTTGCCAGATTTTTACCAAATCAAAACTGTTGGCGGTGCGCCCCCCCCTGCATCCCCGCCTCCATCCCCGCCTCCTACACCACTGCTTCGAAAAGAGCACGAAAGCAAATATAACGAAACTGAACTGAACAATCGCAAGACAGAAGCTTGAAAAATTTCAGTGTGTACCAACGAGTGCGAATTCAATTGTCTGATAAATCTCTACTCTTAAAAATCTTCATCTTCATGTGTTGCAGCAATTGCAATTGTTCGATTTTCCGTAGTTTATCCTTAAACGAGATGAAAAGAAAGAAATGCAAATTATTTTTTATGAAAGCCAAATGTCATTCAAACCGTCAGTCTCACACATTTTGCACAATATCATTTACAATGTCCATCGTTCAGTTCCCCAGCTTTTGCTGGTTGCTACCCTGTCCGCCACGATTGCTGTTATTGTGCCCTAAAAAGTATTCTTTTTTGTCCTCAAAATGCAGAAACACTGCCCTGATTCGCATGACTTACAAAACGTTTGCACTGCTAGACAAATACACGAGAACATTGGGGCATGGCCAGAGCCGGATTAAAGGGTAGGGGGCCCGGGGTAATTTTTACTGGAAGGCCCCTGTGACGTTTTCACGACGTCATCGTTTGTAAAAGTTATGTTTTCGCTGATTTACAAGGTACCCGTTAGTTTTTTCCGATAGTCGAGAATGTGCTTACTCAAATGCACATACAGTTAGCTGCGAGAAGAGAATTTATGATATAAATACTAGATTATTGTTACTAATAAAAAGTATTTCACTGCCTGGAGAGTGACTCGACAAGAAACAAAATTAACCGGAACAGTAAGCAGAAATCAGAGATTACAAACAAAACCACCGGAAAAAGAACATGTCAATCATGGGGGTCGGAAGGGGGGCAGGGGGAGCCAAAGCCCCCCTGGGTTTTGAAATTTCCAGCAAAAACAGGTTGTTTTCTTGATTTCGAGTGGGAAAAAACAAATTTATCCACTTTTAGCCCCCCCCCTGGAAAATTTTTGAAAAATCCCCTAGTGGTCCCCCCTGGAAAAAATCCTTCCGACACCCATGATGTCAATATAGCCAGCCAGGCCGAGTGTGAGTTTTTTCCAAGCTAATATCTTGATTTTCACCTTCATTTTCAGGTGCTCTGGTTAATGCCACTGCTTTAACGTTGCCGCTTGAAAGTTTTGCTAAAAAAAGCAATTCAGTCGCGGCATTTTAGCTAACACTGCCAGATCCTTGTGCCTTTTTTAGAAGCTTTGCGCTTTTCATAGCTCCTGATGGCATTACAGATTTCAGCATCGCTCAACCTAAACACTGCAATTTCGTTTTCTGCTCTTTCGCTTCATATGTTTATGATGTAACACAACGATAACCATCGGCAGAAAAGTGAGTTTCCACCACACGTTACCCTTTATGACGAAACAAAGATGCGGCTACCTCGAGACTGCACCAGAAGTTGGGGATCATTGATACCAGTGTTACCACTTCTGATATTTTAACCTGACATGAGATGTGATGTTCTCAGATAAATTTCTGATGTCTGACGTTTTGACGACAAATCTGATGTTGACTGGGTTGTTGTTCACGTTTTCCACATTCTCTTTTAATTTTAGGACGAAAAGAAGTTAGGTTCATGATTTTTAAGTTCCTTTCATCAATCTCTCACTCTAATGTGTGTTTGGTTATCGTTTCAAACAAAGAAGCTCTCTTCGTTGCTTTGAGACTAACACTTTACGTAAATTAATTATAAATGACTTCTGCATTTAGTGGCGATATTTCACTCTGTTTCGGATTCAACGAGGGTACTCGCGCTTAACTAGGCAGTGGTAATGGAAGCATTTAGCTTATATGAAACTGTAGCGTAAAATTTTGATGTTAGCCCATGTTGAAAAAGGCAACAATCTAATGTTAACGAGACTGACCCCAGTGGCAGCATTGATTGATACTAAACACTGCAAACAGCAGTTAGCAACCCCTAGCTTTAGCACGCAAATAGTAACGTTTTCGTGACATTTGTGCAATAGGCATGATGCACGAGTAGAGAGTCATAGGCTACCCATGCCAAAAGAACGAATATTTCGAAAAAGCTACCAGCGAAATCAAATATACTTGCATTGAACAAAACCAAAAATACTTATAGGCTATTCAGTAGCGATTACTAAAACTGGCAGACAGTCAAATTTGTAGAGAAATCAGTTGGTGTCGGGGGCCCGTGCAGTGGCGTAGACAACACAAAAATTTGGGAGGCAAAATGTTTGATTTTAGGCGAAAAAGACTATTTTGTTTGGAATACCGTCTCTCAAAGCACAAAATGACTATATATTCCAAAAATTTGGGGGCCACTGCTGCTTTGCCCCCCCGGCTACGCCTGTGCTGGGACCGTGTTACTTAATGCAACATAGGAATATAATATAGAGTAGTATTCTTGTATCGCTTCTGAATCAAGAACATTTCTCAAGGGAGTATTTTATTTGAAACAAAAAAATTTCATCACTGGTGCCCCCTTGCAGGCCCGGGGTGATTGCTCCATTGCCCCCCCTTAATCCGACCCTGGGCATGGCATTGACATTGACCCCAGCGCTATTTACAAAGGAGGGAAGATGTGGTAGAATTAATTTTAGAATAATTTTATGTCAACTTTTGAAAAAATGACCTATATTTCTTAATCACTTTATCCATTGTAAGTGGTGCGGAGCGCAGACACAAAAGGAAAGCCCTTGTTAAAATTCATCAACTTCTTCGATGGCTGTTTGCTTTAAATTGCATTACAACATTTCTCACTTTTATGTTGCTCTTTTCACTTATACCTATGATAATTTATTTTGTCGCAGACGTATGGTCCATGTCACGAACACAATCAAATAACACAAGAGCACAAAAATGGTTAGTCATTGCGCATTACAGAGTAAGTGCTAGCCCACAAACAATCAACACTGAGTAGAGCAAAAACACTTTTACAGCGCCCCAACTATAACTAATAGTGCGACCAAGCGATAGTAGAGTGATGACTGATGTCATGGGTGAATTCTATTGTTGCTCGTTGTTTTCCTGTTAAATTAATAGGCCGAAGAAACATCCTTCCCTTGTGTTCGCCTCAGCAGTTCAAGGCGATACAGATTGTTATAGTTTTAGTTTTCAATATGTATGTTTAGCCTATATGTTCAGGTAGTGTTTAGAATTGTGTGGTGTCTTGACAGAGTTAACTTTAATATTTTCGTATTTGGCTGAGGCGGAGTGGATACGGAGATAGGCGTAGCCAGGGGGGCCTAGGTGGCCATTCTACCCAAAATTTAGTATAGTCATTTTGTGCTTTGAGAGGTGGTATCCCAAACAAAATAGTGTTATTCGTCTAAAATCTAATATTTTGCCCCTTCCAAATTTTGGGCTGGCTACGCCACTGGATACGAAGCAAATATTCTGGATTTGGAGCAGATACGGAGTCAAAAATTAGAGATTGTGTCCACCCCTGCCACGCAGTTTGATTTCCATGACAACTATAAAAAGTCCCCCAAAACAAGAAATCGCGAAGATTGTGCGAACTGCGAATGCCTACTGTAGTTCAGCTCTGTCCAACCTGCGGCCCGCGGGCCGGTTGCTGCCCAGTCGAAGGTTTTGTGCGGCCCAGTTCGGGTGTTCGCGGTTGTAAAAATATCCTACATACTGACAACCTATCCTTATGTTCATAATCTTCAATTTGAAATTTTAATACAGGTGGTCGTGAGTGCCACTATATCACGTCTGTTGCCATTACAATCAGGATTTGAACGCTTTCAGTACAACATTAGCTAACAACTGCTAGCCGCACTAGATCTCGGGGCAGGTGTTATGCAGCCATTCAATTGTCTTATCGCCCAGAAACATCAGGCCGTGTAGTCTACGAGGAGGTCGATGGACTGGACATTGGAGGACAACATGGTCGACGGTTTGTTCTTATGTGCCACATTTACGGGCCGCAGAGCAGGCCATATCCAATTTGTAAAGCATGAGCGGAAACACCCGACACTGGTGCGGAAGCGGTTAAGCTGGACCCAGGCTCTTCTTGGGAGGGTTGCTCAGGGGGCGGGTTCCGGTGTCGGAGATGAAAATATGGAGTCTTGTGGGGTTGTCCGCCCACTCCGCATTCCATTGGTGATCCACCCAGTGCGTCACAGTTCACAAGGCATCGCTGATGGCGGGGACGGTAAGGCGGGTGCGAGCACTGCGGCACCAGACAGGAGTGCAGTAGGCCTACTCCGCGGTTGAATGCACCAGGGCTAGGGTGATTGCAGGCAGTGTTGTTGCTCCAGCACCCCAACCGGAGCCAGCAAGCCGCCACAGGAGCGCGACGCGTGATGTCAGCTTCTCGCAAAGTGACGTAAGGTGTCAGAAAATACGTAAGCAACCTGTCCAACGTTACTCCGAGGTATTTGAGCTCGGAGCAAAAGGACAGGGTTTCGTTATTGAAGTTGACTTTCATCTCACGTTTAGCTTCCTTGTTGTTAACGTGGAAGGCTGCCGACACCATTTTTGTAGTGCTGAGCTTTAGCTTCCAAGTCTGGAGTTATTCACTTAGCGTTGCGATGTCCTTGGTCAGAGCATCCTTCCACTGCTAGCCAATCACCATCAGCATGCATGATTGCTAGGTCGTCAGCATATGCATACTTTCTGGAGACGGTGGTTTGGCAAGTAGGAGGTGTAGATGTTGAAGAAAAGGGCGCCAGGACAGATCCCTGTGGGACGCCTTTATGAGGCATCTTAGCATGCTTCTTTTACTGTTTCCGGTGGTAAGCATAAGCTGCAATTACCAACCATCTCCATGATCATTTAGACCATGTGTCTTGCAGCAGCTTGCAGGTGATGCTGCGGTGCCATACAGTGTCGTAGGCTGCTGTGACGTCGACAAACACAGCTCCGGCCTTCTTTTCAGCCGAAAAGCTATCCTCAGTGTCCTGTGTCAGCCGGGTGACCTGGTCTATGGCCGACCTCCCGTGCAGAAAGCCTGCCTGCTCCTGTGGGAGCAATGGGTCGATGAATGATTCAGCACGAGCGTAGAGGAGTCTCTCGAGATTTTAAAGAGGACACACAGCAGAGATATGGGACGGTAGCTGTGTGGGTCTCCCAGTGGCTTCTCTGGCTTAGGGATCGCAACTACTAGTGCTCTTCTCCAGATATTTGGGATTTTGAAATGGCGCATGCAGGAACTGAGGAAGTCGCAAAACCAAGACTTGAGAGCCGACCAGGCGTGAAGTATAAACTTTTGGAAGATGGAATCCAATCCCGGAGACTTTCCTGACTTCAGACGTCTGAGGGCAGCAGCAAGCTTCTCCAGTCTAAAGGGTTCAGAGATACTGTGACCCTCAGGTGTAGGAATCTTCCACTGGTCGGACAGGTCCTCGTTGACGAGACTGGTGGACTCACGGCCCCCGGTCCTGTGTGCCCCGTTCTTCACGAGTTGCGAGGTGATGGAGTTTGCCGAGACAGGGCACAGGGGAGAGGAGCCTCCATGCATGCCAGTAAGTTAATTGGTGGTCCTCCACGCATTGCAGCTAGACTGCGAGAAGTCGATGGAATTGAGCTTCCTCCCAGCGCTACTGCTTCTGTTCTAGCNGAGATAGTAGGAACGAAGCGGCTCTATCAGAGTCAGTCCCCGCTGGGNCTCGTAGAGAGGAGAAACTGGCTGTTTCCATTGGATCATACAACACTCCAAAGTTGTTGGATGTTGCCCATGAATCCAGGATCTCACCGTCATGTGGTTGATTTTTTGTAAATCCAGTAGACATGTTGCCAGTTGAAGTCAAAAACATACAGACTGGGGTGTTGGAACGTTGTGATGACCATTGGTGCGAATCGCGAGAGTTGAGGTTTGTAGATGTTAATGATCTTGCGTCTCGCGACGTCTACGCACAAACATTCAGTCTCTGATTGCTCTGGAGACTGATCGATCAGTGAACATTGCAACCGCTCGTGGACAAACGTGGGCAAGACCATGATTCCCGCTCAGGACTGACGCAGCTACCAAAAATTGGGAATCACTAGCGTGTCTGCAGATGTGCTGTGGGTCTCCTTCAGGACGATGATGAAAGCCTTGTTAATATAGGCTAGCATCTGCTCAAGGACAGAGATCTTGTTTGCAGTGAGCCCCTCGGTGTTCAGCTGGAGTATGTTGGGCCGTGGGTTGTCATCGGCAGCATTCTGCTGCCGCGCCCTGAGAAAGGAATATCATCACCCATCGTTCCCGGAATGTTGATAAATTTTAAATTGAATCGAACAGTGTGCAGAACAATTTCAGTGCAAATTTCTTGCATTTACTGTCTATAGGTAGGCTCGCGTTTCGGTCTCGTATGTCTTTCATATAAAAGTGTAACCCGCGATCTTTGCTGGAAACAAATCTTCTGCAATAGACAAAGAAAATGATATAAAACTCATCGCTATAAGTTTCCCGGAAAATTATTAAATTTTAAATTGAATAGAGCAGTGTGCAGAGCGATTTCAAACCAAAATTCTCGCATTTACTGTCTATAGGTAGGTTCACGTTTCGGTCTCGTATGTCGTTCATATAAAAGTGTAACCC
>JGI24159J19872_10010073_pt1 | contig 12401 bp, 5 predicted proteins | sample Ectturendosymbi4_FD_19872 | JGI IMG/M metagenome (IMG submission 19872)
CTAGTACGTATGGGAATTCAAACAAATTAAGGATCTTTATCTGAGAATTGCTGCACCTCGCAATTTGTTTATCGAATTTATACACGAGGTTCGAAGCGCGACACGACTCCCCATTGAGAGAACGCGGAAAGTCTTTAAGGTTTATTAAAGATTTGAAAGGTGATTAAACGGAGGAGTCTAGATAGAGTAGAGGAATTAAAGAGTTTAATTTAGTAAACAACCNTAACATCATTAACATGTATTTTACTCCAAATAAAAGCACTAAGTATACGAGTAACTATGATAAAATANACGAGCTGCTGTGATAGAGTTTTCACCTGTTTGCNTAATTCGTCACGTCGCCTAAATCGTCANTTTTTTCTAATCCCCTTGAGGTGACGAATTAGGCAAATTCTNCTGCATATCCAAATTACACTTTTGGGTAAATAAACATTTCTTTAAAAATTATTTTCAGAAAAATGAACTTTCCATACCAGATTCCTGACCAAAATAACACTAACCTAACCAAAACTTAACCTTCCTACCATAATAGCCCAATTTGGTATGTTCTAAATTGATATGGTAAAAATAATGATTATACCCATTGTAATTCAGTATTTCATTTTTCTGTTTACAATCAATGACAAATCAGCAAGGCTGTTAGTAAGAACAAGAGCATGCACTCACTTATCAAAAACCGTTGTGAAACTCACTTTCACTTAGTACGTGTGGTTTACGTTCATTCATTAGAAATAACACTACTGAATTGTTTTTATTTTTATACTACACTAGAATATAAAATAGCACTCAACAAAATTCTTAACTAAAAGCGCATCTTAAGACTTACTAAAGTCGTAAATCGAATGAGTCATTGAGTTTAGCGTGAGCAAGCTTGGAGTTACTTGAACGAAATACAAACAGAACTAAGACGTGCTTGATACGATTTAACACTTGTTATCAGTTAACGTTTTGAGTAACTCGATATCTGCCGACTTTTCTTTTTATTATTGTGTTTATTCTGTTTTAAGTTAGTTATCAAGATTTGTACCAATTAATGGCGATTCATATAAAGAAGCATGTACCAAAATATCCCAACTTGCATCTTGGAAGTACAGTAAATATTACCAGAATTAGTATTAAACTACCAGTTGACATTGTGTAAGGCAGTGGTTCCCAAACTTTTCTGATCGCCTACCATTAATGGTTTCCAAACTTCTCTGACCGCGGTCCCGTACTGTCAACACGTACCACCTTGCTTCAGGAAAAGTCAATGTGCCAAATATAATTCGATCCAAAGTTTGGAAACCCAGAATTGACAAATGCAACATGAAGAAAATGGGTGTGAGAAANTATTATGGCCATTTTAGAAACCAACAAGGGACGTAGGCTGCACGAAAAGTTAGGAATTTGTTAACAGAACCCAACAGGTAAAATTTATAGCTNNGAATATATTTTTTTGCGAGGAAAAACAGAAAGTAGGTCTATTCTTGTACCACCTTGAAGGCCTTCGCGTACCACTAGTGGTACACGTACCACAGTTTGGTAACCACTGGTGTAAGGTCTTCACTCCCACACGCAACGCGCTAGACTTCAAACATGCATTGCAGTAACAAAGAACACACAAATACATGAAAGTACACGAGGATACATACGTGGCATATATACCAACTCTGGCAGTCCTGCCAGGGGTTGAGTGGGGCGGGAATGCATGGGAACGGCTTTCCTTCACCTTTTTCACGTTTTGCTTTAAATGAGTTTGAAGCTGTTTTGAAATTGCTAGTGGTTTGGGTGCGTTCCCACACCATTTTCATTAGCACTACATTCCTGCTTATAACACCATGATTTATTACCTAAGCTAAAATCTAATTGCTTTCACCATTGTTGGGAGACTTGACACCACTTAACGAGTTCACAATTTCCTTCGGGGCTGTCTGCAGGAAAGTTGTTCAAATGACGTGGATACCGCATACACATCGGAAACCAAAATAAGACAAGCGGATGGAATACCTTAATTTTTTAGACCTTGTAGTATACTAACTTGCTAGTGAGTGTCGGCCAGACCACANGCCAAAGAATCAACTGCTTTTACGTCAACGANGCATTTTCAATGAGTGAGCACACAGCGCCTACTTATTAGTTCCAATTGGCAATGGTATCTTTACCAGTGTATTGTGTATTGTTCACATATTACACTTTTTTAACGACTTCGGGATTGGGGGCACCCTAAATGTTGGGGGCCCCTGGCTGTAGCCCAGTCAGCACCCCCCTTAATCCGCCACTGTTAATAACATCGAAGTAAGTTCTATTGTCAGGTGATACAATTCGACACTGTCAAGCATGACCACCAAACTCTCTCGTTCATTGAACTACTACATAAAAATCAGTTAGCAAAAATTGTTAAGACCCCAGATCAGAGACAAGATTTTGAAAAACGTGATGTGAAAAGTAATGGATGTGACAAAAAGACCGCCAAAATGACAGCAGACACTGTAGACTTAGACCAGGGGATCACAAACTGTCGATCACGGTTTACTGGCAGAACATGGGCTGTCCTCGCGTCCAATCGGAAGGGTGCAGGTAAACATTTGAAAAGTTTTATTTTTCTACAGTGGCTTCTCGTTAATCGTCAATTTGCCGATTCCCTCATTTGCAAAATTGAGGGCCACCCAAGCCACAACGACGTATTGTCGTGAAGTTGGAAACAATTCATCATTCACTTGTCCAGATTACATTATTTCATCAAAGAAACGCATTATTACATCAAAGTCAATTCTCGATCCTTTCAGAGCTACGGATTTTTATCAAGTCATTTGTAGTGCAGATTACCGTAATAAAAACAGGAGAAAACTGGGCGAAAGCACTTCATCATTGGCTGTGGAGCTGAGCACCACGTCACAGATCGAAAGTGTTTTGTGGAGATCTTGCTGCAGTTACATTTCAAAACATTGATGATTAAGGATAAGCTTTTTTTATTTTTAGCCAGAAGAGCTGTTTCGTTGGTTGATTGTGTTTTTAGTGACAAGCAATTTTCCACTGCAAATATCAAGTGGTATTCTTGAATGGTATTAGCCGGCAGTGGTGGATTTATCCAGTTTGAGTGTTAGAATCAATAAAATATGTGTTTTAATACCTGCAGTATTGTGTTGAAAATCATGGCAACTATATTTTGCACATTTTCAGAGTATCTGTTTTTAATATTTCTTCGTTTTTAAGAATACAACTGTATGCTAGTACAGTACGTTTTGCTTGAAAAATCTTAATGGCAAAGAACTAGTGATTTATGATTGTTACTCATGAAAAATGTGTAAGGACATGTTAGAACTTTTGAAACGCAAAAGTAGAGAAACACAAAAATTTTAAGTAGCAACACTACTTCCTCCTGAAGCACGTTGCGCAACAAAAACACGGCCCACACATTGCAGCTTCTATTACTGTAAATGGAAATTGAGTCAAAGCAAGCAAGACGAAATCTACAATCACTGTTCACAAAAATACGTTTTTTAAACACACAGTCGATAGAACCTGTTTAGGTTTCAAAGTAGTGCTCTTGGTAACTGATGCGTTCAATCATGTCAAACATAATGTTCATTTAAATTCTGTAAAAAAGTGCTGGTTTTTCTTACAACAAATTTTTGTTAACCAAGCCGTTCGTCGGGTTTCCGCAAACATGTTCAAAACAAAATTACAAAAATATATCCAAAAAATAACACGAGTTCTCAAACTTTGAACTATGAACAGTCACATGGCCAGGTTCCCTTCTACATTTCAGCACCATTGCTAGCGCACTCGAGAGCCGCTTGCTCAAAGAGCCTTTTTAAAGCTTGAGCTCTTCACCTTGATTTCAAAAATTGTAGTATCTGCTCAACACTCAAGTGGTACTTGTGCTCCTTAAAAAAAGACTTTAAGTAGCTTGAATGTCGTGATAGTACGTGTTACATTTGTCCGAATCAAAGTCATCGTGCAGTAACTTTAACTAAACAGCTTGCATTAGGATATGCACACAGCCAAATGCACTAAAGCAAGGGCCGAGTTTCAAGGTGGGCGGAAGGACATGTGCCCCTAGTTTTGGACAAGGGGGAACACAATATCTTTGGTAACCCCAATATTTGTACAGATTTCGTGGTTAATATATAAAATATATTACATTCATAAATAATAAAATATATCATTTCCACAATTTAAATTTTACGAAAAGATCGTACTACGGTTGAGTGAACATGGTGACTCCATCGAAACGCAAACAATAATATTATATTTGTGTGATATGCGCAAATTCGGTCCCTGCACTAAAGTCAACCCAAGCTACAAAAACTTTCATGTTGACATATGCTTTAAAAAATACTGCCACTACACGTGTTGACGATACCATACTCATTCCTAGCATTGAACTCACTTTTGCGCAGGTTTACCGGTAGCGGCAACCTATGCTTCCAAGTAGGGGCGTGAAGAAGTCTGATGATGCCAGGGGGCGAAAACTTGATAGTATGCCTCCTAAAGGAGGGTGGTATTGAGGAATGCAAAAATACAGGCATAGCAAAAGACCTTTGTCATGTGCAAAGAGGATTACGCCACAAAAAATTCACCTTAAATAAAACTTTAAGAAGATAAAAAAGCATGAGTACGTTCTTTACTCACAAATCTATCTTTGAACAAGCAAGTTTAAGAGGTCTTGGTTTTTGTTCACAGTACCGTCCGGTTTGTTTTGATTATGTCGTTTATAGTGAAATGATAATTAATGTACGAATGACAAAAACAATGCTTTTAATAAGTTCCAACAATATGTCGCTGTCATACTCGCACCCCTTTTGCGAACCTTCCACTCCCCCCAGTTTACGAAACTGGCCTCTTGAGAGAATCGAAAGATATTTTGAAGACAAGTTGCAGATGAACAATAGGTGAACAGGATTTCATCAGCTTAAAAAGGGGGCAGAGATATAGGATACAATTCCTTGAGATAACGATGGCAGTGATAGATTTGCATTCCCCCTCAGGCAAGTTTCCATAAGATCAGATCCGTGCAGTATGTGTTAGTAGCCTTACAATACGAAGAAGCATCTACTGATAGTTAAAAGCATTTCAAAAATTTAATTTTTGTCAATTCATTTTTTGGATGCCCCCTGCCATGGATGCCTGGGGCCGTCGCCCCGTTCGCCCCCCCTCTGCACGCCACTGCTTCCAAGTCGCAACTGCTTCCAAGTTGCAGCTGCTGTAGATCTGTCGCTGATGGAGACTTTTTTCAAAACTAACGTGGAACCAATAGATCGGGTCAAAAGCAGTCTGAGCCAGGACAGCAACCAACGGGGACAAAAGGATTGCCAATTGTTGTTACACCTAACAAATAACAACTAAACATGTTTTTGAAAATTTAGGGGGTCAATTGCCAGGTTTATCCTTCGCGGTTGGGCCTGACCTGAGCGAAATCTTTCCCAATGCTGCTATCTTGCGGTGCTTACCGCAACCGAATCATAGAAAATCAACGCGAAGCAGCGAGAAGAGCAGTTATTACCAATATCTGTCACAACAGCTAGAAAATTAGCCCGCTACAATACTTTGCTAGGTTACTCTGATGTTTCTCGCAAATTTGAACAATGCACTTTCACATTCCGAACACAGGGGCATTGAAAGTGACTGGGAATTGCACAATCTCTTAATTACAAAACATAAATTTGTTTTCCTGTTAATTTTACAAGTTCATATCTGCGAGTCTGTATCCATAGCAGCGATACCGAATTCACGTCAGTGCACAATATCTTGTGATGGACTTACGCGTGCGCCGCGTGCAAATCCAATCAAAATCTCCCATTTTAAATCTAAGTCCACGATATTGGATTCAAGTAGCTTTCGAGTCAAATCTTAGACTCAGAAATACACAACCAGGGTTGGATCAATCACAATTTCTAAATGAGTGAATGTAATTGATTACACGATTTTTCGCCAATGTAATCAAAGTTGCAAATGAGAGATTTTTTTGCGAGACAGTAATTTGCTAATATGTTTAGCTAAATTGCAGTGACATTTTATTTCCAACAGCTTCACCCTAGAAAAACTGCATAAACAAAACCAGATAAAAATTTAACTTTTCCATTGCTGCACTTTTGCCCAGTCCACGGCAAAATCCCCAGGTGTGCTGTACTTGTTATTATGATGGTGAATAAGTCAATTGCAATTTAGGTTAATGGAATTTATTACACATTTTTATCTTAATGCAATTAAAATTATAAGTGAGACTATTTGTCTTTTGTGAAAATGCAACTGTAGTGTCTTTTGTGAAATTGAGACTATTTGTCTTTTGTGAAAATGCAACTGTGTTTGTCTTTTGTGAAAATGCAACACACAGCGCCTACTTATTAGTTCTTTTGTGAAAATGCAACTGAACATAGGCGTAGCCCGGGCAGAGAGCCATGCCCCCCCAAATTTTTATCATATCTATTATTATTTACGTGCTTTAAGAGGCGGCATCCTAAACAAAATGCTGTTGCTCGCCTAAAATTAAACATTTTCCCCCCAAATTCTTGAGTGTGACTGAAACATTTGGAAGATCCAGTCTAATGCTCATCTCTGTCGCAAACACTTGTTATCAGAGGTGAGCGTTGGACTGGACTTGGAATTCGGTTTGGACTGGATCCGGTCTGCAAATCGTTTCAAAAATTTAGAACCAGGACCGAATATTGACTGATTTAATGGAAAAGAATTGCAGCATTTTTGTTGTTAAAAAGCTGTATTTTGTCAATTTTTTGAACTTATTTGGACTCGACTTTACGTTTTTTGACTATGATTGGACTTGGAATCAGTAGCGTGCAGAGGGGGGGGGCTAACGGGGCGACAGCCCCGGGCATCCAAGGCAGGGGGGCATCCAAAGAGTGAAATTACAAAAATTAAAATGCTGTTAACTAGATGATTTTTCCTATTGCGATGTTACTAAAACATGCTGCGTAGATTTAATTTTTCGAAACTTGTTGTTTTGTCAACACTAGTTCTTGCGTATTCAAATGCCAGTAATTCTCACATTCTTCAATACCACGGACCTATACTCCAGGTGTTCGGCGCACATCCAATCAAACTGATAGTGCCTTGGCTTTTTCCAGATCGTGCGATCAAGAGAAAATCATAAAAAGGATTGAAACATAATTATGCACGTTTTAATTGATTTTGTGAGCCAAATTCCAAAACTGTCCTATTTTCATGCATCACTAGTTTACCGTTTGGTTTTTTGATGTGGCAACCAGAGGTGTACAGGAGCCGGAGTGTCGGAGTAGACTCCGGCCGAAGCTTTAACGATTTTCGAAAATAGGAGTGGAGCCGGAGTTCATTTTTCTAAGGAAGGGCCGGAGCCGGAGTGGAGCGGAGTCAGTTTTTTGTTAAGAGGTTAGTTTGTTTATTNATTATTATTATTGCACATTGTTTTTTTACAAAGCATGTCACAACTACAACATAACCTTCAAATGTGCAAAGCTACTTCATCGGAAGTCTTAAAATTTTAATACAACTTGGGTGTAAGTCAGGTTAGGTTGGTGAGTTTCATGTGTGTAAAGATTTGGACAATTTTTTGTTCGTGGTGATACGTTAAAAATCTGTTGGCCAATGAAATTTAGCTCACATATAAAGTTTAGGTGGTGTCTCAACAACTAGCATATACAGTTTTCTGTTTCGATGGACAAAAAGTACCATAACCCCTATCCAGTTTTCGGCCAGATATAAAACTGAGTTAGATAAATCTCACTACTGTCAACATGGTCGAGTGGCAAGTGACTAGACAATCGTGAGTTCGAGTGACTCCTTTGTTGTATTTGGTTTTTCTTTTGATGTACTTACACAAGATTGTAAGTCAAATTTTTTGCACCCCTTGTGATGTACATTTAGAAAAGCAGACAAGTGTTTCTGGCTTGGGTTAGGTTTAGCATTTAGGATTAGGATTAGAGTTTTGTGTTAGGGTTAGGGTTCAGTGTTAGTGTCAAAGGTTAGGGCTTATTAGCGTTTAGTGTTGATGGTTAGGGTTTGCGGTTGAGGTAAATGGTTAGGGTTTAGAGTAGGCTATAGGGTAAAAAATGTATAGTCACCTTAATCCTTTATCTGAGAAGCAACTGGCATGTATGTATTGCAGTGATCAGCAGATCCGTTTGATACAGTTTTTTAGTCTTTTTAATGCGTAAGCCGGATACGGTCATTTAGACACTGCCGAAAGTTTAGATAAGGAAGTGACTACGGATACGCCTGGCCTGACGCAATTCAAATAAAACGGTCAGTTTGTCATTCATACGGCGTGGGTCTCGTGGTGTAGTATTTAGGCGTTATGGCTGCTGTGCCAATGGACTGGTTTTCGGTTTGACCCTCACCTTGCCGACTTTACTTTTTTTGTTTACTTTTTTCAGGCTTAGGCCTACGTGTTACCTTTACGGGTTAGTGTTGGGTTTGCATTAGGTTAGGGTTAGATTAGCGTTAGCTTAGGGTCAGGGATAGGTTGGCACTAGGTTAGGGTTATCTTAGCTTTAGCTTAGGGTTAGGTTAAGGTTAGCTTTGCATTAGGTTAGGGCCAGGATTAGGGTTAGAGCTACGGTTAGGGTTAAAGTTAAGGGTCAGGTTTAGGGTTTATCTTTTACATTTACTTTGTTTCTACCAAGCGTACTGACTCTCGTCGTGCATTACTGTTACGTCACAGGTGGCGTATGAATACGTTTTCAAATTTCAAGATCCACAGGCGTTTCTGTAGCCACTGCCTGTAGATAATTCACTTTGGAGTTTAAGCAGGAGTCGGAGTCCAAAACTTTAAAATGTTTCGGAGTCGGAGCGGAGTATATTCAGCTGAAGCAGGAGCGGAGTTGGAGTCAAAAATTTCAGACTCCGTACACCTCTGGTAGCAACCCTGGATGTACGCTAACACAGCTGCACACCTGTGCTTGCAATATGTGCATCATTTCGAGCTTTTTCGAGCTTGGCAGTTCAAGTGGATTGATCGTAACGACTCACACAAACACGTGTCTGTTCTGTCCCTAGGAAGGTCGGAGAACGGGGGGCATGGCGGAGGCATGGCGGGGGCGTCATTTCCCCTGGGGGCGTAGGTCATAGCAGTATCATAGGTAATTTCATGGTTTATCAAGATCGACTTGAAACCAATTTATTGCAGCAATTCGCGCACCCAGAAAATTCAGAACAGTTTTCGATAATTTCTGTTGTTACTTTTGAGGTCAGCACTGTTGATGAACAGAAACAAACATAATTGGTAACGATTTTTTTTGTTTTTCATAAGTTTCCATTTCGCATCAACTCTTTTACTGTCCCCACCGGCCCTTCCGCTGCCCCGGCGTCCCTGTCTGTCCCCTCAGTAGTTGTACGTATAACAGCCACATAATAAACGAAAGTTTTCTCGAGTACTTTATGCGCGTTCTCAATTCTTGTGTAGTTTAGCAAGTTTCAAACTGTCGAACCTGGGTGTCCGCCATCCCAGCCGCATACCTTCTCTGCTTAACTACTATTCGACGAGACATTCGTGCAGCCTGATGATTTTGCAGTTGTAAACTGCCCTCCTGTCGTAGCACTTTCTGCTCTCGTGTTTTAACGGTTTGCCGGAATTTTTCGCTGCTTTGAACTGGTCTGTCTTAGCTTTGAGTGCTGTGTTTTGCTCCGGTATCCTAACTTGGGAGTGCTGATATAATATTTAAGTTCATTACAGTGACACATTGTACAACAACGAGTATGGTGAGAGAGTGCGTGTAGAATAATATACATGCTGTGTCATCAAACTTCGCCAAAACGTTGGTTTGCAAACAAATGTGAATATGACGTCCAGGCCCGTAACCAGCTTGGGACACCAGGGGTGGCGAGGAGGAGTTTTCTGAAAGGGGCCCATATTTTTTAAACTCTGTCCAATAGTTTTCAACTATGCTCAACACATTTTTCCAGGGGGAGGGGCGAAAAATTTTGTTGGGGGGCTTCTCCCCCCTGGTTACGGGTCTGATGACGTCATATTGTGACGGCAAAAACAGTGTATATCCAGTGACAATGACCACAGCATACGCCACTGCTCAATACTAGATTTTGGCAGGGGGCATGCAATCAAGCATTCGTCCCGCGCATCACGAGACCTCTGCACGCCACTGATTTACTGGGTGTTATGGCGCTGACGTCTTGTCTGGAGAGGAGAAACTGAAACTGGGGGTAGTAGCCACTTCGGACCTCGGTCTTTCACATCACGGATTTCTATCATTATGACTTGATGCTCCTCCTCAAAAGTTTCTGCGCACGTCACTGGGTGTGACCCCGCAAAAGTGCTTCCAATCGGGCCCCGCACTTGGTACAGCTGGCCCTGCCCACCATTCCAGAATAATCCGACATACTGTACTTGGGTAGCACTCTTGACAGAAGTCTCACTTTCAAAGACCATATTCTCAAATTGAAAAACAACGTCTCATCTCGAGTTGCCTTGGTAAAGCGCTCGCGGGTCTGACTTGGGGATGCTCATTTAACGTGCTCAGTACCTCAGCAGGTGCTTTGTATACGCTCCCTCGCTTGGTGCCAAAGTGCAGACACACGTAAATTAGACACTCAGTTGAACGAAGCCATGATGCGTACAGTTTCAGATTCTATAAGATCTACATACTTTCAAAATTAGTAAATGCAAAAAACGATTGTGTATTAAGAAGGCTTCAATAAGGCGTTGAGCAATGTGACGGAGCATCAAATTAGTCTGCAAAAATCTTCCAAAGATAGTAATATTGACCGTCTTATGTCGATAGGTCCAAAAAGCCAAAAAATAAGGTTGTGATTCTGTGAGAAAACACCATGGCTACTATGGACAAGTGCGTTGATAGACATATAAAAAGATTTTTGCTGATGTTCGTCATCCATTTTCCAAGCTATACGAAGCACCTTAGCGCACTATATACGAATCAATCATATAAGCACGGTAGGCCTACTATGAAGCATCTAAGCGCAATGTTTCGTGCACAGCTAAAGACAAGTCAAAGATGCGCATAAAATCGTGGGGCGTCAACTATTCGTATCTAGCGATGCGAGAGATATTATAAACTCAGTACATTAAGACAGTGACACAGCAAATGATTACTCCTTTAACCGAACCAGAAATTGGTGGTGTATTGAGCGGATTTACTGACCAAAGTGTTGCGGCGGGTTGTTACTGCAGTGTAAAAGGTTATTCCAATTATGGAAATTTCAAAATGCTTGTAAAATTGGTGCTAAGGGAACCTGATGATGGTGGTGACTCTGAAGTTCGTAGTAGTCCACAAAGGGCATTTCTGGTGTTTTGGGATTTGATACCGATTTATATCAGCAGGGACACCGGAACGGGAGTGCATGGTGGGGGCACTGCCTCCCTTGCCTTTTGAAAGAGGGGGCAATGGTGCCCTTACGTAACAGCATCATAGATAATTTCAGGGATGCTGGATAGCGGTGAAATGACGGGGGTATTTCCCCATGCCCCTTCAAAAGGGGTCAACTGGGACGGAGGCGCCTTTTCATAACAGAAGCATGGGTAATTTTATGGGTTATAAAGATCGACCTGAAACAAATTTATTGCAGCTATTCGCGCACCCACAAAATTCATAATGGTTTTCTATAATTTCTGTTATTATTTTTGAGGTCAACGTTGTTGCTACGCAAAAACAAGCATAATTGGTAACGATGTGTGTGTTTTTTACAAGCTTCCATTGCCTTCAGCTCTTTTATTGTCCCCCTGGCCTACCGCTGTTCCGGCGTCCCTGTATCTCAGTATAGAATTTAAAGGTGCTTAAGACTGAGAAACGGTTGGAACTTGTGGCAACCAACCCAGGGTGACAGTCCAATTCGTATCTCTGTGATTAGATCGTAGCCCGCTTCATTTCGTTACTTGCATTCTTTCGTTGCAAATCGCTACATTATATAAGTTGTGTTACAACGAGGAATCCTGCAGTGTGTTGAAATCTCTGTTTTTGGAAGAATTCGCTGTATTGCACCTAAATATGGCAGGATTCTCAGAGGTGGTTCAAAGGTCCCACAGCGGTGGTTCATTGATCCCACATATGTGGGACCAACGAGCCAAAAAAATTTTTTTTTTCACATCAAATTTTCAGCCACTTCCTGAAATTATATCCTACTGATTTTGTGTATGTGGATAGAGGGAGAAATGATTATTGTTCATGCTAAATTTTGGAGATTTGCCAGCTAACTTTGCGACTTATGACCTGAAATGTAAAAAATGGCTCATTGGTCCCACATCTCCCTGTGAAATTCTCGTGTTTCAAACTTCCTTGGTGTTGTGAGATTTGCAATTGTGAATCTGTTACTGCGAAGCAGTGGCGTACGCAGAAAATTTTCATTGGGGGGGTTTCATTCAGTGGCATAGGGTAGTCATTGGTATTTGGTGTGCGCTGTTTGTGACGTCACAATTTGACGTCATAGTCCTGTTTCCAAACCAACGTTTTAGCGAAGTT
>JGI24159J19872_10010074_pt1 | contig 12401 bp, 9 predicted proteins | sample Ectturendosymbi4_FD_19872 | JGI IMG/M metagenome (IMG submission 19872)
AGCTCAAAACATTGAACTGCATGTATTTTGAGTATTTAGGAAGCTGTTGGAAGCTGTAAAAAAAAGTTGCAAAAGTTGCAAAAACTTGCCCTACTCATGAGACGTGAGCTGAAAAATCCCGGTCACTTCAACAGGTACTTGCCCACTGCGATTTAACATATCCTTGCTTAAATGGTACGCGACGCTAAGTTAAGTAAGGCAAAACTTTTCTCACGCTCCCAACACTAAAAATTTAAACTTGCACAGACAACGGGAAATAATCAAATTTACCTCTTCGAAGAATGTTGCTAACTCGAAAGCCAGGCGACCAGGTCCACATCCAAGCACAAGGGCTCTCTTCCTTTGGTGAGGCTCAAGCAACTCGACCACAAGCGCTTTGATTCGCGAAAATGTTTCACTCATTGACGGCTTAGCACTGGCGTTTATTGAATACTGTTGCTGAACTTGTTCTAGCAAGAACGCTTCTGAATCTTGGAGGTATTGGTTGTTCGTGCATTCCTGGACCAGAGGTTGAATGCCACGTGGTGCCTCGTCGTCGTTATTTTCTTTTTGCGGTTTTGAAAAACAAGCATAAGAGGAAGTCAGAAGTTTGCGCTAAGGTGACAAGACAACGACACATTTGCTCACCAAAGCAATTCTGTAGAAAAAAACAATAATTTAAGCATGCAACGGAATCAACATTTTCTTTTCCATCCGGAATTCGAAATCAATGTTCATCAACTGCCGCATTAGGTTTTGTGACAATTGCTTTTGTCAGGTCGATCTCCCCAAAAGTCATTATTAGGAAAAAAACTGAAGGTGTATTAAAGAGAAAAAGTAAAAACGTGGAGCGTGATGATACAATGCACCTTGTGCTGTAAAAAACATGGAAAATAGCAAGAACATGAAAACTGGATGGGGTTCATCCACAAAGTTTGGACAAGTGCAGCGGGCTGGATCGAAAAGCTTAACGGGCCGTAGTTTGCCCAAGCCTGATTTAAACTAATCTTGCTCTGTTACAACGAAAATATTCTGCGAACCTTTACGCCACACTGCCACAAGTGATCTTTTCAGGAAAAAACATCAGAAGTAGTAAACTAGGACCCATCTTACAGTTTTGTCTGAATTAATTCATTTCCGGTCGAAACGGAATTCTGATACATCATAGCGTGGGATGCGTCTTTCAAGATGCAAACCGGGCATGAGCTTAACAAGCAATTAATTTGGGATTGACTGATATTGATTGACAACATGGGGTTGTTGGAAAATGCACATTTTACTGATAACCTTGAGGTAACGTTTTCTACATTTGTATTTGTATGGAGAAAAACTCTCTGGCCAAATGCAAAAATTTTCTCAAAAATTTATCATTTTAGTGCGTTTGTTGTCATGCAGTTACCAGAAAAACTGAAGAAATTTTTCATTTTCAGTGAGCAAACACAGCTCCGTCAAAAATCTATTTCAGTGAAGCATCATTTCCACTTTGCAAAAAAGCGTTTTACTAATGGTCACTACATGGGGACTCACTGTAGAAGAGTTAAGTGACCTTTACGGAGCAGTTTAACTTTTAGGATACCTGCATTTTTGCTTCCAAGAACGAACACCTCTGTTCTGATCATTTTCGCCGGCGACGCTGACGAGCAGCTTCGGCACAAACGGAACCCCGCGTGTTGAATAAAGTGACGGCGAAAAGCGAAACGAGCGAAGCGAGACGCTTCGTTGCCAGTCGAGATCCAGCTTCCTCCCTAAAGAGTGCGAGGGTCGAAGTTTTGCATTTATGACATTCAGGGATGTAGTGCTAACAAAACACGTGTGGAAACGCACACCCAAAAATAGCCATTTTAAAGCTGCTTGAAACTCATTTTAAAGCAAAACGTGAAAACGGTGTGGGAACGCCGTTCCCACACGTTCCCGCCCCACTACACCCCTGATGACATTCACTAAAGTGACCAAATGACACATAATCTTTGGCTTTAACTACTTTTTCGTGAAACAAACCGCTCATAAATGTTACGGAAGAGACATTGAAAAAAATTGTTGCTTGGTCGAATACGTCTAGTTCAAGTTTAAATCATAGAAATAATTGAAGTCAGAAGCCGCGAAAGTTGAATGAAACGATAACGACAAGGTATCGACGTTTTTTCAAAAAAAAATTAAACTGAAAGAAAAAAAACATATTTACCAAAATCATGTTATGCTTTCCATCAAAGCAAGGTGAAGAGAAATCGTCGTAGTATTCACTTGTAGAAAAACCTGGAATTCCGTTGAAATGATCTTCCACCCAATCCCAAACGTTACCGAACGTGTCACAGCAGCCGCTGGCAGCTTTCGGGTAAAGGTTCACGGGCTGAAAAATCGACCGAACTTACCACTGGCAAGAACGTGCAGGTCAAAATATTGGCAAAAGAAGCCTACCGTGGACGATCCATACGCAAGATTGACGTTGTACCTCTTAATGACATCTGCGCTGTAGATGGGATCGGTCTCGAGCGTTTTCGCTTCGAAAGCGGGTAGGGACCTCAGAACATGCTGCTCCGCTTCTGTGGTAAGCCTGTATTCAGCGCCTTTCCACTTGCAGAACGCCTTCGCTTCGTGGTAGTTAACTTCAGCTGGCCAGTCGAGCGGCAGCGGAACCACGTCAAACATCAGTCGCAACCTGTTATAACGAGAATCATTAAAGTAACTTCCGATACAGGTCATGTAGCCGATGCTAGTTGTACTTTCAATTTCAGAAGCCATGCGCACTTACCAATATTGACAATGACTGTTTCCGTTTATGATTCGATTGTCTTTCGTCTCCTTCTGGCAGTGGCTGTACTGCGCAAGGTCAGCTCCACAGTTTGACTTGCAGTTGGAATCGCAGACCCAAAATGGTGGATGTCTGTATTTCGTCAAATACTCGTTGTCAAGTATTTGTATATTTCACACAATACATGGGTCATTTTTCAACGTGAACGGGGTTTTGAGCGATTCTGATACAACAAGCAGAGTTCGTAAACAGCTGTAGCTTGCCGGTGGAAAGCCGTGGCTGTTTCCTAAGCAAAGCTTTCAGCAGAAAGGTTTGTAGAGAACGAGGTCACGAAGTGTTCATGCCAGCGCCAACCTAGGTTTCCTAGTAGGGTTCGGGTGAGCTTAAGAACAGATTGTTGCACCAAAGAATCTGATAGAGTTTTTCAAAATGTGTTGTTTTCAAAACGGATGTGATCTGCTGCAGTTGTGCCGAGTCAACGACAAAACATCCAAGATGTGCAGGCCCGTAACTAGGGGGCGCAGGGGGCTTCGTCATCCCTGTAAAATGTGTTGGACATAGTTTAAAAAATTTGGATCCCCTCTCAGAAACTCTTCGCCTCCCCCTGGTGCCCCAAGATGATTACAAGCCTGAAGATGTGCCATGCGTGCCATGTTGACGGCGTATAAGTCAGATTGCGTTTAGTAGTCTGTAATTTATTAACTGAATATAATTCATTATGTAATTTTAGTTATTGCAATTTATACTTATTGTTTTTATGTATTTATAATGCAACTGAAAATTTATTGGTTCTTGTGATTGCAATGCAACTGAATTCATCTAACTCATCCAACTCCACTCCATGAAAGCCTTTGCAACACCACAAAAGTTGACCCTGTAGGATTGAAATCAGGCTCGCTTTGTTTGGATAATCCCGCATCTTTATGCTTGAAACACCAGAAACTGGTGCAGCGAATGCGTTGTTTGCACAAGATTCGCCAAATTACTCAAAGAACTTAAAGAGACAAGTGTAAATCCAAAATGAGAACTAACAATTCTACTCAGCGTAAATAATGGCCATGACTGCCAAAAATATCACAGACGCATGAAGTTTATGAACGTTTGACAAAAGTTAGACATAAATAAACTTTGTCGAACTAAAGACAGATTCAGCAAATCGAAATAAGAAACACATGTCAAACAGATTTGAAGCTTGGAAAACTGAAATTTGTCAGATCGAATATCAACGCAAATCAAAAATTACTCTTCATCGCAGCCAGTTGAATACCGAAATATCTTAACACGAAATAGCACGTCGCGCATGCTGCGTTTTTTGTTTGATGTTGTTGTAAATGCGATTTCAATCGCTGCCCACCTTTCAAAGTCATAATACCAAATTCCTTTACATTTGCAATCACGGGTGTTGCTTCGCTTGTGAAAGTTTTACGTCGAGATTTAAACAAAACGTTAACTTATTCCAATATTTGACAACAACCTTTGCGATAGGTGAGCATAACAAAGAAGCGTGTTTTCCGACATCGCCATGGCGTTGCGTGCTTTTTTTGTTAAGGAAAGGAGCAGGAAATCTGTTATATGCGAATTTTACTCGGTTTGTTCGCAAAGAATAACTGGAAGTTGTTTGCGTAGTGTTGCTGATTTCTAAATTTTCTCTCTTGCTTGTCACCCGATAAAAAAGTCAGTAACGTGCTTTTCAAATTGTTCTTAAGCTCTATCGCACATTCAAGCACTAATTGCGATTTAGATCACTGCCGCATTGTTCAACTGCAGTTCAGACTGCCCTCATTTTGGCTGGAATTGCGGAAAAAACTTATTGACGTTGACGTAAATCGTTTATTAAAAAGGCTTTGTCAGAAGAGTGCACGGTAAAGTAAGAAAGAAAAGAACTGAAGTTTCGCCACACTCCTTGTACCGAACACACAGGCTGTCACAAGTTGTCCGCCTGCGATAACCTCCGGAGGTCCTCCACTATAGCTCTGCGCTGTGGACCACGCTTACTACCGTAACTAGGGGCCTGGCCAGAAATTTTGGAAAGGGGGAGGACAACAACCCAGTCTCAACATTTAAATATACAGTGCCTCTTGTTTTTAAAGCATCATCCATGAAATGTGCCTTTTTCTGGCGCTTCTTTTTCTGAATAATTATGTCCAGATTTAAGCCGGTAAATAGGAAGACCGCTTTCACTGAATTGGCAAGTTTTAGAAGTTTGTTTTTAGTAAACTTCCAAGTTTCTACTTGAAATGAAAGCCATCATTTTCTCATATAACTTTCTTGCGAAAGCGCTTTTGAAAATCTCAATGCTGTAAGTGCAAGATCTGCAGCATGCCCTTTTTAGCCAATTCTGCAGTTTAGCAAGGAGTCATCGTGGCAGCCATTGCCATTGCGCTTTGTATATTTACACGCTTCTGATGTACACCAACACACGTTCAACCGAAGCGGAGAAGCGTCTTAGCTCTAAGACACCCCATTGCGAATTAGGTCTACAAAACTTGCGCGCATGTAAGACGTGGATCTTAGCCAATTCCTGAGCGACTGGTTGGCGTCTGCAATTGATAACGTAAACGCGTTTGAAAAATGTTTGGATTTTATGTCATTAAACGCTATGAAATGAGACTGCGGTAGCATTTTTGTACTCTGCTTGCACTAAGCCTGCTTCCTATAAATGATTAGGTATTTATCGATCTAGCTATTCAAAGACCAAAAACTTGATTATCCTGAAAATTGTTATTGCTACTTCCGGAATTGGAGGGGAATTGCCCCCATTTCCCCCCTGGCTACGTGTCTGGCCGAAACATGCTTCAGTGATGGCAAGCCGAAGGCAGTATTGCGCGTGAAACTTAACGATACGCCCATTCTTAACGCCGGGCACCAGGCTGGGACATCAGCAAATAATGCGCTTTATGTCTTAGGTATTGACAAGACAGGCACAGAACTCACAGAGCTAATTACAATTTTGGTCATGATACTGCTGGAGCGAGCGAACGGTATTTGTCAAAGTACTGTAAACACAAACCTAAGCTTAAGTTTGAAAGCATATTCCTTTTCAACAAACTGCATGTCAATTTGCTTGTTTGTTTGTGCCAATCAAAAATTGCTCAGTAGGGATAAAAAATCAAACTACACGGCATTCCGAATCTTAAACATGAATGTTTGAATGTTGAAATAATATTAGAAATGTTGGGTTTCTTGCACACAGGACAAGAAACATAGCAAAATTTGAAAAAAGCGAATAAAATGTGCAGTCGCTGTGCAATTGTTCGAAATTGAATTAACCAAATGCAAACTCGTAACTCCATATGAAAGCTCAGACGCACGTTTCAAGTCTACCACATGCCATAATCATAAAATATTCATGATACCCAATCGAACGTCTTTTTATAAAAGAAACCTATTCAGCTGTTTACAAAATACAGTCAATATATCGCATTAATATCCACCAAGACGTAGTTTATTGACCATTGCCAGCTTACATCAACGTTTTCAGTTCTTCACTTCACGGTGCTGTAAAGTGTTACAGGCAGAATTGCGGGCAAACTTACATAGCGAAATTTGTGAAATATGATGACCACAATTTTGTTTATTATAAACAGCAGCAAGCTGCTTAAAAAGTCTTGAATGCCGCCATTCCTGGCCAGTTTATTTTGAACCATTTCAATATTGATTTCGCAAGCTGTAGCAGCTGCTGATTACGAAGACAGAACTTAGATCACCGGCTTCGAACTTTAACCCGCGTCACGCGTGAACCTCGGTAGTTTCGTCTTTTTGCCTGAATATCGCTGCGCCATCTCAAATTTACTGCATCAAACCTAACAAGATGTAAAAAAGCGTATAGAAGAGCACCTTGTTGACAAAGAAACTTTGCTGTCGGTACGATAGTGAGCAGCTGAAAAATATATGTATGTATTTTGAAAAACATTTATGTTAGCCAACAGTGTTCACGTACAGTTTTCTTCCCTCATCTGGCTTCAACTGAAGGCGCGCGATAATGCAAGCGAAAGGTTTGTAAAAATGTTGCAACATGGAAATTATTGAAAAGGGATGGAAAAATCATCGCTGGCGGCGATGTAAAAGATTTTTTGTAGTCATTGTTGCTAACAAGCAGAAATCTGACCTGCATAACAGAATCTGTCACGAAATATTTGAAGTAGAAAAATCCTGCCTAAAAAAACACGATCTCTGCATACATTTGCACGAACATGGATTTAAACCATCCAATAACTTTTGTCGGTCGTTAAGTGAGTAGGGACGTAGAAAGAACGTTTTCGAAACCAATCCTACACGTAACACTGCAGATTAATGTCAAGTAAGGCGTTGATGGATGGATTTTTCATACTTTAAAAGTGTAAATGCACAGTCTTGCTACGTACTTCACGTCGCGAAAAGTTCTCCACTGCCAACCTTCTTCCGACCAAAACTCTTTCTTCTCGTACCCTCCGTCATTGACAAACTCCAACATCTGGCGGTTGGTGACTTTGTACATTGACACTTCAAACGATGGAACCCTAGCAAAGGAGATGCGAGTGACAGTGTTAACGCAGATGTTCATGTGCAAAAGAACACAAGGTTTTCCGCAGTTAAAATGCAAGATGCTAAAACAATTTGGATCTCACTAATTTACGCAAAAAAAACTAAGTTAAGCAAAAATAGATCATTAGGCAACAAACTCTCATGAGAAACACGAAACTACCTGAAAACATGCTACTGGTTCTGCTTCCTTCTCTATCGCAAAGAGGGAGAGTTTCAGAGAAACACTGCCTGTGGATTTGAAACTTCCAACCAGAAACAAAACTAGGGCTTTGCTATTTTTAAGTTGTCGGCGTGTCGCACAAGTGCTTTTTGTTGAAAAAGATATCCTCAAAAATGTCCAGCACAAAATAACAGGACAAAAATGGCAAAATTAATAATCTCATCAACCCACGCGGGCTTAGTCATGAACAACGCCGTCTTAAACGCTCAATGCACGGCGTCACCGTTGATAAATTGCAATGGCGTCAGTCAGCACCGTGTGGGGGGCCTGGGAATATGTTTGTTTTATCGCACCCCAAATGATGCGTCAAGAGGATCACGTCAAGAGCGTTGCTTCTCTTAGCGCACCCTTGCTAGAAGTGTTGCGCAAACGGTGACAAAACTTTTACAAAAAAATGGGCACTATTTGTTTGAAATGTCGTGAAGTGCAGTAAAAACTTTTAAACTTTGCAAATTGAACGGAATGGATCATGGATGACTGTTTTCCGGTCGTTCTGACAATAGTTCCTACATTTTCGCATTTTGATGCCCAAACCTGGAGGTTTTCATTCCACAGATGTTTTTAGACTTCTTGTTTATACAAGTAGTGCTTATTAGTTCAAGAGTGATATCATATCATCGTTTTGGGGAAAGTTTGGCTTCACGCACTGAATAACTTTTGTCGCGTGAATGTTTCTACTTTTGTCCTGTATCCACAATTAAAGAAGTTGTACCATAGTTATTTTAAAGCAACGCTGTTCTACTCAGTTATTAACCTCACGTCACTCCTTCAGCCACGATTGCAAACGTGAAAAAAAAACAAAAACGAATTTACTCGATTTCCATTTTTCCGTATTCGTTGTCCCATCCCCAGGCCGGTGATGATTTGTCTTTTCCAAGACTGACTGCCTTCGCAGGCTGCACAATCATTGGGTTGTCCATCACTGGATTTCCTGCAAGACCACTCATAGGTGAGTTAAACGCGAAAGCGCGCTGTTGACACACGCACGCACACGTGCCTTGAAGAAAGCATCGTGTTCAAAGCTGCAAATGTTAAGCTTGTGGGATGACCGTCAGGGTTGACGCAATGCCATGCAAAGGGATCTACAGGCCTACTGTAGCAGGCAAGCTGCCTTGAACATGTTGATCGAAGTTTGGGAATCGAGCAGTAATCATTCTCTGCTGCTGTGGTAAGAGCCTTCAAACTAGGGCTGTGGAGCCGGAGCCCAAGCAATTTTGGATGGCTGGAGCAGGAGCCGGAGCCAAAAATTTTAGATGGTGAAGCCGGATCCTGAAATTTGGCTTCCCGTTAAACAGTCATAGTTTGTGGGGAAAGCGAGTTTTTTAAACAATATACTAGTGTTTAGTTATTTGAAGAACCAAATCGTTTTGGAGCCCGAGCCAAAAAATTTAAATGACTGGAGCTGGAACCGGAGCCCGAAAATTGAGTTCCGGCTCCACAGCCCTGCTTTAAACTCTACAGCTCTATCTCTCTCACCCAAAGGAACGCTCCACCGGCTGTAGCTAAGCTCTAGTGTTTATCATTAGTAACTTTGGACTCATTCTCGGTGATTCCTGAAGCGGTGATTCTCACGTTACACCCAGTCAGCCATGACCTAGATATCATGACAAATAGCTGTGGACAATATCACTGCAATACTACTGCACCGAACAACGGTTGTCAAATATACAAAAAGAAAAGGTCTAAAACTTACATCAAACAGGTCCAGATTAACGGTCCACAATTTTTCGAAAAGGTCGAAAACTAAAGCCAAACCATGTGCACTGTCAAACAACTGCGTACGTGGTTGAAATGGGGAGTTCTACTTGTATCACTTTCTTGTAAAAACAAGGGACAAAAACATTAGGAAATTTCACAACTGGAACTTAAAATTGGCAAGCTACTTTAAAAATGAAATGCACAAGCCCCACAATGTCACCCATGAATTTGAGGTCATAAATGCAGATTACCAATCCACAAATACAAAAGATGCAATTTATGTAAAAAAGTATAGCAGACAATCCATTGAAGAAAGTAAATTGTTGGGCATCGTTTCAACTTTGAATCCATCACAACCATGCCATATACCTGGTAATACCAGATAATCACATATGGGCATGTGGGGATTGGAGGCATCCATGCATCCACCACACACAACAGCTTTTCAAGAGAAAAATCAAAAGAAAAAACGTTTTGACTCACCTAATTCTTAATACAATTTAGAAAAGCACTGCATGTTCATATGCTGTCTTAAGATTAGCTAGCTTAACACAGAAAAAGAAACTTACCAGAAAAATTATCAACTTTTTAACTAAAAGGATAAGCCTTGTAAAGTTTCTTGCGTAGAGACTAGCAGCAAAGACGGAAAAATCAAGAGCAAAAGCCTTACGAAGCCTGTCTATGGACCTGATTTCAACGTAGTTACAGCATATGCTACAGCACATACAAGTAATGACAGTGTTTCTACAATTTATGCGCATTAATGCCGGTAGGCCCGCAAATTTACACACTTTCCAATAATATGATCTCTATAACAGAACAACAGAAGTTGCCACTAGGCCTACAATCATTACTGTAGTATCCAAGTTGCTAATCACTGTACAACTACTGTACTTCTCATCGTCAGTTAAAAAATATAGAAATGAAAACCTTCACCATTTCAATCCAAAACTACAGTACATTCAAAAGCAACGAAATCACCAAGCAAGTAACAATAAAAAAATAAAACAAAATTACTATTGTTTTAGATATCGGCGTTTGCTTGTTACATGTGAGCCTACAGCCCTTAAAACAGTCACGAATGACTGCGAAGTGCAGTTGTTGACCCGTTTTTCATACGAATGTCAATTTCCAAGAGTTTCTTTTTATTTGTCGCAAACTACCACTATGAAAACAACTTAGTAACTATACGTAATAATTATTAGGTAGTAGGTTGTAAAAGGAGTGAAGAACGCTGTAGATCAGGGCTGCACAACCTTTTTGTCATTGCCGGCCGCATCACGTTTATTTTTATGAATTACGGCCGCCAGTCAGTTCAAGATATTTTTATTTTTTGCATTTCTTCAGTTCTGCTTCAACACACTGAGCCTAGCCCACTTCCTCACGTCTGTTTGGCGGTATTTCTGCAAAGTACCTTCATACAGCAAAAAATAGTTTTGATTAATGCGCAGCCAGTTTTAATTAATACGGTTTGAATTCGTTTAGTGTGAATTAATGCGCATAACTTACACATTGAATTATATGTGCTCGGCCACATAAATATTTACTGAAAGCCGAGGTTGTGCACCCCTGCTGTAGATGATTAATCTGAAACCTAAAAACACTTGTTTGAGGAATTCTTCCGCATTGTCTTAACATCTGTGTTTTAGTGTTCATAAATGATATTTGCACAAAAATTCTAAGACAAATTGCAAATAAGAAAAAGCAACAGCTTGAATTGCAGTAAAAGGCTATAGCAACTACTTTTTACATGATGGATTGCCAATTATCCCAAGTGCCGGTTGGTGGGGATGATGATTCAGCCAGCGAGCTATTCATAAGAAAAAATCGAATGAAGAATCAACATCCCAGGTAATTGTCTATCATTGTCTGTGTCGTACAGCAAACAATGTAGAATCTTATTACGGGGAACCAGTACTGCTGTAAATAAAAGTGCCCAAGTCTTCCCATGAAGTTTTGTCTCTGCCGTTGAGCGACCCTCGATCCTCTCGCACCCTTTGCTTGAGTATCTCCTCACATGAGATAATGCAAAACGAAGAAAAACATTGAAAATAGCACCGGCCTGTATATTGCCTAAACTTACTTTGCTGCATTTTTTGCAGGTTTCCAATTTACTGTCGCGATTAGTTCCTTAATTTTATTAATAAAATTGTGACCTGATACTTGTACACATTTGATTAAACAGGAGCTGTGTTAACTAGAACCGGCGATAAAAGGAAAACTTGTGTGTCGCATTGAAAATCACACAAAAATTAAAAACAGTTTTTGATAGGTGAGCAACTATTCAAAGCGTGAAATCTTTTTTGTGGTTTGGTTTAATGTAGAAGACTGTGCTTCCCTTGGCTTATTCCCAGTATTAAATAGAACTCAAAACATTCGAAACCCACACTATACTTCAAAACGTGTGCCAAAGGTGCATACTATGAACAATAGGGCTTCACAACAGCAATCATTAACCTCACCCCCACGCCATTTGCACATCTTAACACATTGTCACCACGCATTTTTCGTCGCAACAGGTTTATCACAGCTAAGTGTTACGACGAACAAACATTCAACATGGCGATTGCGATCATCAACAATCTGTCACAGCGACATCTACCTATATAAACATTATTCGCTACACCTGATATTTCACGCAAACAGTTTGGCAGTGAATGATCTACTGCAGTGCTTTTCAATCTTTCAAAAGACGGTTCGCACTCTTCTGTTCCACAAAAGTTTCATTCGCACAACCAAATAGAGTTGTTGAAAAATAACCGTAAAATCAGGTTAGTTTCTTAAGAAACACTTACCCTCTTTACACTGCACTATCGGATTCGCGTTGGATTGGGAATCCCATAAATCACTCAAGCACGACCGTGAGTGTCTCACCGAGCGGCTTGAGCGCGCATTTTTTCAACCATATGCGATTCAGCGAATCCAAATAGCAGAGGTAGGTTGGGAATCCGATGATAAGGGATTCGAGTGAAAAAGAGGTTGGGTGGTTTGTCTTAAGTCTTGTGCAACCTTTTCTGTACTTGTTTGATGCTAAAACACAAAGGTGCTTTTTGTAGGTGTGTGGTGGAATCAGCTTTCACCTTTTCATTTTTACCTAATCCCCAGCTTTCGCAACACCATACGCCAAGCGCACGAAGCAAATCTTTGAGTCCTTGCAGTGTAAAAACGCCCCAATGTCGAGTTCGCAAGTGCGTTCACGAAGGTAAGCCAAGGGCGACGAATCGCTCACGC
>JGI24159J19872_10010075_pt1 | contig 12401 bp, 7 predicted proteins | sample Ectturendosymbi4_FD_19872 | JGI IMG/M metagenome (IMG submission 19872)
AAATTTTTTTTTTTTTTTTTTTTTTTTTGAGTTTACTGTCTTACCAATGATGATTGTCATTAGAGTTTGAGGGAGGAATAAGGAACGTCTGTTAAGTAATTATTATTTTGTTTTGTACACATTAATTAGGGGGTTGCCATTTTTAGTTTTTGTATTGTTTTTTTTTATAAAAGGGTTTTATAGGTTTATATTATTATTTTGTTTTGATTATTGTGTTATTTCTTTTTTTATTTTTTTTTTAATTATTTTAGGTTTTTTGTGTAAATTACCTATCTATAGACTACATTTATGATTGCCAAAGGCTCATGTAGAAGCCCCTGTTAGAAGGTCTATGGTTTTGGCAGGTCTTATATTAAAAATAAGGGGTTATGGGTTTTTACGTTTCAGGGATTTTATAGTTTTTTATTTTGGTTTTTTATTTTATCTTTTAGTTTTTGTAGTTTTGTTTAGAGCTAGTGTAGCACTATTTTTGTGTTCCAAACAAGTTGATATTAAGTCTTTTATTGCTTATTCTTCAGTTTCACATATATCTTTATTAGTTAGGGGGGGTTTGTTAAGAGGGTTATTTAGGTTAAAAAGAGTTGTAATTATTATAGTTAGACACAGGATTACATCTCCTTTAATGTTTTATATGGCGAATTTGATTTATGAGCGAGTGCAATCTCGTATATATTTTTCTTATATTGGTTTGCAGCGGTTCTTTAAATTGTTTTCTTTTGTTCTTTTTTTTTCTTTGCTTTTTAATATAGGTTTCCCCCCATTTTTGAATTTTTGGGGTGAGTTGTTAATTATATTAAGGGTTTTACATTTTTCTTTGTTTTTATTTCCATTTGTTTTTTTGTTTTTTTTGTTAAGGGGTATTGTAATAATTCAGTTGTTTTTAAAGATATCTCGAAGACTTAGGTTTAAATTAAGTTATAGGGTTGGAATATTTATACGAGAAATACAAATAGCCTTTTTTATAGTTTTTTACTTGTTTTTTTTCACGTTTCTTCTTTTTATTTTTTAATAATAGTTTATCTTAATTTAGAATTTTAGATTTTCAATCTGAAGGTGCTTTTAGCTTATTAATGTTAGTTTTTAAATAATTAATAGTATATACTAGTACTATCTATTTTGAGTGGATAAGTGATTTAAGAGATCTTGTTATAAGAATTTTTATTTTAGATTTATTATTTATGCTTTAATGATTAGTTTACTTATTACTAAAAAGAATTAAGAGTTTTAGTATTTGATAAAAAGATGGTTTTATTCAAGTTGTTAAGATAATAGGTGAAATAGATAAGTGCCAGTATTCACGGTTATACTTACCCTCTATTTAAATATTATTTTTTTTTTATTTTTTATTTAAGTTTATTTTTAGTTAATATTTTTTTAATCAATGTAATTAGTTAAGTCTTAATATGTGAACCAGATTCGGTACCTGGGTAGTAAGTTAAAAAATAAGAAATTGTAGTTTTAAGCTTTTAAATTTAAAAAATTAGGCGGTCTGTGGTTACACAGAGGAGCTTGTTATTTAAACTGATAAACCGCGTTTTATTTTATATAATATTTATTTTGTGTATGTCCATTTATTATGAATTTTAATGATTAAAGGTTTTATTGTTTTAGGTCGCCATGCTTTTAATTATAAATTTATGAGCTACATTATTTTTTTCTTTGTTTAATTTTAGTATTAATTTTTATAAATAGGATTTGTTAGTAAGTGAGATCTAGTTTTGTTTTGTTGAATTATTACAACAGGAGTACTCACCGCCCGCCACCTAAGTAGTAATTTTTAGTAAGGCGTAACAAGGTAGTTTTTCTTGAAGGAGAGGCTGGTATTTAAGAATTAGGATAAGAAAAGTCCGCTCCTTTGTCATAGGGAAGGTAATCTAAGTGTGTTTATTCTTTGGTGTTTGTTCAATTTAATATTTTTGTTTTTAGTGTTATTTTTTTAATAGTTTTATTTTTTATTTATTTATTTATCAAAGACTATGTTATTATTCTAATGAGTTTATTATTTATATCTTTTTTGTTGTTTTTTATTATTGTTTATAAAGGAGAGGTTTTTTTTTCTTTAATTTTTTTATTAGTTTATTCTGGAAGGATTTTATTATTATTTATATATGTTGTTAGTATAGTGGGTTTATATTTTAAGAAATTAAAATTTGATATAAAAAATTTGTTTTTTTTATTTTTTTTATTTTTGGTCCCGATATGATATCCTGTTATATCCCCTTCTAGTTCTTTAACTTTTTTTTTTAATTATAGTTTCTTTTTAGTGTATCTAAGATTTTTGATAAGGATAGTTATTGTTTCGATGCTGTTTTTTTTACTTTCAAATTTTTTATCTTAAAATACAAATATAGTTTATTATTTTTTGTTGATAAAATTTATTCATATTTTTTTAAGTTTTGTGAATTTATTATGTTTTTTTTTTTAGCGTTAGCTTTAGTTTTTATAAATATTATTAGGTTTTTATTATCTTGCCTTTTGCATTATGAATGGTGGAATAGATTAAGAAGGGATTCTTTTTCTCGAAAAAACAGGATTTTAAGTTAACGTTTTTTAGTGTTGTAATACTATTAATAAGTTAGTTTAGGGTTTGATATTAAAATCGATTGTTTTGATATATAGTTGCTATTAATTGTGTGATTTTTAAATCTGGGACAGCTAGATTTAAATTAATAATAAGATCTTTTCATATTTTATATTATTATATTTTATATATTTGTTTTTAGATTTTTTATTAGTTATAAGTATCTTTATATTAGTATAACTTTTTCGTTTATTTTTCAGTAAAATATTTTTTTGATTAATTTTGTAAGTTATGAATAGTAAAGGAATTTGGCAAAAGATATATTTGACTGTTTAATAAAATCATGGTTTATTGAATCTTATAATAAATAGTCTCTGCTCAATGTTTATATAAATAGCGGTATTTTCTTTAATGTAGCTTAGTAATTTGTCTATTAATTGTAGTCTGGTGAAAGAGGTTTCAGGTATGATCTTTCTTTATTATTTTAATAGAAATTTATTTTTTGTGAAAATTCAGAAAAAACAAAATAAGAAAAAAAGACCCTAGGTAGTTAAGTTAAAATTATAATTTTTTTGTAATCTAGCTTTAACTGGGGAAGTTATAATTGATTTTTGTTTAATTATTAAAATTAATTTTTATATTTTAAAGTTTGTTAGACCATTATATTTAATATATGAGGAAAAAACTAACCCTAGGGGTAACAGCGCTATTAGCTAGGGGAGTTCATATTTATTAGCTAGTTTACGACCTCGATGTCGACTTATATTTTCTTATTAATGTAGTAGTTATTAAAGTTTGTTTGTTCACCAAATAATAATATACGTGAGTTGGGTTTAAAACGGGGAAACTTAGTTTGGCTTTTATCTGTTATAGGTTTGTAGTTTATTAGTACGAAAGGAAAATAGATTTTTTATGAGAACGGGAAGCTTTGGTAGAAGTATTAAATTTTTGATTTAATGAAGTGTATTTTTTGTATACTCTGTTTAATAGGATATTTTAAATAAAATATTAATCTTACAAGTTAAAGATGTGACAAACTCCTATTTTATGTTTTTTTTAATTTTTATTTTTTTTATTTTATTTTTTTTTCGGATTAATATTTTGTATATGTTGTTATCATTTGAAGTTTTGTTTTTTTTTATTTTTGTTATTATTTTATTTAATTTTTGATCTATGTGGTTGGGTTTTTTATTGATTACTATTTCTGCTTGTGAAGCGGTTATAGGGCTTTCTTTTTTTATATTATTTAATCAGATGGGTTTTGGAGTTTATTTTAAGTACTTTTAGATGTGAGTTAAGCGTTGACTTTTTAGTACTAACCATAAAGATATTGGGACGTTGTATTTTATTTTTGGTATTTGGGCTGGTTTGGTAGGTACAGGAATGAGTGTTTTAATTCGTATGGAATTATCTCAGACTAGACCGGTTATTAGGGATGGACAATTATATAATGTAGTTGTTACTGCTCATGCTTTTGTAATGATTTTTTTTTTTGTTATGCCTATAATAATCAGAGGTTTTGGAAATTGGCTTCTTCCTTTAATATTAGGTTCACCCGATATGGCTTTTCCTCGGCTGAATAATATGAGTTTTTGGTTTTTACCTCCTGCTTTTTTTTTGTTGCTTATTTCTTCTTTGATTGAAAGTAGGGTAAGGACTGGATGGACGGTGTATCCGCCTTTGGCTGGTAATTTGGCACATTCAGGACCTGCATTAGACAGTGCTATTTTTTCTTTACATTTGGCGAGGGTGTCTAGTATTTTAAGGAGTTTGAATTTTATAACTACAATGTTTAATATAAAAGCAAAAGGTTGGGGTTTATTTAATATACCTTTGTTTGTTTGGACAGTATTGGTTACTACTGTTTTATTGTTGTTGTCATTACCAGTTTTAGCTGCTGCTATTACTATATTATTGTTTGATCGAAACTTTAATACGTCATTTTTTGATCCAGCTAGGGGAAGGGATCCTATTTTATATCAACATTTGTTTTGATTTTTTAGGCATCCAGAGGTATATATTTTAATTCTACCAGGTTTTGGTATAATTAGTCATATTATCTTGTTTTATACGAATAAAGAATTGATTTTTAGGTTTTATAGAATAATTTGAGCAATTATTGGTATTAGGTTTTTAGGGTTTTTGGTTTGAGCGCATCATATATTTTCGGTAAGGTTGGATGTTGATACGCGGGCTTATTTTACGGCTGCGACAATGGTAATTGCGGTTCCTACCAGGATTAAGGTTTTTTCATGGGTGAGGACAATACTAAGGGCTAAAATTGTTTGGAATGTTGCTATGTATTGGGTTAGTGGTTTTTTGTTTTTATTTACATTGAGGGGTTTAACAGGTATTATTTTGTCTAATTGTAGTTTAGATCTCGTGTTACATGATACATATTATGTAGTAGCGCACTTTCATTATGTTTTGTCAATAAGGGCTGTGTTTACTATTTTTAGAAGGTTTACCCATTGGTATAGTCTTTTTACTGGATTATATTTAGACCAAGGATTGTCTATTATGCAATTTTGGGTTATGTTTGTAGGGGTGAATTTAACGTTTTTTCCACAACATTTTTTAAGGTTAGCTGGTATACCTCGGCGGTATAATGATTTTCCTGATTTATATTTATTATGAAATGTTATTTCATCTATTAGGTCTATTTTAAGTGTGGTTAGAGTAATTTTTTTTTTTTATATTATCTGGTTATCAATGGCAGAATATAATAAAGTTTATTTTGTTGAGAGTCGGTATAAGTCTATAGAGTGAGTATTAGGAACTCCACCTGAAAATCATACTTGATTAGAGAGGCCTATTACTATAAGTTAAAAATAATGACAAGATATAATTTTTTATTATTACAAGATTCTTTTAATATAGCAGGTATTCAAATTTTATTATTCAATGATTATGCTATGGTTTTAATGCTTTTTATTTTTGTAAGATTTGTAAGGTTTAGTTTATTAATTATAAATACAAGAGGGCAGTTTGTTAAAGGATATAGTAATTCGGAGATGCTTGAAATTGTTTGGACAGTTATTCCAAGGTTTTTATTATTTAGTTTAAGAGTTCCATCTTTGTTTTTAATATATTATATTGAGAGGAGTACTAAATATGATTTAACTTTAAAGGTTTCTAGACATCAATGGTATTGGAGTTATGAGATTAATGAGTATGGGAGAGAGATTTCTGTGGATTCTTATATAATAGATATTAATACAATAGAGGAAGTTAGGGGTTATCGTCTTTTAGAGGTGGATAATTCAGTGGTGTTACCTTATTTGTCTAAAATTCGAGTTTTAATTACTTCGGAGGATGTTTTGCATTCTTGAGCTCTTCCTAGTATAAGGATAAAGATTGATGCAGTTCCTAGACGATTGAATTTTATAAATATTATTTCATATCGGCCTTCTTCAGTTTATGGACAATGTAGCGAAATTTGTAGAGTAAATCATAGCTTTATGCCAATTCATATTGAATTTATGAGGTGGGAAGAATTTTTAATAAGTAATGTTGCGTAAGCATGTGTTAATTTCTCCTATTTTATCTTCTTTTTCTTATTTACCTGCTCCGGTTAATATTAGTTATTGGTGGAATTGGGGTTCTATGGCTAGGGTTACTTTGGTAATTCAAATTTTAACAAGATTGTTTTTATCTATACATTATATTTCAGACTCGGCTTTGGCATTTGATTCTGTTATTCATATTTCTCGTGATGTTAATAGGGGCTTTATGATACGAAATATGCATGCAAATGGTGCTAGTTTGTTTCTGTTTGTTATTTTTATACATATAGGGCGTGGGATTTATTATAAAAGTTATAATAAAATTCATGTTTGAGGGGTTAGAATTCTTTTATTAATTTTTAGCATACTTACAGCGTTTTTAAGATATGTATTGCCTTGAAGGCAAATAAGTTTTTGAGGTGCTACAGTAATTACGAATTTTTTAAGTGTAATTCCATGGTATAGAGAGGTAATTGTTAATTGAGTTTGAGGGGGGTTTGCAGTTAGGAGGCCGACCTTAACTCGTTTTTATACATTTCATTTTCTATTTCCTTTTTTGATTGCATTTTTTTCTCTCCTTCATTTGGTATTTTTACATGAGAAGAGGAGTAGTAATCCTTTAAGGGTTTCTACAAGATCATTAAAGTTTAATTTTTGGCCATATTCTAGGGTGAAAGATTTTAATTCTTTTTTTTTAGTTTTGCTAAGGTATACTTTAATTGTTATTTTTTTTCCTGTTTATTTAAGAGATCCTGAAAATTTTATAAAAGCTAATTCAATAGTTACGCCAATTCATATTAAACCTGAGTGGTATTTTTTATTTGCTTATGCTATTTTGCGGTGTATTCCTAATAAAACTATAAGGGTAATTGCTTTGGTTTTGTCTATTTTGGTGCTATATTTGTTACCGGTTTTGAGTAAGTGTTCAGGTTTTTTTTATATAAAGGGAACAAGTTTTTTTCGTTCTTTGGTTTTTTGATCATTTTCAGTTAATTTTGTTGTTTTAACTTGGTTAAGAAGAAGTCCAGTAGAATATCCTTATGTAAGGTTAGCTCAGGTTTCTAGTATTTTTTATTTTATTAGTTTGTTTTTACTTGGTATTTTATAGTTTTAAAGGCTAATATGGCGGAGGCTACGCGAAAGTTCTAAGATCTTTTTACGGGATGTTTAATCTCTATTAGTTTTTATGTTTCAGGTTTATTTTTTGATTATTTCTTTCTTTTTTGTCTTAAATTTAGTTATATTTATAATTTATTATGTAAACAAAGGCGGTTTGCGGTATTTAATTTATGCATTTTTTTTTTTTTCTTTATTTTTTTTATTTAATATTTTATTGTTATTTTATTGTCAAATTTATTTTTTAGATTTTTCTGTTGTTGTAACCATAGGTTTAAGGTTGGGGGGGTTTAAATTAAAATTTTTTGTTGATTTATATAGTATTTTTTTTGTTTCTGTTGCAATGGTAGTTTCCAATTCTATTTTTATGTTTGCTTTAGTTTATTCTGTGGGTGAGTCTTTTGATTTTACTTTTCTTCTCTTGTTAATTTTATTTTTAATATTTATGTTTTTATTAGTTTTTTCTGGAAATTTTATTATAATGTTTTTTAGATGGGAGAGAGTAGGAATTTTGTCTTTTTTGTTAATTTCTTGGTGGTTTAGGCGTAGAGAGGCTAGAATAAGATCTTATCAGGCTGTGTTTTATAATCGGATTAGGGATTTGAGAATGGTTTTAGCTATTGTTATTTCTCTTGTTTATTTAGACAATGATAGTGTTGTGTATATTGATGGTCATTTTTCTTTTCTGTTTTTATTGGTGTTTGTATCTATTATCGCAAAGTCATCACAGTTTTTTTTTCACCCTTGATTACCTAATGCTATGGAAAGGCCTACCCCAGTATCTTCTTTATTACATTCGTCTACAATGGTTGTAGCTAGAGTTTATTTAATGATACGAATTTCTCCTTGTATATCTAATTTTTATTTGGTGTTTGTTATTAGGACTTTGACGTCATTATTTAGGAGGATTTGTGCTTCTTTTAGTTTTGATTTTAAAAAGGTTGTTGCATATTCTACTACAAGTCAGTTAAGGTTTATGTTAATGAGCTTAAGGATAAGGATGTATAAATTTTGTTTGTTATATATTTTATTTCATGCGTTTTTTAAGGCATTAATTTTTATGTTGAGCGGTCTTTTGATTCATAGAAGTGACAGGCTTCAGGATATGCGTAAAATACAGGGGGTTATTTCGTCTTCTAGTTTTAGTAAGTTTTCATTGTTTATTTCTTCTATTACCATAATAGGTTTTCCTTTTTTTTGTGGGTTTTGGGTAAAAGATTATATTATTGATAGTCTTGGGTTTGGTTTTTTGAGATTTTTTTTGTTTATTCTTTCTATGGTTGCTGTTATATTGACTTCGGTTTATTCGGTTCGATTAATTTCTTTTTTATGATTGAGTAATTTTATTTCTTTTTTGAAGTTTTTGAGGATGGAAAGTTTATTTGTATTAGGTTTTAAATTTGTATTATTGTTATTTAGTATTATCAGTGCATTTTTTATTTTTTTTTTGAATCCAGGGGAGCATCTTTTTTTAATTTTTACAGTTAAATTGGTTCCTTTGTTTTTAATGTTTATAGGTGCATTTATTAGGTTTTGCATGTTCCTTCAAGTTAATAGTTTTTTTTTGTTTTATATGTTTTTTTGAAATCCTTTGGTTCACAAGATAACTGTTTTTATTTCAGGTTTGTTTATACGTTTAGCTAAGTGATTTGATTATGTTTTTATAGAATTTGTAAGGCCTTTTAGGTTTGTTAAATTTTTAACTATTTTGTTTCTTTTTTACAGGGGGTTTGGTTTATATTATTATTTTATTTTTATTTAGGTATGATGGCAGAATAATATGTGTTAAATTGTAAATTTAATTATGCTATCTTAATGATGGTTCGTATCATATGAAAAAGGCAGTTTTCAAGCACCCCACCCTACTATTGATAGGGTAGGGTGGGGTTAGTAGGTTAAGACAGTTTAAAACTAATGTACTGCAAATACATAGATGATGTAGAGTTGTGTCCATCCTAAGTCGTTGTTTGTTAATAGGTAGTTTAAAAAAAATCCAGTACTGAAAATACTGTGTTATGGGTATTATAACCATCCATTAAGATGTTTATAATGTTTGAAACTTATACTGTTTTGTTCCCTCTTACATTTTTGGTTTTTATTTCTTTATTTTTTTTTTTCACCCCGTCTAATTTTTTTTATAAACAAATTTTAATAGGATTCTTTATTCAGTTGTATTTTCATTTTTCTAAGTTTATTTTTTCTTCGCTTCATTTTATTGTATTAATTTTTTTTCTTATTTTGTTTTTTAATGTTTATAGGCTGGTTCCGGGGGTTTTTCCTGTTACAAGTATGCCTAGTATAACTTTAATATTTGCTTTTTTGTTTTGGGGTAGAAGGTATTTTGTTTGTTTGCTGCTTAATTTTAAGTCTTGTTTAGCGCATTTTTTACCGAGAAGGGCCCCTATGTATTTAAGGGTTGTTTTAGTTTGGATTGAATTTCTTAGTTGGTTATGTCGGCCTTTGGCATTAAGAATTCGTTTGATAGCTAATATTACTGCTGGGCATTTGTTGTTACATCTTTTTTCTATAGGAGTTTTTGTTTTATCCAGAAGTGTTATAACTTTTTTACCTGTTTTTGTCTTATTAGGTATACTGTTCTTTTTAGAGGTTGCTGTTTCTTTTATCCAATCTTATGTTTATTCTTTGTTGTTGACTTTATATATAATTGAAGGTATAGAGTAGTATTTCGATTAATGTAAGTTATGTTTGTAAACTATTTAGCTTATTACTAAAAAAAGTATATTTCCATTAATTAAGAAGTTATTATATTATAAAAAGTAAGTTATCTTTCCAAGTTAAAAGTCCTTTAAAGGTAATAATATTTCGGGTTATATGCAATTTCTTATTTTGTTTTTTTTGTTTATGTTTTTATTTGGTTTAGATTTGATATGATTTTATATCTTATTTTTTTTAGTTTTTTTATTGTGAGTAGTTGGTTTGGCAACTTTTGTAAGGGATGAGTTTACTATTTATAACAATGAGTTGGAAGGGTATGAGTGTAGGTTTGAAGATTTATATAGTAAAGTTCAAGGTTTTTCTATTCAATTTTTTATTGTTAGGATGTCTTTTATGTTATTTGATTTAGAGATTTGTTTGTTTTTACCAAGAGTTGTAAGCTTTTTTTTAGTTACTACTTTTCAGTTGTTTATGCTTTTTTTTTTATTTATTTTATTTGTATTTTATCTCTATGAGTTATATGTTGGCGGACTTTCTTGGTAAGTAGGTTTTTTAGTTTATATAAAATATTAAGCTTGTAACTTAAAGATGTGTTTTATTTATCTTCAGCACAAGAGCCTTCTGTTATATTAAATATGCCACAATTAAATTTTTCTACTTTTTTTGTTGTTTTTTTTGTTATTATTTTAGGGTTTTTTATTTTTAAATGGAGCAGCAGTGATGTTAGCGGTTTGAAATAGTTTTATAATAAGTAAGGTAATGTAGGTAGTTTTAGTTAAAATTTTTATTTGTGGTGTAAGAGAAATTCGGGAAGAGTCCTATATAATTTATGTTGATAGTTTTGAATTTGTTTCTTTTTTTTTTATTATTTTTTTACTATTTAGTGTCAGATTTGTTAATTTGATGGTTGTTGTTGGAAGTTTTTTTTTATGTTATTTTGGTAGTTTTATTTTTTTATGTTCGAGAGATTAATAATTTAATAGGTGTCATTATTTATTTTTTTGTTCAAAGGTTGGTTTCTATTCTTTTTATTTTTTTATTGGTCTTATTTATTAGAATTAATAATGTAGGGTTCAGTTTTTTAATCTATATTTTATTTTTTGTATTTCTTTTTAAAATAAGGTTTTTTCCTTTTTATTATCAAGTTGTTTTTATTTTTACTAAATTAAACAATCAACAATGTTTTGTTATAGGATTTTATCCTAAGGTGTTACCGTTAATGTGGATTTTTACATTAAATGTTTATTGTCTCTCTTTTATAGTGTTTTTTTATTTAATATTTACTTTTTTGATTTCAGCTTATTTTAGGGTTAAGAGTGTTGATATACGGGAATTAATAAGGTGGAGTTCAGTTAACTTTAGGAGGTGAGTTCTTATTTCGGTTCTGTGTAATAGTTATATTTTTATTATTCTTTTGGTTCAGTATTGTATTTCTACATTTATTTTTTTTTTTATTTTATTATATTTATTTGGTAATTTTTTTATAAATAACTACGAAAGAGTTTCTTTAGGTAATAGAGTGTTTGTTTTTTTAAATTTGTTGCTTATAACAAGGATTGCTCCGATTAGGTTGTTTATTTTTAAGTTGTTTCTTTTAATAAGGTTTAGTGATTTTTTTTCAATTAGGCTTTTAGTTTTTATTTTGATTTGTTTAATAGGTAGTTTTTTTTTTTATTTGCGAATATTGCAGTTAGTTTTAAATTTAAGGGCCTCCTATTCTTCTTTTAATGTTAACATAAAAAGAATGACCAGTTTTATTTATTTTTTTTTGTTTTTTGTGAACATTTTTTTGATTATTTTAATTTTATCTATTTAAAGTTAAAAGGTTAGTTAAAGTATAATTTTTAGTTTGAAACTAAAAGTAGGGTTGTAGTTGTTAATCTCACTTTTTATTGGATGTAGTTTAAAATAAAATATAGGTTTTCGGGGCCTAAGATTTCTATAAGGATGTCCTATAATTGTATAGGTGTAGGGTCAATATAATATATTTTCTGTTAATAAGCCAATAGTTTAGTGCTTAAAATATAGATCTTTAAAATTTATGAACTTTTGTAGGTGGCTTTTATGTTTTTTCTGTTTGTTTTTTTAATCTTTTTTTTTATTTCTGTTTTGTTTTATTTTTTAGCGATTTTATTGTTGGTGGCCTTCTTAGTGTTACTTGAACGTAAATTTCTAGGTTTGTTACAAATTCGTAAAGGTCCTAATATTGTGGGAATTTTTAGACTGCTACAAACTATTATAGATGGTATTAAATTGTTACTGAAGAATTTTTTAGTAAGTACTTCTAATTATTTTTTCTTTTTCTCACCCGTCTTTTTTTTTATTCTTAGTCTTTTTCAGTGAATTGTATTACCGATTCAAGTTCAGTATTTTAATATATCTTATACTATTTTATATACTTTCTTGTTGTCAGGTTTAATAGTTTATATTCTTTTGTGGACGGGGTGGGGTTCTAATAATTCTTTTAGATTTATTAGGACTATTCGTGGTATTGCACAAATAATCTCGTATGAGGTAGTTTTTTTTTTTTTTTTAATAGTGTTTATAATACTTTTAAGGTACTCTTCTTGAGATTCTTTTTT
>JGI24159J19872_10010076_pt1 | contig 12400 bp, 8 predicted proteins | sample Ectturendosymbi4_FD_19872 | JGI IMG/M metagenome (IMG submission 19872)
GAGCCTTTTTGAAACAACGCCTTGCCCACTCAAGCACCAGCACGGAAACCATACCGGCGTTCTAGGATCAGACAGCAGCCACGAATATATCGTGGACCGGCGATCAATGAGTACCTAAATCCTCTATATTTGATACCTTACTATATGCTGATGATACTTATCTTTGTCTGTCTCATAAAAATCGTGACAATTTGCAGCATATGGTGAATGTGGAACTAAATAAAGTAGACAACTGGTTGCGCTCAAATAAATTGTCCTTAAATTATTCCAAATCAACATTTATGCTTGCAAAGTCTTTGAAAAATAATAGCAACCTATCGGAAACTTGTTCGTTCCAAATAAAAATTAATGACAGCTGCTTTCAACGAACAACATGTGCAACATACTTGGGGATTTGATAAACAGCTCGTTAAGATTGGTCATCTCACGTGCAATACATAAAATCAAAACGAGTTGGGGCATCATATTTATTCTGTAAAATTCGAAATGTGGTATCAGATGATGTTTCAAAAATGTTATATTTTAGTCTTGTGCATTGTCATCTAAAATACTGCATTGTTTCATGGGGCACAGCTATTAATTCTGTTTTGCAACCACTAGAAGTAGTGCACAATAATATTCTGCGAACTATTGCATATAACAACTATGGATGTCATATTACACCTCTGTATAAATCTCTCAATATTCTGAACCTTCACGATATTTATAAATTCGAATTAGCTAAATTGATGCATGAATTTCACCATGAAATGTTGCCAACATCATTTAAAGACTTGTTTCAAAAAACGGATGAAGCTCATTGTCATAATACAAGATATGCAAACAACCAAAACTATTTTATAAAACAAGTTTCAACAAACGCTGGAAAAAAAACAATTTCTCATCGAGGAGCTACTCTTTGGGCAAATGTAGATCAACAATTCAAAGATAAATCCTATAACGCCTTTAGGAATCAATACCGATCATTTTTGTTGTTGCAATATGGATGAATGTGTGAAATAACTATACTACTGGATACATCTAGTTAAATTTTCAATAAAAATAATATCACTTCATCTGTTTTGTCGTGACGCATACGTTTGGCATGCGTTTCAGATTGCTCGTATGGTTTATAACGTGGCGCTTCGCATTTTGTGGTAGGCAACTGAAATATTTCCATGATCCATATCTCAGTGCTGTTTCACTGTTTTACGCAATTGTGTCTTCGTATACACTTTTGGCAATCGCTGAGATGTTTCATTATGCTGGGGCCCTTCGACTCGATAACCGCAAGGTTTTTCGGTGTCCCGGCAGCAAGGTTTCACTTGTTTTCTTTTTTTTTGTTTTATGAATAAGTACGACTCTAGATCGTTAAAATGCTTGTTTCTATCCACGTCTCCGATAGCTTCGTCTCGTGTGTGTTGGGGCGTATAAAATTGCCTCGAGTATGATAAATCCGCAAGTGTCTTACTTTTCTTATATGTGCGCTAGCCGTTTCTTGTGGGCCTTGCGGCCGAAATCACTAAAACTGTAAAACTGTCTTACCTGTACTTCGCATAACGTTCAACATCACTGAAATCTTTGAGATCTATCCGAAGTTCATAGCTTCGGCCTGAAGTGATCTTGTGGAGATCTCTCAGCCCTGTATTTCATTAGATTATATAGCAGTGGTTCTTAACCAGGGGTACATGTACCCCTTAAGGGTACGAAGAGCCAAAACAGGAGGTACGAAGCACCAAAGTTTTACACGCCCTGGAAATTTAAACCAGATTTCATTGAACATTCATGGTGATTCTCTGTAGTGTGACGTACCATTTCCCATTTACTATGGCTGGTTCGTTATGCGCTTTGAACACTATATTTAGCTTGCTTGCACAGTCAAAGTGCTGTCGCCAAACTTACTTCATTGCCAGTAGTTGAGTGAAGAATCCCTTGATAAATGATAGTTAACCATTTATTTCAAGGGTGATGAAGCATAGCTTTTATATTTTGGGAGTCAAGTAGATATATATATATATATGATTATCAGCAGTGGCGTAACTAGAGGTTTGAGCCAGGGATAGAAAACTTATCGGTAGCTGAAACAGACTCACTAATACTCAAGAAAAAACTTGAGAAATTATGTTGAATCCGGATGTGGATGGGTATACTAAAACCCTAAATCCCCGGAAAATACTTTAAAAACGCAAAAACAACGTCCTACCGAAAACCAAAAAATACTAAAACCGAAATATTGGATAAGTGCAGGCATTATTTTTACATTTAGCTTGCCAAGGGTGTGGCGATTTGCCCCTTTGTCCCCAGTCAGTTACGCCACTTAATATCAGTAGGCCACCATTGATTTTTAAGAAACATGACCAAGAAACACAAATGCCAAGTGGAATGAGGACTATGTTAGATGGTTTCATTTGCATGACAAAAAAAGATGGAACGCAAAGACTACAGTGCACATGAATGCAACAGGGTATTTACTAATGCAAATCTGAAACCTTCAAACTTAATGAACATTTTAATAATCATCATGGGGTGTGCAGTCTGGGAATGATTTCAGTACCCTGAAAATCAAAAGACTGATTTGATAGTGGTGGCACCATACTAAAGCAGGCATTTGCACCGATGGAAAATCAATTGTCATGTTGCAAAGTTGCGTTCTTGTGTGCCAAGAAAAGAGCCTCATACAGCTGCTGAAGAATTTGTGACACCATATGCACTACTTTAGTAACACTGACAGTTACTACTTGCCTTCAGACAAGGGGGCGAGAAATTTTATGAAAGCTCAGGGGGTACAAGTGCGTAGAAAGGTTAAAAACCACTGGATTATAGTAATCAACAGGAAAAAATGGCGCCACTCTTTCAAAACACTGAGTTGTAACTGGTGCAGTGTGAACGAACCGAACCAGTAGTTTCCTCTCAACTCCCCAAAACCGTTTGCGTATTCATCCCATGTTCGTTCAAAGCTCAGTGAAGCATCCAATCTTCTTTGAATCACCTTTCAAACAATATCTGATCAATACAATGACACACAATTGGCACTACAAGTGTCTAGTGATTGACAGCACTTTTTCAAAGATTCATCACATAGCCTAGTATTTGACCACTCATAAGTGTTTGATTTCCAAATTTGCAGTTCATATGTTTAGGCAATTTTCTAAGTTGTGCTTGCAAGCATAGGTGTACATTTGCTAGGGGGCGAAAACGCTTGCCCTGAAAATAACAATTTCCCCTAAAAATAAACAATTTGCCCTGAAACTAACTTTATCTATACAAGAGACCGGAAACCTCTTGGAAATCTGCAAGAGGCCGGAAACCTCTTGGAAATCTGTTCCATACATCTGAATCGTTTGTAACGGCTTCGTCTGTAACGTCTGTTTTATAGCTACTTTGCTTGTTAATTGTTTGGACAAAGAATTGATAGCCTATAAAGCGCTTTCCAAGTACTTTAAACAAGTACTGTCATTTGTACCACTGTTCCATATTACACAAATCGCCACCAGGTTTGGTCCAAATTACACACTGCATTCACAAAACTAACTTTAAAATTTTCCTACCTCAGCCAGTCAACTAAAATTTGATGTTAAGATCAATGCTGCAACAGCTAGCTGAAGAGTTCTAAAGTAAACACGAACAACCTGACGTTAAAACTCCTGTTACTCAAAAAATCTATCATCTATCATCTTAACACACTGCACCTCTACCCAACGCAAACTCGAAAATAAACAAAGAGAGAGTTACCGAATTCTTTTATCAAGATTTGACCTACCGACATATGATTTTTCGATTTTTACAGAAAACTAGGGCTTGGTCCAGATCAAAGTCATCATAACCAGTCACAACTTTGGTTCAGACTACACACTACATAGCCCTAATTATACGGATTACGGCCAAGTGAATATACATTGAATACACTGCATTGAAAATTTTTTCACCGTTCAGGATTTCTGAGCAACTAGCGCTTGACCTGAATACCAGAGCTTGACCTGAAAGTTTTCACTGTATTGAATATACTCCTTACCAGGGGCGCGACCAGCTCTTCATTTCCGGGGGGGCAATTTTCATGAAATTTCATTCGATGATGTTATCGTGCTTATTCAACCGTGGTAGAATTTTTTCGCAAACGGTCACATATAATAATAATGTATTTTTGCCCGCAGGCACGAAGTCCATTGCACAAACACACACATTCTGCACAACGCTGCTTAATAAAAATAGACAAAACAGAACGTTTTACAACAGCGTTGGAGGCTGAATCACCGGTGCCAAGCGAAATTTCTGACCTCACGCCACATGCGCATGCACAAAGCAACATTCTATGTATTAAATACGCTGAGAAAACTGATGATTAGGGCTTAGGGCCTGGTGTTTAGGTAAGCCTGTCGGGTTAGGGTTTATGCTACAGTTAGAAAAATAAAATAATTAAAGTCTAAGATGAAGCCCAATATTTTTTCACTGGTTTTACTTATTCACGTACTGTAGCTTGTTGTGAGTATCTGACATCTAACCAAAAAGGTCTAATTTACACAACACACATATCAAAAGTAATCGCCAAACTTTATTGCTTTACTCTGAGAATCAAAATAACTGGCAAAAAAATAATAGGTCAAAAATTTCGCAGAAGTCAGAAATTTCGCTTGGCACCAGGCTACAGAAACTTACTTAACAGAACGTTTTGTAACGGCGTTGGAGGCCGAGCCTCAGGTTTACATACGCATTCCTAACACTATTTGTTCGCTTGGTACAACACTACTGCAGAGTGAGACGCTAATTCCTGAACTGGTCAAGCCCAGGTAAGGTACGAATGCACTGTGACATGCAAACCCTCAAACGAGCGAACACTCCAATGTCCGAGCACTCAGCCACAACGTAAAATGCGGTTGTAGTGTTCAAAGAATATGGACGAATATCAACAATCTAACTGCGTCAAAGCAGGCAACCATGACGTTATTAGACCTTCTGCATCTTTCGAGAAACAAGTGCATATTTTGTCTTAATAATGCCTCACATGTAGGAATGTTACATTGAACATGATGAGTCATGACTACTAACACTCGCTCTCCAGGGCAGGTTGTATAGAGCTCTGCATCCAAAATTATAGGCCACACGCAATGTTTGCATGCATGACTTTCTGAAATTCCACCATAATTGTGATGCATACATGGGCGTACAAAAGGAACGAAAAAGTACATGGTTAATTGCATTTCAACCTTGGGAAAAAGAGGTTCGCAGCTTGTTTACTGCACAATATTTTTATCGCAGTTGTCTCTGAATGTCTTTGTCATCTGAGAGCTTAGAATCCACTACAGCTCCCACATATTTGTAGTGGCTAACAGATTTTAGATTTTTACCACCCATGTGTCAGTAATGGGGTGACTGTGCTTTTTGCACTCTTAGCCTTACACGTCATACAAACGGTTTTGCTGTGGTTGAAAATATTTCCATGTGAATCTGTATTAGCCTGACACGCAGACAAAACGTCTCTTCGAAACATTTTAGAAAATGAGAATATTTCAGTTTTAATCAAGATATCAGACCGAACGATCAGGACAGAGTAAAAATTAGTATCCTCATACAAACACCTGGTTCCGTGCTCAACTAGTGTAGTCATGGCTTTAGTGTGACACATGTATAGTGTAGTCATGGCTTTAGTGTGACACTACTACAGTAGTGAACTTGCCTAATTTTTACTCTGTCCTTTCATCTTGTTTTAGGAAATTCATTCTAGCCCTATTCTTCTAGCATGTGCTTGAAGTTCTATCACAAATGAAGATCCCAAACTTGAAAGATAGCCTATGTCAAGTGTGAGGAGATCTTTGAATGCTGCCATTTTCGGGCAAAACGGCTTTTTCTGGCATCCATGAGTTGTGTGAAAGTTTTTAGAAGCACGTTTGAGGCTATGAGCTTTCAGGGATTGCACTGGTTGCAAACGTTAGGGTCTTATAATGCGTCATTTGGAGCTGAAGTGGTCTAGTAGGTAGGTGCGTACAACACTTGACTAGCACTCGTACAGTGGTGTAGGAGGCGGGGGTGCAGGGAGTGCAAGCGCACCCCCAAAAGTTTTGATTTGGTGAAAATCCGGGCAAAATCCCTGAAAATCCGGCAAAATCCGGAGAAATCTGGGCAAAATCTGTGAAAACCTTCGTAAAATCCCTGAAAATCTAGGCAAACTCCTTGAACATACGAGCAAAAATGGCGTCCAACGTCCTTTGATTGAAAACAAATGACGCCCAAAGTGCTTTGCTTTGAGAAAATGGCGCCCAATATGCTCTTCATGAGAAAATATTCCCACAAAAAGTGGCCCAAAAATTTTTCGGGCAAGTTTGGGGAAATTCAAGCAAAAATCCTTCGCACCCCAAGCATTTGCCTGCTCCTACACCTATGCACTCATATGACACTTTACTAAACTTTTTTGCCAGGCCGTGGTACTGGGATCAACCCAGAAAGACACTTAAACGTGAAACAGTCCTCAACCTAAATTTAGTTAAAAACTATCAGGTTTCGAACCGAAAATGCAGCTAAACAACGTTTTTCTAAGAAATGCATTACGTTAAATAATAGTGATCTGCTTTGCCCCTAATAAAAATAATCACAAGGTCGTAGAAGAACAAGCGGTTTGATGAAGCACCAACTGTTATGTCAAGATTTCTCTTATCAATTTGAAAGTTTCAGCAATTTGCACGGTTCAACAGTACCCTAATGTTATAAAATTTCATGAAGGCAAATTGAGGCCTGCATCTAAAAAAGATTATACACGAACAAATAGATAAAAAATGCCTTAGAAAATACGAACATATTGAACTATCTACCAAGTTGTGACACTTCCAGCATGCCTGTGGTTAAATACCAATCATTTACGACATTTTCGATCAGATAATCTGTCTCAAGATAAATCTTGTAAGGAGATAAATTACCAGTAAGTCAAAGAAAAATTCCAATAAGATTTCATAAAAATGATTAGAATAGAAAATTTCATCTTCATTCTTTGAAAGTTTCTACAAATGTCAAAGTTGCCATGCAAAATTTTGAAAATTTCGGGGCAACAAATGCCTCAAATGCCCCCCCCCCTGGTTGCGCGCCTGATTCTTACATTCAGGATTTTTGAGCAACTTGCGCTTGCCCTGAAAACAGAGTTTGCCCTGAACAACCATCTCGTACGCCTATGCTTGCAAGAGTCGAACATGTTCAAAATGAATGACATGCAACTGTGATTTACTGTTTTCTTAGGCAAAATGCGGTACGTTTCAAGGAACCAAGCAGTTTCCTGCAGTTCTTCTCAAGCAGAGCTGGGAAAATCGTTATTCTCAACATTTCGATGTCACAGAACAGCTGAGCGTGTCGTCTGATCGTTTCTCAAACTCAAAGCTTGAAGCTCTGTTATGAAAAATGCACTGTCATTGACTAACCATCCATCCTCCTCCATCTGTTTCCATGTCGCAGAAAACGTTTATTCCTTGTCCATAGTTGTCCGGATAAGGATAAATTCCGTAAACGCCGCTCACGTTTGTACGTTGACCCAACTCAGAACAGCTTTTCGGATGCCAAGAGACTGCAAAATATGATAATCTTATGCCAAGAGACTGCAAAATATGATAAACTTAAAAATTTATGCGTAACAGCAGCGGTACCTTTGCAACAAAAGAAATGAACCGTTTCCAAATGTATAGAATTTGGCAAATATTAGGTTTGTTTTTTTATTGATGCAAGAAATTTGCCGACCTAATGAAAATTGAAGTTTCTTTCAAAACCATGTTGGGATGAGAAAATACCTATACATGACAGTAACTTGTGAATATACAACATACGAAAGGCCATCACCTTTACAATCTACGTAGGTATATCTATGCGGTTTAAAGAAAACCACAAACTTTGATAAAAACAATGTGTTGCACAAAAAGTTGTGCTTATAGGTAGCACCTCTGGGAGAAATTTGCAAGGCGGCACAGTGGTCTTTTGGTGTCCCTGGGCACCCGACGATAGTGTAGAATTTTCTTAACAATTTGAGTTCAATTTCCACCAAACCTTCACGTAAACCATGATAAAAAATTGCTAGCAGCCGCACATGAACCCGTGGCTCCAAGTTCAAACAGAACTCCTTTATCTAAAACAAAACGCCGTAACGATGGGAACATAACTAATAGAATTTTTTAGTATCCTATACCAGTGGTTGCCAAAGAATGGGTCGCGACGCAAGCGTTGCGAAGGGTCAAAAAACGGGTCACGTCGAGGCGATCCAAACCTGGATTGCATGTTTTCAACGTTACCACTGCTTGTCTGTGTCGGTCTCTAGCATAGGTACTTGAGAAAAGAGTACTGACAATGAAAACGAACTTTGCAACTTACTGTCAAAGATTGCTGACATTGAAAACGATATTTGAAAACGAACTTTGCAACTTACTGTCAACGATTGCTGACAAAAACGAACTTTGCAACTTACTGTCAACCATTGCTGACATTGAAAACGAACTTTGCAACTTACTGTCAACAATCATTCACACAATCAATAATTTAATGTTAGCATATGCGATGTTTGAAGCTTGGGTCGTGAGATGATTGCCAAACGCATGGATCACGGCACAAAAGTTTGGGAACCGCTGTCCTTTACACACAATTAGCCTACATTCACGTAAGTTATGTTTCTGTTCGCAGCAGCACCATGACTGTTTCTGCCGGGTTTGAGAGTATAAATGTGGATGAGTTTGTTGATGATGAAATAGTATTTCTTGAAATGGAATTCAAACGGTCAAATCCTGCTCCTAAAAATTTTCGCTTCGCCCTAAATTTGATCATGTAATTCCTGCTGAATTGAAATGTGGCGTTTTATTAGAGATAGAATAATTTTCACGACTTTACGTCGCCTTTGGTCGAGCATTTCTCGTGTAAACTTTTCGTTCGCGTTGCATCTTGTTTATAGTATTTAACTAAAAATTTTCGCTTCGCCCCAAATTTGATCATGTAATTTCTGTTGAATTGAAATGTGGCTTTTTATTATAGAATAATTTTTACGACTTTACGTCGCCTTTGGTCTAGCATTTCTCTTGTAAACTTTTCGCTCGAGTTGCATCTTGTTTATAGTATTTAAATCAATTTTGTAACAATGTAGTAGCGCATGAGCCTCTAGGGCTGTGTTTCTCAACCTGTGGGTCATGGCCCACTGTTTGGCCATAGCAAAATATTTTGGAGTGGGTCACGGAGTTGTGACAGCAATATGTTAGAATGCAATCATATAAATATCTAACCACTACAGTATGGGAACACATTGAATGCGTGCAGCAGCACGATTCTCACTGAATTGCATACAGGAAAAAGTTTGCTACTTCGGAATAATATGTGCTTGTTTATGCGTATAGAGCATAGCCTATGCTAACAAGATAGTGGGCCACGCAATTCTACCAAGAGTTATCTGGGCCATGTATGTAAAATAGTTGAAGAGCACTGCTCTAGATCAGGGATTCTCAACCTTTTTAAGCATGTGACCCAATTAATGGACAAACCGAGAGTTCGTGGCACATCGACTGTAACGCTTCTCTCATACGACAACTGCTGCATATGCACTGAGCAGAAATACAAACAACATAATAACACAATGTGCGCTACATTCAATAGGAAGGCTGAGCCTGTTTGTTGTTAGAAAACAAAGATATTCGAGGCTCAATGCATGATAATGCACAGATCAAGTCATCTTCCCCATTAAGAATGCATTTAAATTTATTTTTCATAGCAACAAGAGCAGCCTGTCTGGCTAAAAATATCTTCAGCAACTGCATATTGTGCACAACGTGGTTGGCTACATGAAATTTTCATGTTGCGATAATTTCTAATACATATTGACGAAGGAGAGGTTATGACGTTTGTAGCTGAAGAGATACCTACGTTTTCGATTGAAAGGTTCATCTTGGAACTGTACTAAATTTTCGTAATAACATGCCGTATTCCGTCAAAAACTCTTCCGTGGACCACAGATTGAGAAACCCCAGGCCCGTAAGCAGGGTGGTGCGAAGATCCTAAAATGTTTTTCGCCTCCCCTGGAAAAATGTGTTAGACATAGTTTTAATAATTTGGGCCCCTCCCAGAAAACTCTTCGCCCCGCCTGATATTGCAAGCCAGTTACGAGCCTGAGAAACCCTGCTCTAGAATCTATCTCCTGACTGGCTCGTAGCCAGAAAAGAACTTGCGGTAGGGCGGAAATCGTCTACTCGAATCAATAGCTTTTGTGTATATATGACAACTGTGCTTCAGTGATAATTACAGTCCTCCAAAATTCACTAATTTTCTAAAAATAATTCCACTAAGCAACTTGCCACCTGACACTGATTTTAGCTTCTCTCAGTCGTTTGACTTTCAAATCAGATTAATGAAAGAAGGCTTAACTGAGGACACCGTACTGTAATTGACATCGAGTGACAGAGCTTATATCAGGGTGGCCAATCCGAGGCACGCGAGCCGCATGCGGCTTTTTGCCCGGTTTCATGCGGTTCTTACGTAATTACCAGAAGTCCCAGTAAATAACATGCATAAAAATAAATGGCTTGTGAATTCCTGTCATTGTCATGTTGGTGTGTGATATATGTAATAAATCTAACTGAGCAAAGGTATGTGTGTGAGTGGGGAAGAGATGGGGTGATGTTCATGTATGCCCATGCGTATGACATGGCTCTTTGTTGTAACACAATATGAAATGCGGCGCTTGGTCTCTGACTGGTCGCCCAATCCCTGGTCTATACTCTATGGACAACACTGTGTCTCAGTCAATGGCAATCAGTAGTACTTGTGACGGCATATATCAGTAGTTCGCAACCTAGGGTCCATGCACCCCCAGGGGTCCATGACTTTTGTGTATATGAGATGAAAGCATTCAGTATTACTTCAAAAAACGTAGCGGAGCCCACTGACCACAAAATAAAAAATGCCAAAAAGTGAGAAGTTCTAATGTTTCCACAAAAAGTTCCACAAAGTCAAAAATGAAGAGAAGTATTAAGTTGTGGAAACAGTCAGCTGGATTCTAACTGGAGCTGATCACCATGGTTAACTCCACTGATCAGCGTCGCTTATTCAGCAGTCAACAGGAGTGAGACTAATTAAAAACTTACTGGGCTGATCGTCTCCTGTTATGGCCCATAGAAAAAACAAATATCAAATCTAAGCCTGCGTTAAACCTTATTTCCAACCCTTGTCACTAACTGTAACCTTAACCTCTAAATTATAAATCTTACCTGACTAAACGCTTCGTGAGGTGACCGTAACCTGCAGACTGACTAGGCTAACTAACCTGTGAGTAGGCCTATATCACATGAGTGGTAAACGGGGCTCATTTTGAAGCCCAAACACAGCCCGAGCCGAACATTTATTTTTGAAGCCCAATTTAGGCCCGAAGATCTAATTTAGCGAATGAGTCAAGATATGCGTAACTGGGGGATATCGGTGGCGTAGCAAAGTAAATATGACTGAATAATTCACAATTAATCATTTTTTATTTAAGATTTAATCAACTCGATTGCTTCAACAGTAACTGGCGACAAAATGTCCATCGTTATCAAAAAATTTGTATGCAGGTCCGAAATCTACCCGAAATATTTTGACCAGTCCCTTTAACGCCTACGCGAGCCACTTAAGTGGCCGGCACTTTTTCGGCCATAACTCGCCAGCTGCTGCAGCTAGAGAGGTGTTCAAACGCTGTACGGATGCGGCAAGTCTTCTAGGTTCGATTAAAAAAAACTTTTTGATTTGGGTAAGGGGTTCGCCGGGGGGAGCTCGCAAAGTGGGGGTGTTTTTGGATTTTTGACCAACTTTGACTGGCCCTGGACGTCAATCCAATGGGCCAAAATTTTGGCTCAAACTTTTCGTGAAACGTACATGATCTCCCACGTCGATAGAGCCCTTGATTGACCTTCTAGCATATCTGGAACCAAAGTTATGGCTCAAAAATCCCATTTTACCCCCAAAATCAGAAAATGCATGAGTCGCCCAATGGTGGCTACCGTAGCTCGCTATAACCCGCGATAACTCGCCGCTAGAATATGCTAGCGAGCTATTGGAGCCTTCGAAAGACTTGAAGTCTTCTAGTTTGCACTGAAAAAAAAAATTTTGATTTGGGTGCGCAGTTTTCAGTGGGTGGGGTTAGAAAAAGGGTAGGTTTGGCGTTTTTTGGTTGTTTCATTATGATGTCATCACCCCTACAAAGGACCAAAATTTTGGCTGAGAGTTTGGTTGTATTCTAGGCTGGAATATGAAGCTTTAGAGGCCTAGATCGACTTCTTAGCGTTTCTGGTGCCCAAGTTAGGGCCAAAAGACTCTAAATCGTTGAGGACACGGCTGAGTAATTTCAGGGGATCTTCCTAATTAAAATCCGGAAGTCTGGCCATAACGTTTGAACCAGAAATGCTAGAAAGTCCATCAAACCCTCTAAAGACTCGTATTGAAGCCTAGAATC
>JGI24159J19872_10010077_pt1 | contig 12399 bp, 6 predicted proteins | sample Ectturendosymbi4_FD_19872 | JGI IMG/M metagenome (IMG submission 19872)
TTTCTGCCAGTCTTTTGTTTACTCTGTTGCATTCTGGTGCCATCCCTCCAGTTGTTGTGAAGACAAGGGGATTGAATGAAGACTTCTCTATGTCAATCACTTTTTGGTTGTATTTATCCTTCTCCTTTTCATGTTGTTGGCGAAATTTGAAAACTTATTCATTCACCACCTGTGACATAACAGCAATGCACGACGAGAGTGCAGTAGGCTTGGTAGAAACGAACTAAACGTGAAAGATAAACGCTAACCATAGCCCTAACACTAACCTTTAAACGTAACACATAAGCCTGAAAAAAACTAAAGAACAAAAATAAAGTGAGCAAGGTGAGAACCAAACCGAAAACCATTGGCATAGTAGCCATAACGCACAACCCCTAAGCTACGAGATCCACGCAGTTTGAATGACAAACTGACCCTTCTGTTTGAATTGCGTCAGGACAGGCATATCCGTAGTCACTTCCTTAAGTTTATGGTGCAAATGCTGCACGCTAAGTGACTTAAATACGCAAAAAAGGTTTAGTTGTTAGAAAATCTATACACTAGACAACAAGTCATGCCAGGCACAACAAGTTTTAGAAAGCTGTAAGTAATGTCTGGTCAAATAATAGCAGTAGATTTTGCAACTATTGATACTTACAGATAAAATTTCTTGAATCATTTATACAATAGAAGAATAGATTTGCATCTACTTACAAATAAAATCAATACCATAATATGTAATTAAGTGAAAATCACCTACTTGGGCATGGTGTTGTGTCACAGTTTATGAAACATACACATTCAAAATTAAAGATTTTCTTTTAACTGAATTAAGAAAGATTCATCTATGATAGTGTTTTTCAATCTTTTTGCTGCAGGGAAACCTTCTGCCATTGTTTGCGTTGTACATGGAACCTTATGCAATGATCTATGTGTCTATATTGCTACAACCACATAGAACTGTGGTTGCGAATTTCATCCCAGGCATTTGTCTGTTTCGGCGGAACCCCTGGCAGCCACTTGAACAACCCTGGTTGAAAATCACTAATCTATGATCTACCTAGTGGAGAGTATCAGTCATCCTTGTTAAATGACTAAGTGGTGGCATCAGAAAGTTTCTTGTCGGGTGACTGTTCTGTTTTCAGACCAGAAACGTATCAAAGAGTATTTCTATATGTAAACTTATTTTGAGAAGAATCAAATCATTTCATTTTAGTGTTAGCATTCGCGTGTTTAGATTTTGAAAAAGAAAGAAAATAAGAAAGCTCATTTGTTTCACACCACAGTAAATCATTCTGAAGAGCTTATTCAATGTTGTCTGACTTTCCAAATACAAATGAAAAAAAAATTATGTTGCCAGTATTGTTAAATGTTAATGTCTGCCTAAATGGCTTGTGTGGGGACGTCTATCCGAATCATGGGCGCAATTAGGTGGGGGACACATGGGACGCATCCTCCCACTTTTTCAGACAGTATGGATATAATATGCCATTTCCCCCACATTTTCTCTTCAGGTTTCGTAATATATTGGTTTCACACCAACCTGTCCCCCCACATTTTACAACAAAATTGTGCCCATGATCTGAATAGATTGCATTGCAACCCAACCATTTATCGGACAACAATTCATCGAACAGCAATTTGTAACATAGCAGTTTATCAAACCGACAGTCCAATAGTTTATCAAACTGACAGTTTAATGAACAATAGTTTATTGAATTTTATCAAACCAAGCACAGGAGTTTTAAATGCACACATACAACAGAAAGATCTTTATGAATAGAACAAATTTTAGCATTGGAATATGCAAGGCATTTCAAATGCTTATTTCAGTCACATTCATTCACAGGAGACTCTGGCTAATTGCAATTGCATACTAGTAAAATGTATAAACCACATTATCGCATAGGATTCCCAAACTGAAACTACCCATATGAGAAGAAAATAGTACAGTTAATCGCATATCATTTTTTGTATCAGCCAGTTACTCAAATAGAAATGTTCTTTACATTTCTAAACTCAAATCGCTTTAATCATATAGTTAACTTTAAAAGCACACTGCTCAGATGGTATGAAAACCTGAGTGCCATTAACACCTTCGCTGCCAGGTTAATGCAAGCGGTTCGTGCAAAATCAAGCTATAGCTGTTTGCACGTCCGTGTCTTTGCGTGGGCATAACTCTGGCACCAAAGGCGTTATAGCTGTTGAAACCCTCAAAGGGATCGACAAGTCTTTGAGTTGCAAAGAAAAACAAATTTTTTTTGGTTTTGGGCTTCAGGTTTTTTGTGAGTGACGTCATAAGTAGTACTTTTAGGCCTCTTTGGCCCATTTCCTCTGGCCCTGGGCCCAAACTTCTAGGCAGTAGTATTTCACTCAAGTTTTTATTGGAAACTAGGTTAAAATCTGAGTCTTTTGATACATTGGATGACTTGCCAGGGTTTCAGGTTCAGAAGTTATGATCTAAAAAACAACAAAATAATTTGTTAATCCCATGATTAGATTTAATTAAATTTGTTTATTTTGGATCATAAATATGAACTAAAAACACTAGAAAGTTGATCAAAGGCTCAAAAGACTCGTCATTCTCACCTAGTTTCCCATGAAAACTTCAGCAAAATACTTTTCTCTAGCGCAGGGGTTTCCAAACTATAGCCCGTGGGCCAAATCCAGCCCACAAAGCCATTTCATATGGCCCGCAAACACATTTTGCCAACAAGGAAAAATAATATAACTACGAAAATTTGTTGATTTGGTAGAATGTAACATTTCCCAAAACTATTACATTGTCTAAGATGTGCAGCCCTCGAACAGTTCGGTAATAGCTTATTTGCCCCTCTGACAAAAAAGTTTAGAGACCCCTGGTCTAGCAGTTGGGCCCTAGGCCAGGTAACATAAGCCAAAATAGCCAACAACCTACCTCACTTAGACATCACTCACAACAAAATGAAACCCAAAACCAAATTTTTTTTTCATTGCAGACTTGAAGACTTGCCGAGTCTTTTTAAGGTTTGAACAGCTCTTTAGCACAGTTGGCAAAGGAGCTATGTGTTGGTAAGGCAACCAAAAACTGCTTGTTTTAGGCTGATTTCAAAGTACGAATATATTGTACCCTGGCAGCCAACATTCTAATCTCATTAAGCAACTGTTGCTGAAACGACTCACTTCAATGAGGTGCCAAAATCAACATCGCGTGTTCAACTTCCAGTACATTGTGTGCAGCACTGTGTGGTCATGTCTCGTACCTAAGTGTGCGAAGCTTTGTTGCGAAAATAGTATTTTTAAAGTTTATTTTATGGCTATGGGTAACAACTTGACACATGCGACCATGTTTAACACGTTGGCTGCCGGTCTACGGTATATTCGTACTTCGATTTTGGCCTAAAAAACAGCAGTTTTCGGTTGCCTTACCAACGCCCTAGCTCCTCCGCTGATTGCGCTAAAGAGCTGTTCAACGGCTCAAACAGATCGGCCAGTCTAGTAGATTGCACTCGAAAAAAAATTAATTGGTTGGGGGATGCGGATTGTTTGTGACTGACGTCATAAGTGAAGTAGTTTTAAGGTCATTTTGGCTCATGTTGCCTGGCCTAGGGCCTAACCACTAGGCCAAAGTGTTTCGCTGAAGTTTTCATTGGAAAATAGACTCGAGTCCAAGTCTTTTGAGCCTTTGATTGACTTTCTAGCGTTTCTGGTTCAAAAGTTATCATCTAACATAAACAAATTAATTAACTAATTAGCTAATTAGTCAAATAATTTTACTAACTTACATCACAACTTTTGAACTCGAAATCCCAGCAGGTCATCCAAAGTATCAAAAGACTCGGATTGTAGCCTAGTTTCCAGTAAAAACTTCAGCGAAATACTGCTACCTAACGATTGGCACCCAGGACCAGGCAAAGTGGGCCAAGGTGGCCTAAAAGTCCTCCACTTATGACATCACTCACAAAAAAACCGCACCCCCCAGGCAAAAAAATTTTTTTCAAGTGCAATCTACTAGATTGGCCGATCTGTTTGAGCTGTTGAACAGCTCTCTAGCGCAATCGACGGAGGAGCTAGGGCGTTGGCAAGGCAACCGAAAACTGCTGTTTTTTTTTGCGAAAATCGCCAAAACCACCCAGACGCCAAAGTGTTAACATATTTGCACCAGATATGCTAAATTCTAGAACAAAAAAGATGCACCTGCACTGTACACCAACTTCAAATTTTAGTTTCATTTGACGACTGTTAGTTTTCTGCAACACTGCATACAGTATACTTCACAGTTTAAATGTGGAATTATCCTGTGTCTAGCATAAAACTAACAGTCGTCAAATCCAGAATTATGCTGTGTGTTCTGCCACAGACAATGCACTGTTTCAAATTTGTTACTTGTTTGACATTTACTGTGTATTTCACATCAATAAGATTCATTTGGTGAATGCCCCAACCAAATGATGCATAACAAATGCCATTGGGATTATGAAAGCTTTATGACACTACAGGCTAACAAATCAGTTTTACGTCTTTATGTACAGCACCCAGCTATGTCAGGACCAAGAGATTTTTAGAATTTCTAGAAACATTTTTATATCCTACACTTCTAGAAATCTTTGTACATGTACATGACAGCTGTGAGATATAATTGTGTTCACAACTGCATTGCACAGTCCAAAGCAAGCAGAAAAATAATGGAAGAATGATTAATGAAAAAAGAAATTCAAAAAATTTTGAACTTGGAAGTGGTGGGTACATTTTTGTGAAAATTTTTTGAAAAAAATTTGGCATAATCCACAAATTTTCAAGTCTTTGTCATGAATTTTAATGTCTCAAGTTTCAACCTCAGATTTTTTGATGAAGTCTCAGTGTCAAAGTTTTAACCAGGTCTTAGTCTTGACTACATCCTTGGTGGATACACAACTTTTACGTTTGAGGTAGTCCTCACATTTTTAGTAAGTTACGCCATTTTGGGTTTTGTCACTGACATAAATAAAACCTTTCAAAGCCAGTTCCATTCACCTTCTCACTTAAAATAAATTCCATTTCTAAACTATTTTGCAATCACTCTATTCCTTGCTTCACTGTTGTTCTGACCTCTGGTTCTGAGGGTCCTGACTCAGAGCTCCCAGTTGATACTAAGAAAGAAAAACGGACTTTGTGCTTGTAACAAATTAAATAAAGAAGTGGGATTGCATCTGACGAATGCAGCGTGGTGATCACGTAATAATATCTTGCAACAGTTAAATCAAATCAGTTGATTCAATTAACTGTCATTTGATTAACTGTTGTTCAATAAATTGTCAGTCCCATAAACTGTCAGTTCAGCAATATGTCATGTTAAATGTAGAAATGAGTCGTACGCTAGTCTTTTAAGTTTCCTTTCTGGAACGTGTTGCCATAAGTCAACTTGAGAGTAGCATTGACTGAAATTTTACAGAGCCAGATCATGCATTTCAGTCAGCTTTGTTTCTATAGCAGACATGTTTGTTACAAATGGTTGGCGAACTGAACAGCCATCATGAACTACATTGATGTTGAATGGACTGGACATACAAGCAATGCAAAGCATGATTTTTATTCCTGTGAAGTTAAATCTGGATTGGAACTGCTCCAGTAGTCTTGCAATGTATTTTCTAGTCTTGCACTTTGTGGTCTGCAATTGCTTCTTCGCAAAAATTCGTCCTCATTCTGACATTAACAGCATCTCTTTGAATAGTTTTAAGTTTGTTTTGGAAACTTGGGAAGGTTTTAGGTTTGCTGTTTTTTTATCAAGTCACATAAACTCCCCGGTAACCTTATGAATTTGTGAAAACACGTGGATAAATAATACAAACATTGAATATGAGGCAACAACTTGCCATCAATTTGGTTTATTGCTAGGCTGCTGGAAAAGCCATAAAAAATTTTGGCAAGCCGCAGTTTGACCACCATTGCTATACAGTGTCATAGGCTACAGTGAGATTGACAAACACAGCTCCAGCCTTCTTCTTAGCCCAAAGATATCCTTGATGTTTTGCGTCAGTTAGGTGACATTATCTACAGTCCACTTCCCATGTTGAAAGCCCACTTGTCCCTTTGGGAGTAATGGGTTGACGATTGGTTCAACATAAGCGCAGATGGGTTTCTCAAGGATCTTGTAAGGAACACACAGTAGGAATATTGGGTGATAATTCTTTGAGTTCCCCAATGGCTTTTCCAGCTTAGGGATCGCAACTATTAGTGCTTCTCTCCAGATCCTTGGATTTTGAGTTGGTGCATGCAGAAGTGAGGAAATCGCATAGCCAAGATTTGAGAGCTGACAGGGCATGAAGTATAAATTCTGGGAAAATAGAATCCAAACCTGGAGATTTTCTTAGCTCCAGGTGCTTGAGGGTGGTAGCAAGTTCCTCTGCTGTTAAGGAGCCAGATATATTACCTCCCTCAAGTGTTGAGACCTTCCTGTTCTTTGTTGATGAGTCTGGTGGACTCGTGGTTCCTAGTCTTGTATGCCCTCTTCTTCACAAGTTGTGAGGCAATTGAGTTTGCTGAGAGAACATTGTCCAGACCTGCAAGAAAGTTCATTGATGGTATTCCACGCCTTGGGGCTGGAATGTGGAAAGTCGATTAGAATTAACAGCTTCTTCTCATCAATTCACAGCTTTTTCACGAGATCAAGCTGTGATTTGATAAATGGTTTTGCTGCATCTACCTCATAACCAATCGCAAAGGCATATTCTCTACCAGTTTTTATGCAACACACTTAAAAAGAAAGTACTGGGTGACCCAAAAAACAGAACCTATAAGAATTTTATTAAATCCTGCAAAGATCCAGTAAATTTCAAGCACTCTGCAGGTTTTAAATTTCAGTCTGTGTACAATCATTCCTCAAAGTTTCAGTCATTGAAGTCCCTTTGCATAAAAGTCATGTTCTTTTCAAAATATGCTTGAATGGCCTCCAGGGCGCTGATTTTCAAGCTGCAAAACCATTCACACATGTTTGCACATTTTTCCCATGTCCACCTCTACGTTTTTGCTTTATTTGAACTTGGTAAGGATACAAATGAAGGTCTTCTTTAGGAACATGCCTCAAAGATTCTTGAGAGATTCCCAGCAATTGACGGATCTCTGGCCGACTGAATCCCATACAGCATCAATGTTTCTTTGCATCTTAGCACTCACCGTCTGAACAGAATAAGTATCCCTCAGACCTTTTAAATTAAGATTTTGCACAGTCCCATACTCTTTAAACTTCTGCATCCAGTCGAAAGTTATGCTTTTTGATTGAGCATGACGACACGGAAACTTTCTCCGAAAACTTGCTTGCTCTACTTTTTATGAATTGTTAAGGAATAGGTCTCCACACAAAATGCCTTCTCCTTGGTTGATAAAGACATGGTAGGAAAAAGTATTGATTGCAATATTTCATGCACTAAGTCTACTACTACATCCTGAAAAAGAAAAAAGAAATTTTTTGATTAAAAATTCGTGTTTCCAATTGGGGCAAAATTTCAAAACCGGGGTTTCGGGTAGCTGAGAAAAAAAAACGTTTTTGGGTTTTGAAATGAATGCGATATCAACCAATAAAGACTCAATAATGTGAAATTGCTACTGCTGGTCTCTGCGCAATTCATTAGCGAAGTGTTAATTAAATTAAGCATAGTTTTTTAATAATGTTTATAATACTGACACATGAAAAAGCACACTCTCATCATTCAGTCTGTTTGTGAGTTTTGTGACAAATAGTGTTGTGGCTGAAAAATCCTGGTTTCACTGATGTGAGCTTGATTATAATTAAGACATGGTACAGTTTTTAAGGTTATTTGACCTCTTCTTTGTAGCCCATTTCCTTTATCACAATTTGGGATCGGATCTCTTCCTGTCCCAGAATAGTTTGTGGTCTTCACTCTCAAGTATTTTATGGAATCTGTGCTTTGATTTCAAATGGCTGATTAAATTTTTAGTGCTTGAAACCCCTCCTTTTGTATAATGGAGTACAAATTGTACTTTGGTGTTTGTTGAGCCTTATTGTGTAAGAAATGACTCCAAGCTTCTGATTTTCTTTCATTACTAATGTCTTGAAACTGAATGTGTATTGTTGCAACCACTCTGGTGGCATTGCGTTGAATGTGTGATTCACCACGAAAGGGATGTGTGTGAAGAACAACACCCATATATATGTGGTGCAAACAATCAACAATAGAGTGATCGCAGCGTGTGATCTCTATTGTTGCTTGCTGCCACAGTGTGAAGCTTTGCGCTCTTGTTGCTCGGGCTTTCCGATCACAACAAAATGGTGCTGTGACCATGACGTGAAGGTCATGCCAGGTGCAGCCTTCACAAAAGGAACATGTGATCGGTGCGGTTTGCTGTGAAAAGGAGGGGATGTTGTTGCAACCTTTTGGTTGGCATTGCGTTGAATGTGTGATTTAGCACGAACGGGATATGCGCAAAGAACAACACCCATATACACGTGGCACGAACAAGCAATAAAAGAGTGATCATGGCATGTGATCTCTATTGTTGCTTGCTGCCACAGTGCGCACATGCCGCTCGAGCTTTCTGATCGCAACAGTATGATTAAAGGTCTAGTTAAAGTCGCTTCTAAAGGAAAGCCAATGATTTGGTAGAAAGTTATTGCAAACTGAAAAGGAATGAATCAATGCTGCAAAGAATCAGTTTTGTATATGAACTAACACATAATAGCTTATAAATGAACTAACTAGTATCTACAAAACTAAGGCATAGTTTTAAAGAACTACCTCCAATGGTAGATATTGATTAGGTTAGCAAAAAGACTAAAGTTCGTGTCACAGACATTATGTGCAAATGATGTCACAATCTGTATAAATAGGCCAATTTAACGATGTTATAAACAGACCAACAACCAATGTATGGTGGTCAGCAAGCAAAACCTGCACCTTGTGCCTCATAATTATCGTTGAAAGTTCAAATGTGCTAATTTGGCTGTTACACATGCCACTCTACAACTTATAGCCTTATCAGAATTACTAATATGTGAATGCAATAGCAATTTCAGGATTTTTAAAATATCTGGATTTGGTGGTTGAAAAAACCTGGATTTCGGGTAGTAGAAAATAACCAAAATATAGTTGAAGTTCAAGAAAAAATTTTTAATAGTGTTTCTAACCTGGGTTTTCCCGAAACCAAAACCCAGGTTGGAAACACTATTAAAAATTTTATTCAAAGATTTGTGCATTCTGTCTTTTTTGGGTCACACTGTAGTAATAAACGTTTATTGAATCAATTGTGATAAAATGTAAAACAATACAATGCCCATATTGCCATTCATTTTGGAACCAACTTGGTGTTCCTGCAACACAAGTATTTTTATCTTGGGTAACTTTATAGAAATATACATTTGAGTGTTGAAACGTATGAATGAGGAGACATCTTTCAGATCCAGTTTTCGTCTCAGAAACAGGCATTGGTTGTTTGTTACATTGAGTTTAAAATAGCTGCTGTACACAATAAACATCTTTATCTTGGTACCAACATTTACCTCACAAATCAGTTTTGCTGATGAAACCAATGCTATATAGAGTTCTGCAAACATGAGTTCTATGCATGAAACCACACAAGCTTTTTCACAACAGAAAACAACTTTTTTACCTTGATTTTTGAACCATGTGTTATTTACCTGTACTGTATACATTGAGGGCTACATTGTAGCTGGCTCCATTGAAAGTAGTTTGTATACTTTCTAATTGGTTTTTGTGATCATCAGATACTGCATTTCACAGGCCATAAGGCGTGCCAGATTATTAGGCACACATTCGATTTTTGAATGCTAGCTATTCTTCATACATAAGGCGCACCGGATTGTAGGGTCCAAAATGGCAGATTACATACAAGGGAGTTTAATCTGTCACACATGCATAATCAGCTAGACACAAATAGAACAAACTAAAAGCTGTGCATGTGTTTGATTCGGTGTATGCTAATGTAGTCAGGAGCCTTGCGAGGTAATAAATAATAGCTCTGTGAGCAGTAGCCTCCTGGAGTAATACAATATGTGCTTCAACATTAAGGCATGTGCCAGCTACTCATTTAACCATGTGCGCTGCTCATTGTTACTGGTTTATTATGTAACATGAAGACGTGTTTACAAAAAAAATTAGAGCTGGCAATTGAATAGATAGCAAATAATTATTGAAAACAAATAATTAACCCCCTACCTAAATAATTAAATAATTTGTTGTTTTTAGACCAAAACTTCTGGGCCTGAAACACTAGAAGGCTAATCAAGGGCTCAAAAGACTCCGATTCTAGCCTAGTTTCCAATAAAAAATTAAGTCAAAAAATTCCATCTAGCAGTTGGGGCCTAGGGCCAAGTAACCTGGGCCAAAATGGCCTAAAGCTTACCCCACTTATGACATCATCCACAAAAAAAACAAAACTTAATTTTTTTTTTCTTTGCAAACTAGAAGACTTGCCACATTTTTTTAGGGTTTGAACAGCTCTCTAGCTCAATTGCCTGGCGAGTTATGGAGTTGCAAAGTGGCGTGAAAATCGCAGCTAATGCAGGAGCTCACAGTACAAATATATCGTACACTGGCAGCAAACATGTTAAGAGGTGTTTCAATCAAGTTGTTAAATGAGTTACATGTTTAGACATGATGAGCAAGTAAGTCTGCTTGATACAAAATTGCTACTCTAGTTTTGTTCATAGTGTATTGTGAAAAAACAGGTAGTGCTTTATTTTAGTTAATTGTTCTGAAACTGAGAGGTATTTTATCTAATAAATGATATTACACTATCATAAACTGGCTATTATCTTGAAGGTTAGAAGAATATCAGACAGTTCTGAGTAACCACTTGTGTGATTTATACTTTTTTCAGCTGGCAGTGGATCTGCAGCTGGAAGCGATGAACTGGTGTGGCATTTCTCTCAAGTCAAAGGAACAATGGATGATGAAGTTTCTGAACGTAAGTTCAGCTATGTAAATGATTTACTTGTTCTTAAACTTTTGCCAGCAGTGATGGTTATGGCTTTTCCAAATTTGTTTTTTATAATGAACGTCAAGAATTTCTAAGACATTAACACTTTCGCATCTGGCCGAAATCGGGAATTCTCGTGCCAAAACAACAGGATTTCACGTGGCTTTGCGTGGGAATTTCTCCGGTCCGGTCAGCGCTACAGACCCAGTAAAAGGCTCAAAAGATGTGGCAAGTCTTCTAGTCTGCACTCGAAAAAAATTTTTGCTTGAGGGGTGCGGATTTTTTGTGAGTGACGTCATAAGTGGAAAACTTTTAGGCCAGATTGGCCCACTTTACCCGGCCCTGGGCGCCAACCGTTAGATGGTAGTATTTCGCTGAAGGTTTTATTGGATTCTAGGCTACAATCCGAGTCTTTCGATACTTTGGATGACTTGCTAGGGTTTCGGGTTCAAAAGTTATGATCTAAAGTAATAAAAATATTTGACCAATTAACTAATTAGATACTTAATTAGTTTGTTTAATTTAGATCATAACTGTTGAACCAGAAACGCTAGAAAGTCGATCAAAAGCTCAAAAGACTCGGACTCGAGCCTAGTTTCCAATGAAAACTTCAGCGAAATACTTTGGCCTAGCGTTTCGGCTCTAGGCCAGGTAACATGAGCCAAAATGGCCCAAGAACTATTTCACTTATGACGTCACAAAAAATCTGCAATCCCCACCCAAAAAATTTTTTTTCGAGTGCAACCTAGAAGACTGTCCGATCTGTTTGAGCCCCTGAACAGCTCTCTAGCGCAATCAGCGGAGGAGCTAGGGCATTGGTAACACAGAACACCAATGTGTTTCTGTACAAATTATAAAATTTGCGTTCATAAATATATCATAGAATTGCTTGGCTATTGCTTGTCAGACTATGCATCCACGAAATGTCAACTGCTGGCCTCTAATATAGTTTTGGTGCCTTGCAAAGGAGTGCAGTTTAAGTGATGTCAGACCTACAAAATTTCAAATAATCCACACTCAACGTGCTCAACAAAGTAGCCTTTGAGTACACAAAACACATTTAAAGTCATATGATCAAACCTTTTTGTCAAGAATACAGCACTCATGTTCACAAACACTATCCACAGGCAACCCAAACTGTGTAGCACTCTGTGTACATGTCAATGACTTAGTCTGTACTGGCCAGTGTGTATGTAATGTAGTTTGTTAGCAACTCAAGTCTAAGAATTCATTATGTTAACTATTGTAAGCTGTATTGCTTGAGCTGAAATGCAAGTATATCATTATGACATCCTTGTTTCTTCCTAGAGAGCTGTTCAACAGCTCAAACGGATCGGCCAGTCTAGTAGATTGCACTCGAAAAAAAATTTTTTGCCTGGGGGGTGCGGGTTTTCTGTGAGTGACGTCATAAGTGGAGGACTTTTAGGTCACCTTGGCCCACTTTGCCTGGCCCTGGGCGCCAACCGTCAGGTGGTAGTATTTCGCTGAAGTTTTTACTGGAAACTAGGC
>JGI24159J19872_10010078_pt1 | contig 12399 bp, 7 predicted proteins | sample Ectturendosymbi4_FD_19872 | JGI IMG/M metagenome (IMG submission 19872)
TCACCTTTCAATAAATGTAATCATCATTGTGGTATCATTTAAAATCCTGGATTTGTGCCCAATCGTTTTGTTTCAACAATTGTGAAACACCCTGTATACCTGCCTGTTTTGAAAAGTTTATGAAAAACAGGTTTAAACGGGAAATCTGCAATTACTTTATATATTTCATATTACAAGAGAAAATATTTTTTAACTTTTCGTGGATATTCAAACCTGCTCTAATAAGCGGTTTGTGCTCTTAACCGGTGCTGTGTTAATTAAGCGGATTTAACTGTAACCAGTGTCCATATGTAAAGTATATAGTGATAGGCAGGTGTTATGGTGGTAGTTTGTTTTATCGGTTTTAACAGTCGACTTTGGGATATTTATTTAAGAATATATTTTGTCTGTAACTACGGTAATAATACCATAGGTGAAAGACCACGAGACATTGGCCGAAAACTTTAAATGTCAGTCAAAAGAAAGCTAAAGTTGGCAACAAGGCCGAAGCATAAAAAAGAAAGTGCGTTGGACACGTATTTTCACAGAACTACCTCAGAATATGCACAAAAATCTCTAGAAGAGTCACAGTGAAGATGGCAACGAAGTAGGCAGCCAGCCTGATGTTACGCCAAATAGTCAAAGTAGAAGTTTATGTACGGGTAACAGGAAGTGAGATGCGCAATTGTTCAGTCTGACAAAGAAGGAAGCTGGTGCATCTAATGAGGCTTGCGAGGACGAAAATTCAAAATAACTTGGAACCATTCAATCAACAATCAATCCCTGCTACATGGTCAGGTGTCATGAGCCAGAATATTAGGGAAATTCAGCGTCAGCCCAAAGAGAACCACCTACAACCACAGCAGACGTTTTTCCCAGAAATGAGAGTGATGGACACGGTTTTCTAATTTCCACTGCAAAAGAGTACTGCGCAATGGTGAAGCAGTAGATTGAACATGGCTAATATACTCGGAAACGTTTCAGCTCTGGATGTACAGTCATGGAATTATCATTATGCCTTGATGCCCCCAGAAAAAATTTCTGCACACGCCGCTGAGAGGGGCCCCGAAAAACTGCTTCCAATTGGGCCCCGCACTTGCTAAGGCCGGCCCTGCTGTAGGGGTACATTTAAGGCTAGCAACAAAAGGGGAAAATATATTCATATAAATAAAAGTTGTATTGAATAATAAGTGGATTTTTGTTAATTTACTCAACCTTTTTTTTAATAGGAAAATTTAGGGGTGCATGCTCATCTGCTGAAATGCTGAAGGGATACATGGTCAGAGAAAGTTGGGAACCCCTGCTATAGATAGACACACATGGACAGCAATGGTAACGGTGAAAATATACAACGCAGGTTTGGATCGCTTTGGCGCGACCCATTTTTTATCTCTGGCGGCCCTTTTTTGGGTCGCGACCCATACGTTGGGAACCACTGGAGTACGTTGTGACCAAACGGAAAAAAACAATTGCAGAAAAGGTTTCAAGTTACAACACTACTTGTGGCAACGTTTTCATATCATGGTTGTGGCAGTGAAACTTTCACGAACAAAATTTCGATTGTTGAAACTATGAGGAAAAATCTGCTTAATTAAAACGATTGTGATGATCGAGCTAGATAGGAATGCTTTACTGTATATTGCAGTGGTTTCAGGTGGCATGGCAAAAGCAGTGCTTTTTTGTACAGTACCACCCAAAGATGAACGAATCTATTTGCATTACTGCGTCGATTGTTCTTTGTTGTGATGTAAGTCAGTTTATGCGAACGAATATATATTCTGACTGCTGTCTCACTACATCCGCTTGCTATACACCAGTGGTTCTCAACCTTTTCGTTGAAGGGAAAACCAAATTCCGAAAANCAAAATGAAAACCAAATTCCGACTTATACGACTTTGTTAGAGGACCGCACTAAGGAAATTTTAATACAAGTAAATAGACAAGTTTCGATTTATAGCAAAACGAAATCTATTACACAAAATATTTGAGGTTTTGTTGAAAGACTGCTAAGGGCCACACAAAAGGTGCTTGGTGGTCTTATGCGGCCCTCATATAACCGCTGCTATATACCTTTCAGTCTTTGGTTGTAAAGTCCATCCCCAAATATGAGTTATGCTGTGTCTGTTAAGCTGCCTACCATTTCAGCAGCATATGAAAATACGTTGGTGTCGCTTTCGACAACTCGGAAAACGACAGGCTAAAGAAATTGCGGTAAATGTAGTTAAACATTGTCTCCATTGATATAGGCAAACCATGGCACGCGGAAACCTGCAACGATGGATTTACGATGAAAACACCTCCTTTATGAAAGCATTGACAAGGACCGAACTATGCCAGGAAACAACGAATAAAACACTTGGAAGACGGGAAAACTCGTTGTACAATTGGGCGAAGACATTCATTAATGTCGTTCGTTTTCAAAATTGAAGAAATATCTTGAAAAAGGGAGGGAAGAAAACGCTGCATTTCACTGCCGGATGCATGAATGCGCAGCCAAAAGTGCCCGTGGGGCATTAGGTGGCTTGCAAAGAAAGTAAGCTTGCTCGTCACTTGGCCTAAGCAGTGGCAACCAGCAGAAAATAATTCAATAATGTTCCGACTAAATCCTTTTTTCCAAAATTGAAGAAGACTTACTAAAATGATTTTAGTTTTAGGTTCGTCAAAAAACACATGCTGCAGTTAAAGTAAAAATGTTTGAATATGCACCAACCGATATCTTCGTAAAGATGTAAAGGAGCAACGACAGCACAGACAAGTAGATCTGGATCCTCTGGCCGCCAAATCGACGCTGCAGGTACTCTGGCATGGTCACCACCCCCGCTGCAATGTATACGGGTGCAAAGATCCAACCCAAAAGCACAAGGGTCAGCATTGCCTGAAGCAGAAAAACATGTCATGAAATGTCTGCCATGTGCTGTCGTCGTGTCTATAAACATCCAATCTGCGTTTTGATATTGTGGACAGATAGCTTTTGGTATTTTAAACAGAACGACAATCTGCCCAGCAAGGTCAACTTTCAAAATCTTTGTCAAAAACTTTCAAAAACTTCACGATTCAACCTTCCCCATAGGTAAACAGAATACAAGTAGGCCATTGTTGGCAAAGCCAATGATGCGAAACGGTCGGGCAGATGTGGTTAGCGCAGTTTCAGCTTTAACCGCAACAAATGTAACGGATAAAACACGAAACGGTTATTTGTTGTGGCCGGTTTAAAATGTAAGACTGCAAAATTACTCCCATCACCGGGGTCTTCGCATCAGCGCTTTTACGAAACCGTCATAAGGTAATGAATTGATTGTTCTTTACGAAGCATAGAATATTTAAAGTTATAAACTTTTCAAAAAGAGCAGTGTTTTCCACAATCCTTTAAATTACTAAAATCTCCTTGCATGTTTGCTCACAGCGTGTCTAATTTTCTGTTTACGGTGCTTTTCTTGTCACGCCTATAAACAATCACGCCGTTTGCTGTTTCTCTCATATTTGTGCCTATCTGAGGTACACGTAACTTAAAAGAAGTTCATTACATGTTGTTCATTGCATATGGTGTATCATTTCTATTTTGTTATTTTACAACGTGTGAAGATATTGACACCAACGACAGCTGCGGCCGTCGCTTCCTTTCCTTGCATTCGTGACCAGGTATTCTCTACGTCAGGGTTTCTCAACCTGGTGGGCCACGGAAGAATTTTTAAGGGGTCATGGCCTGACATTACTGAAATGGAGGGTCGTGGGGCCAGCAGCCCTAGCAGGACTCGAGATGCCTCACGGTCAACAGCAATCTCAGATATTTGTACTGGCTCAGCACCAAGACTGGACCAAGCAAAGTCGGAGATGTAATCATTCCACCTGGTCCTTGGGCGACTTTTTGGTCGTTTTCCCGTGGGTGTAGCCAGCAGGACTAGCCTCGACAATTTTTTCCGGGGCGTTTGGGACAGATGTCCCTTGGGATCTCTGGATTCGGAGAAGTGGTTCGACATTCAGGGCTTTGTGAATTTCACAGTTGCGCACTTTGTCGCGAAGTATCACACTGTGAACACTGGAGAAGGGGGCATGACCGAGCATTGCCCCCAGGATTGTGGAGTCGCAAGGAGTCGGAGGTTTTTGGGTGAAGTGGAATCCTAAAAACACTAAGTGTCGGAGCTGTAGTCGGATTTTTTTATCCGATGCAATTTACGGATTTTTTATCCGACTCCAGCAGTCGCATTGAATCATTTTTTACATCGCACTCCTAAGCTAGGAATCCTAACTCGGGACTGTTGACATGGTACAATTTCTTTTGAAACTTTTTTGAAACAGAGAATTCTTGCTGTGTACCACGATTTCCATTGATTGCTATTTGGTACAAAATTGTTGACAGCCAAATTTTATTCACGTTATGTTAAGGAGTCGGAGTTGGACGTTTTACCTCCGTCTCCGCAACCCTGATTGCACCCATGACTTTTCAAAAAAAGGGGGCAACGGGTGGCGGAGGTGATTTTGATAGCAGTATCGCAAGTAATTTCACGGTTTATCAAGATAGACTTTTAAACAATTTATTGCAGCTATTCACACACAGAAAGTTAAGAATGGTTTTCTATATTTTCAGTTGTTTTTGTGAGGTCAACATTGTTGCTGAACAGAAACAAAAACATTTGGTAACGATTTTTTAATAAGTTTCTTTTGCCTTCAACTCTTTTATCCCCCCTGCCCTACTCCTGTTCCGGCGTTGGACCTCTTCGCAAATAATCTCTGCTTCTAAATATGCAAATATCTATGCTTCTGCAACAAACCCCTGAACCTCGAATATCTATGTTTCTAGCAACAATTAGGTCAGCCTTCGCATTTGATTGCAGGACATGTTGTGTTCTCCAAATTTATGTTTAGCTGTTTTCATTTGTTATGTACATGTGCAACAATTGCCGCATTGGAGAAGTTGTACAGCAGGTGGACCACGGACCTTCTGTTATTTATCCATTGGCCACATGCTCGAAAACGTTGAGAACCTCTGCTCAACGTTGTGCAAAAATGAACTGAACTGAGCATGTTTATGGCATAGATAGAATAGTTTTTAATTTCTGGATGTCATCACAAACCTTACAAAATTCAAAAATTTCCCGAAAAACCCGAGGTTTTGCAAAATGTGGAAGGGGGTAATCGTTCTCTTTGCCCCTCAGGTTACATGGATGAATTTTGTTAACGATTCTACCTAAAAGTAGAAACTTTAACAATACACTTAAAACGAAACCGTTCACTTACATTCCATTCGAACGCTCCAACTGCTATTCCAGCGGCTGCGCCTGTTCCAGCCAGACCAACGAAATGTCCGCTTCCTATATTGCTGCTGAAGAGCGAAGCCCCCACAGGAAACCAAGTGATGTTGCGGCCGGCGAGAAAAAATCCGCTCACATTGCTACGGTCAGTACTGCACATTGCCTGCACATGCACAAACGCACGTTCTCCCTTCGCCACAGTTTTATAAAGCCATTTGTAGGCTGCCGTATCAGAAGTGCTTGAAAAGCAGAAAGCATATGGAAACTGACATGTTCAGGCCATATAACAATTCGAACTCTTGCCCCAACAGGAAAATTTGTGAAGAAAACAGGTATTCACATATCGCTATAACAGGTATTCACATAGCGAAAACAGGTATTCACATAGCATTACCTAAAGAAAACAGGTATTCACATAGCGCTATACGACAAGAGACTTTTGTCGCAACAGGAAAATTTGTCCAATTTTTACAATATTCGAAACATCTAAGAAATGTTAAGTGTTTTGTTTGTTTTAAAGCCTATTTTGGTTTGGATGCACCTGTGACGTGTAACAGCATCCTGCTCTTGGACAGAATAACGATAGGAAAACAGCTTGCAAAAGTTTGACCAAATTCAGTCCTGACCACAGGGTGTTTAGTGCGTATTGCAAGTTCAAGTCTCCAATTTTTCACCACACTGTATGTGACTAGCAGACTTTGATAATTTTCAACTTCCTGAGACACCTACACAGGCCCGTAACCAGGAGGGCGCAGGGGGGGCGAAGCCCCTCCTGCAAAATTCCTCGCCCCCCTGGAAAAATTTGTTGGACGTAGTTTAAAACTATTGGACATAGTTTAAAAAATTTGGGCCCCTCTCAGAAAACTCTTGGCCCCGCCTGGTGTCCCAAGTTGGTTACGGGCCTGAACTTATATAGGCTGGCAACGGATCTGACTTCACTTCAAAATGGCACGGTAGTTTAAACTGAAATTTCACGTGTCTTAACCAAAAACGAAAGTTGATATATTCGTAGCAATGAACTAGAGGCGGAAATTGTTTGTAAGTAAAAAAGCATAAAGAGGGGAAGCAGTTAATATAAAATCACTATTTCTCTCAAAATTTTCCATCACCAGTTTGTTGTCATGTTGGCCCACTAGTGTCAAGATAATGGCTTTTGCAAATTTAAGCTAAACGTGTGTGACATGCTGGTTAATATAACAAAGGTAATTTCTGAATAAACTGAAGGTAACATTGCTTTTAATCGTTTGAATGAAATGGCTATACAGCAAGCTCGTCGTTGCGGACTGAAACAAGGCTATTTAAAGTAAATTCCATTAGGAGATTAAAATGTAAATTCCACTTAACACGCAAAAACTCTTTTCTGCTAATGTTTCTCAATGTTTCTTTAAATGGAAAGAAGATGGTAGTCTGGCAATGGGAGAACCCTCGTGAAAGTTTTGTCACATCACAGCTGGATTGAATCTAATTTTTTACTTGGAAACAACTGACTGCCGATTGTAGCGGATAAACAAGCCTTTTGTCGGGTGAAATGGACTCCATTCAGTTACTTACCCATAAACCAACAGCTAAAACCACGGCAAAGTAAACAGCGATCACGACCACGTCCCACGTTTCCAGTCCAGCACTGGGGAGGCGGACTCCTGCGGTTGTAGCAGTCATATAGCCGGGAGTGACACTTGCGGTTGCCATGTCAGAAAAAATCACGTTTGAACTAAAATACAGTTGCATGAGATGCAAGTTACAAGAAAAGATTTGAGTAAAACGTTTGAAATACCGACGCAACTGCTAGAGCGTTTATTTCACCCGCTGTGACGTTTCGACCACAAACTTTTCAGCAGCTGCATGACATCAAGACAAAGCAGCAAGGTGACACTTTCGCAATATATATATATCAAACTTGCATTTGGGTGAACTGACAGCTGCCCAATTGGTCTGACGATGCGCAGCCATCACGTTTACGCTTCACCGAATCGTTAAGTCGCCGAAAGGCATCCTATAATCGTGCATGCATAGCAAAAACAAAGACAACCTTGCCTCAAAGCGATAAGCTAAAGTGTTTTGTTGCACACAGTCACGTCCAGTGATGGAGCCGATTGGAAATGTTATCCATGCAAGTAATTACAATTTGGCAAAGTAATTGCAAATTAGTTGTAATTGCAAGTGTTTTCCAATCGCGTTTTTGCAATTGAGGTTGCTGTAACTGATTCAGTACGGTGTAACAAACTTTTTCTTCTGTTTTGTTCACTGCAACATGTTTGTTAGAGCACTGACCACAGGCTGTATTTTGAGGTGGAAAGACCACGCTTTTGGTAGGGGAATGATTTGCTAAAAGACTTTTTTCGCACATAAAACGAACCACCCTTGACAAGCGCCTTCGCTCACCGATGTTAATAAAATCTAACGAGAATTTGCTGGAAAACATTTGATTCAAACTGAGTTCGAATACATGCTTTATTCCATGTTTTACACACTGCATAAGAAATGTAGTCAAAGGATTGATGTAATTGCAATAAAATTTACATTTTTGCGAGGTAATNTTAATTATAATTGTAACTGACATTTTTTCAGAGGTGTAATNGTCATTTGAAAAAAGTAATTGAACTCATCACTGGTTAAGACCACAANGCTCTGCACGCATAATGCAAACTTGTATTTTATGAGTTTGAGCATGTAGGTTGCAAAATAATATCCATNGTCGCAAGATTGTACCAAAGTTTCCTGGAACCAGTTAGGAACCATTTTTATGTAAAAATCGGTTCCATTCGTTTTTTTAAGAAGAAAAGTTCTCTTAGAGCACATTTCTACCTGCAAAAGACAACTCCTGCAAATACAATCAACGTAAATGTTGTTCTGAGAACAATGCCTGCTAATGATGCATGCATTCAACAGCTCTAAAAAGAATCTTTGAGTTCAGCATCGTTTGTGTGAGAAAACAAAAACATTTCTAGTTTGCTGTAATAAAAAGAAAACCTGAATGAGGTGAATCACTAAGTTTGCCCCTCCGAACTTGAGCACACTATGCAAATGTTTGCTTAAAAAATTTTTATAGTTCAAAACTTAAGTTATTGCATACACACAGCCTGAACTCATCCAAACAAACGTTGTTTAGATATTGTTATACTCTGTTAACCCTTTTGTTTCGAGAAAACTTTAACGCATTCATCCCTTCCGTAAACTTTTACGAACAAGCTATGTCAACATTAAGGAAGGATTTAGCTGGCTAAAGCAAAATGCGAAATCTTGCGTCTGCCGCTGTCGCAGGCAGCCTGTTTGGGTTTCAGCAAAGTCTCTCCCTTGAAATACAAACAACTTATCCACTCATTTACGCATGAATAGCAAGAAACTTCACTGCGCGAGAAAGCTTCCCATTCGTGACTCATGCAGTTCGAAACCCAAATGCGAACTCACTGCTAAAGAATTTTTCAAGTGGTTGACATCGGTTGACTGTCGCCTCGAGCCATGATTCCGCACAGCATTAGCGCAGACAACTTGGAAGGGAATGAGTATAGCAAATCTATCTCCACATAGGGATCAAAGCCAGAACCTAAAACCAGAAGGTAACACCTAAAACTGTATTTTGAACAAATCAATGCGGTTCTTTTGCCAAACCCACTTCCCCAATGAAAACTAAAAAATTACCAGCTTGCTATTCTGACTAAAATGAGCTGACAGTATACGCATTGTGGTACGATTTGGATTTAAAACCAAAGCCACTACCTGCACGCTTGGATAAAAACAACATGATCCATGCGTTTGTACAAAAATACTGACAAAATAAAAGCACAATGCATTCGCTGCTTTCCTCTTCAAATTCGCTGTCAACATAGCATAACCACGAACGTGGTGAAATTTGTGTTGACAATATTTGCAAAGTCAGATTTTTGCTTCTACATTGCGCAGCGAAGTTAAAGTTGCTTTAAACAAATATTATAAAGAAACATTTCTAGGAGAGAGTAAAGCTTTAAAAATCCTGCAAAGCAAGTTCTGTTGATGTTTCCAAAGATTCCGAAAAAATTCGGAAAAGTGACAAAAGTCTGCTATTGATGGCGTAAGTTTAAGAATTTATGAAATCATTATGACGTACTGCTCAGTCAGCGCCCTGATATTCGAACGGAAACGACCGCGCATGGAGACGCAGGCGTTATAAATTGACAAGCCCACTACCAATGTTTGCAGGTCACCGCACGCAGTTATGTGGGCCTCTAAGCATGTGGCACAGACATTTGAACGTACCTAAAAATGTTTTAAACATCATTTTACAGTGGATTACTAAATGAAAACAAAAGATTACGAAAAAGAGCGTATTACGTGAAAGCTATATATAAGCGTGGTTTCGTTGTCATCCTCAAGCACCCATCGCTGTCTAAGCTAAAGAAATAAAAATGTTAGTAATAGTCTGGATGAAAATAATATAAGCGTCGATGAACCCCTGTACATTTTCACTTTATCCAGGGGCGTGCAGAGACGTCGCAAACGGGGCGACCACCACGGACATCCAAGGCAAGGGCATCCAAAAAGGGAAATTACAAAAATTATGTTTTCGTTAAATGCTGTAAATGCTGTAGATGTTCCTTCGTATTGTAAGACTACTAACACACACACATGCTGCAAGGATCTGATGGGAATTGCCTGAGTGGGCATGCATATAAGTGAATCCGCGAGAGATGAAGTACTGCCATCGTTGTCAGACCTTACACCTTATCTCTTTTCCCCCTTGTAGGCTGGTCAATTCCTGCCTATGTTTAATCTGCGACTTGTCTCGATTCTCTCTAGAGACTGGGTTCCTAAACTGGGGGTGCGCCCCGTTGGGGTCGTGAAAGGTTCGCAAGGGGTCAAGAGTATGGCAGCGACATACTGTTGAAAAGAACTAAATGCTTTGTTTTTATTATTCGCCAGCGCACGCTCTGAAACGTATTCCACTTTTGCGTCGGCAAAAGTGCCATGCTGAGCTCTGTGCCCTTGCACGTACGTTTTACAATGAACGTTCAAGTGTCTTGCTATTGTTGCGTAAGCGCAACATGGTACGAGACTAATTCAACTTTTTTTCTCTTCATTTAATCTCACTTGAGGCGAAAAGTTTTTATGGTGTAATCCCTTTGTACGTAGCAAGGTTCTTCGCAGGTTGTATTGCTGTTCCTGTGTTTTTCACATTCCTCAATACTAGATATTTGGTTGGAGGACACATTCAAGCAGTGGCCCCGGGCATCACCAGGCCTCTCAACGCCTCTGACGTGACCTGATATTTTAAAAGCTTGTGCAAGGAAGCGTAAACTAGAACGTTTGCATTTGCATATGACAAAACTTTCACAAGTTTGGTGAGGAAAACATCGCAGAAAAAAGTCTCAGAGAGAACATCCAGGACTTTGGTGATGATTTTCCAGTGCACCTTGTTTCTCTTTTTGGTTGATCTGGAATCTATATACGTTCTTGACAGTGAAATTCTAAATTTTTCAGAATGGTTTATTTTCTGAACCCTCTAGTTTGCCAGTAAAACGCCACCATGTAGTTATATATCTCTACATAAAACCTTTGATGCAATTTACTGAACGGTACCGTCGTAGCGATCTTTGTGTTGAAATTTTAACGAAAAAAGAGCTCTGAGTTTCTGATGGTCACCGTTGTTAGAATAAACAATTACTCCAAACAAATGCTAGTTTGTTATCACGTTTGGTCTTTAATTAAACAAAGGAGCAAACTTAAATTGGTGTCATACTTTGATCCGACACCAAAATTGCAAAATCGTTTGCAACCACACGGATTGTCCCGCATAATCATTTCGGCCCATTGGAAAAGGAGGTGCCAGATGTTCAGTCCATACGATACGATACGGTCTGGAATGTGTTGTGCACAGACCAGTGGCCACGGGGAGCATTCCAGGGAATCGTCCCCCAAACTTTTTGTGGCCCCCACAATTTGTTGTGCCTTGACAAATTTGTTTCAAGATATAATAAAATCAAAAATCTTATTCCACTAAAATGTATTTTGCTTCCCCAAAACTTTAAAACTGGGCTATGGGGGCCTGGTTGTGTACAAGATGAAAAAAAAGCAACATAGGAAGGCTTTCCACAACATTTTCAAGAGGTTGATGGTTTTTGGAAAGTCGATTTACCAAACTTGCCTTACATCAGAGACTAACTTCCAAGATAGTTAATTTACGAGTTTATGTTTTATTTCTAACCCTTTTTAAAAATTATTATGATAGCTGAGTTTTGCGAAACATACGCTCCAAGTGCAAAATAACAACATTGTTACAATAGTGTTCTTATAAAGCTATAGTGAAAAACAAAACCTAATTTGTTTGTTTTTTGTGGTCTGCTGAGGCTATCTTGAATTCGTTGTGGCTGAAGAACACAAATTAAAAAGCCTTGCCTCAAACCCTCCGGCCATGAGAGAATTAATGATTGACTCCATTTCTTTCACAACATTCTAACTGCAGCAGAAACTTGAACATAAAAGATAATATCTTGGCTGATCGTTTACCCATCACTGAACGAACAACACAGTACACACACTGTTCCCATGGATGCGCTGAAACGGTTAAAACGATTTTTTAAATGACCAGACGCAGATAACGATAAGCTGTTTTGCATCAGCGAATGCGCGGCTAACCGTGACGATCGGTATTCCATTTGGCGTAGCTTTTTGAAGCCTTGAGGACAGCTGCGTTTTCTGGTCTATTCAGGCAAACGACAAAAGGTCTGATTGACTATGTTCTCAAAATCTGATAAATATGCAGTTGTGGAACAGTGCCCCTTCAAAAAGAAACAAAATTAATTACCAACCGTGTCAAAATGGAGTCTCGAAAGTGGTCTAGATATCGAGATCCGTTTTTGTGTGTCTTGGCCTCGAAGGTCTCAGGTCCCAGTCTTGAACCATTGGTCTCGAGATTTTGATGGATTTATTTAGTTCTGAAACCTTGCATAAGGAACACCCTTAAAAACTGTGCGTTTATGGGAACTAGTTACTTGCTAAGCCAGTAAGCCCACCACTGAGACTACCAACAAACTCTTTTCAAAGCAGAGGCTGGGTATACTGCATACCCATGCAGAATTGCATGATTTTATAGAGTTATAGCTATTAATTAGTTTCAAACAGAGGCAGGTTCAGAACCGTCGCCAGAAAGTCTTCAATAGGGGGTATTTGCGTTTCTGCGGGGGGTTTTTGCGTTTGT
>JGI24159J19872_10010079_pt1 | contig 12399 bp, 9 predicted proteins | sample Ectturendosymbi4_FD_19872 | JGI IMG/M metagenome (IMG submission 19872)
GTGGCTGCAGCAGCACGAGACTGCTTAAATAAAGTCGTTTCACCCTTTGGCTTGGCGATCCTCGCAAGAAAGTCGCAAGTAGCCACTAAAACGAAACGCATGAATTCCGGATAGGGGTTTGAATTAAAAGGAAGGCGTAACGGTAAACAATACCTGATCTACTGGAACAGGGTCCGACGATGCACAGCTAGGACGTTGTCCAGGTGACCAGCCGTTACATTATTCGCATGTTCAAGTTGCTGTTATCGCTGCTCCAAATTAGGGATCACCCGCCTCTGGGTGCGTGCAACAAATCAGTCTGACAATTCAGTCTAGAGCTGACAGTCTGGCGACCACAATAGCACGGTCAAAAGACGGGGTAGACCCAGAGGATGAGTACACAAGTCCAACGAAATGGGAGCGCGCTGCTCCAAAACCCAACCCTATGTCACCGCATAGGAGAACGACACAAAACGGCGTATCAGGATAACAGCAACTAATTTTGGCCAACACTGTTAGCTAGAACGGTCGAGCATGATCTATCCTCGCGGTATTATAGAGCCAACTTCTCTATGAGAAACGGGGTTAAATGGTCATGGCGAGACATAGACAAGATCGGTGAAGCTTCGGGTGCAGGGAAGCTGTCTTGTCTCAAGCAAGGTTGGAGAAAGTCTTGGCGAAGACTTGCCTTGCTAGCATAAAGAAGAGGTAATGGGGCACCTCAGAGGTTGGCGAAACTTACCGACTTATGGAAGTTGCCTCTAATGCTAAAAAGAGCTAACAAAGTGTGGGGGTGAGGCGTGTACACCTCCGATTCTAAACGGTACTACATAGGGAATAGGCATAGGACGGCGAAACAATAAAGAAGAAAGTTAGACACAGACAAGGCAATTGACGGTTTTGGAATTAAAATCATAAAGACTAAACCAAAGAGAAGTTGTCAAAAACTCTAGCCAAAGTTCTGTTCTATTCACCTGACGGATGCGTCCACCTGAATTAAAGAAGTAAAAATCAAAGTTTTGGTACTTAGGAAATTTTTGAAAATTGATTACTGATGAAATGGCGCTAGTGATAATGATAGTGATATGTTTAAGGAATATGTATCGTATTCGAATAAGATATTTAATCATCTCATCGTGATATTGATCATAATCAGATACTATTGGAATAAGGAAAATAGGGTTGATTAAAATGAAGAGAGCGTGGAATGCAATAAAGGAAAAGAGGTTTGATAAGAGAACAAAAAAACTGGAAAAACAGGCGCTCCAATACATACAAAGAAATGAAAAGCTGGAGCAACAGATAGCAGAATCACAAAGATCCAAAATAACCAAAACCATGGATGAAAAAAGTGGGGAACATACTGACAAAGAATTAAATGATGATACGAGGGAATTAGAAAAAATACCGTCGGCTTCTGACGACTCGTTGGCGGTCCTGCTTAAACTGTCTAGTGCCGTTTTTGGAGTCGCTTTGGGGACCGCTGTATGGCGGTCGTTTCCAACGCCCTTGTTTACCGTCGAGCAGCTTATATCGATCGTGTCTTGGTTCAACAGGGTATGCTCAAGGATGGTTAAGCTCGTTACATTCTCGAATTTTAAATGAGGTGGCCAGTCTCGCGGGTCGCCATGTGGTATGACGTGTTAGTAATCAAGCCAGGTTTTGTTAGCGTCCTTGCGGACACCAATGTACAACGTTTTCTCTTATGACTGTATTCTAATTCGTACGCAATAACTTGCACACCCCATCCCTGTGGTTTTTTATCCAACTCATTACTCTCAATAATTGTTCGTGTGATTGTTGGGCTCACAGTGGTAACTGCCATGGTATGTATGCTTCATATTGGTTAATCAGGGGTTTCAACTCCTTGCGCATTTTCTGGAAATCGTTTAATTCGCACCAAAATTCTTTAACATTTAACATCTTTTATACAGCAATTACTGACAACAAAGCATAGCCTACCTGCAAAACAAGAAAGTGGTGAAACAATAACGTGCACAGCGATCATGACTAAGTCGTGCGAGCTATGATACATCAACTTTGTAATCATGTCTCTTGGAGTCGTTTCGATCCTTATTAGAATATAGTTTGGCTGCTGGGTGACCACTCGAAAGTTCATGTTGGAGAAGTCTTTTGGGTTGAAACAAGTATGCGAATGAAATGTATGGTCACATAAAAGGCTTAATGAACACATCAAGACTTTCGCAAGCTCACATAAAAAAATGCAAATCTTTGTCACTTCCCAACTCTAAAGGAAACGGGAATGCTTCCCAATAAAAAGACTGAATTTGTTGATCAACTTGAAATATTATTGAATGAATTTTTGACTCGCTTCAAAGACTTCAAATCTCATGAACATTTGTTTGAAATATCCTCTTCGCAATTTCACACAGACATTGACAAAGCCCCAGTTGATATTCAAATGGAACTAATTGAGGTCAAGAGAGGACTGGCCTTCAGGCCAAGTGTATGGAAGTGAATCTTCGTGATTTTTACCGGAAATATCTCGACCAAGATAAGTTCCCAAATTTGAGAAAATTCGTGGTTTCTGAAATGGCTCTTTTTGGCTCAAAGTATTTGTGTGAACAATTTTTTTCCAAAATGGGCTTCATGAAATCTTCCTATCGATCAATTTTGACAGACGAACACTTGGGAAATGGGCTTAGGGTTACCAGCACTTCAATTAAAGTAAATTTGGATAAAGTGATTCGGAACAAAAGCCAACTGCATATTTCTCACTGAATTGTTTCCACGAAGATAAAACCTCTTGTCCTGCTATGCTCTGATATACTTCTTTCTTTTCTAAACAGAATATTCTTTCGAATAACAGAGGTATTACAGTTTTTGATATTTTGGCAAAGTTGTTCTTGTCGCAGCCATTATCACTAGTCGGTAAGGTATGTTAAATAAAGGTGCAGCCCGTGAGATAACGTGGTTAATGGTATTTGGCTCTCCAGTAAAAATGTTTGCACACCCCTGATCTACAATAAAACACACAGCATAAACATTTTACTACGATCTACTTCTACTAATAAATATATTTCAGAAATGAAACATATTTCATGAAAAAACGATGGACTTCTTCGTATTAAAACAACAGAATCATGCTCATCTTCACACAGTTCCAAAAAACAAGTTGCTTGAGAATTGAGATGCCCTCAATCTGACTCTAAAACAGGGGTCACCAACATGGTGCCCGCGGGCACCAGGTCGCCGCCACGGACCACGTGGGTCGCCCGCGGGCTTGTTATGACAATAGCACAAACATAATTAGCATCTTCACATTGATGAATATCCTTAATTTTTATTAATGATAACATAATTGAAGACAAATTGAGCAAATTTTCATTTCGTAAGTGTCTATCAAACTGGTTGCCTTTCACATGAATCTGTACCAAGACGTAGCTCTCAAAAATCGACAAGGTTGGTGACCCCTGTTCTAAAAATTACTATCCCGAGCCTCAGGTAACATTGCATTTTACCGAGAGAAACTAGAGAAGATTGTGGCTAAAGCTATATGCACCTGTAGTGTACGGCTATGGAAATTTTGCAATTCTGATCCAATCTGAAACTTTTTCATGAACTCCATATCCAAGCCTTATCCGAAAAGTATAAATTATGGACTCGGATATCCAATCCGAATCCAAAACCGCTCACTCAGCTGCACATTGGCCTACAAATTTGGTAGTGTTTATTTTGCCTCAGGAGGCAAAAGCTGTGGTTATTTTGCATTTTGTCAGACAAGATTGGTTGAAGTGGTCATGTGACAAGGATGATATATAAAAAGGCAACTGTTAGGGTTTAGGACTGAGGTTACAACTAACCTGGATTTGTGTAGATAGGCCTACCTGCTCGAATCCATGCAATGACAACAGCTATTGTACTTTACTTTATCAGTGATAAAGTGAGCACCGTAATTTTATGCCCAATGAAAACATGTTTACCTAAATCACTTTTTCTTTTGAACCTCTTTGCAAACTGAACTTCCAGCACTGCTAGGCTTAGAATGAGAAACCTTGCCACTCTCATTAAAATCCAACACTTCACAAGTTTCCATTCCCACTTCAGGTGTATTTGAATTTACTACAACAACATGGTCAACGATGTTATTACGCTTTCACAATACTTCTTACTATAACTTAGTTTTTAGGTTAGGGCCTCTTCTACTTAGATTAGTGAGCTGCAGTGTTGAGACAGAAACTCCTGTACTTCGTTCATTGCTGAATAAAAACTTTGTTAATGACTTACATTATACAATGATCTACTATAAAACATATTAAACACCAATTTTTTACTATAATCTACTTCTACTAATAAATATATTTCAAAAATGAGACATGTTTCATCCGAAAACGATGGACTTCCTCATATTAAAACAACATAATCCTGCTCATCTTCACACAGTTCCAACATACAAGTTGCTTGAGAATTGAGATGCCGGACTGAAAGTTAGGATCCTGAGCATCAAATAACATTGCATTTTACCGAGAGAAACTAGAAAGGAAGATTGTGGCTAATATGATTTTGAAAAATGGTAATTTTTCCTGATGCAACTATTATTCCAGATAAAGTTTTTTTGCAAGGCCGCAAATTACTTCATTTGGATAATCCGGATCCGGATCAATCGGAAACGATATCCAAACCATTCACAATCCGAAAATATCCTATTATCTGGCCGGATTGAACTCCAAAGTCCCCATCCTGTACACCACTGATATGCGCACGGCATGCGTCCTGTGCGTTTTTTGGGCGCATGCGCCTGATTTTGTGACGTCACGTCCTTTCTGATGCGTCTGGAATCGTCTGCGTTCGAGCAGAATCTGTTTCTATATTTATTCATCAGATTCACTGCTCTGTGTTCGGGAAAGAGGGGTGATGGGACAGGCGCGTAGCCAGGGGGGCAATGGGGGCAATTCCCCCTCCCGATCCGAAAGTTGAAACAAACTTTTTCAGACTAATAAAGCGTTTGAAGTGTAAGTCAAATAAACACTTTAGCGCAAATGAACTAAACTGCATAAGGAACCTATCGTGCTTCAGCTTTTAGTGGAACCTTATCAAAGCCGAATGGTTTTCCAATTGTCCATAATTATTCAAACGTTGTGTATAGTGTAAATGGTGGAGAATTCATACCATGGCTAACCATTACTTGAGGTTTAAGGTCCATGTGGAAGTTGGTGACAGTGAAATACAAAAACTTGTACCTAAGCGCTTGTAGTCACTGACCGCAAGTAAAAACAAGGAGTAACGCTTTTCGCAGCTTGCTGTATCCTACCTAATGATGATTTAAACTTCATTTCAAAACCATCGCAAAAATTCCCCTCTGATATCTCTGACGTGCTGTATAACTTATCCTTGTCTGCAACATCAGTCGTGAACTTAAATGAACGTCATAGATTTTTGTTTTTTAAATAGTTTCAAAACTATGGCGGTAATTCACGTTTTATATGCATTGAAGCTCAAACGTTGTCGAAGGAGCAGTTCAGTTTCAGATTCTTTTTGTTTCGCAATGAAGCCATAGACACTGTTTGGAAACAAAAGCATTCATTCTAGATATTAATTTTGCTATGAAAAAACATGTACTGTTTCTGTGTGGGCTCAATCACAAATACTTGGAGTCTTAACATTTTTGTCAAGGATTTCACGTACCTTGCCGGAGAGTAAAAAAAGCAGTGAGAAAGTGTTTCAGTGTCTGAAAGTGTTTCAACTTTCATCAAATCTTAATTGCTACCCTATCCTACAGTATATTTAAAATCAATTAGGAAGATGGTTTTTGTTTTGTAAATACTGAGGGCATAAATGACACTGCCATAATTTACATTGATACTGCCATAACTTACAGATACCTTGCATCTGTTTTCTTGATAAAGTGCATGTGAATAAAATGAAACTTGGGCAGGTGTGGGCAAACAATTTCTACGGTGGGCCACACTGAAAACTTTATTGCTACCGGATCCGCATATATTACTCTATAATCGCTTCAAAAACTTAAACAAAGCATTTGCATTAGTTAGCACAAAATGAAGGCGAAAATAGTCACTTCCGGTTGAGTAAAAATGCGGTTTCGAAAGGAACGCGTGGAATAAAATCTCAAGAATTCTAATCTAATCGATAAAATTACTTTAACATAGACTCGAAATACTGAATGCAATATCTGTGTATGTGTGGCTGCCCTGCACGCTGTAGTTTGCCTTACCGCCCCTGAACTAAACTATATTTGTTCCCAGTCGATTGGATTTCGTTACTCAAACACTAATGGATTTTTGAAAAAATGCTTCAAACGCTTACGCTAGAATGGCTAGACCTGTGGTTCCCAAAATTTTTTGAGCGTGTCTCAAATCTAATTTTGGTGAACACCTCGCGACTAAGTCGTTTTTAATATCACCTATCTATTCTTTTCTGACGTACCTACACTACAGACCGGCACAAATAAGCAATGGTAATGTTAGAAAATACACAACTCCAGTTTGGATCGCCTCGGCGCGACCCTTTTTGACCATTCGCTACCTTTGTATGGGTTTGGACGCATACTATGGGAACCATACTGGGCTAGATAAACTAACCAACCATTGTGTTAACTGTGGCGAAACGTTTTACTAGCTTTAGAGCAGAGCCGTGGTCATAATCGATTGTCTTCATTTTCACAAATACCCGACCTCTTTCACACTTTATGCAGAGTAGGTCAAACATACGCAAGTTTGTTTAGAGAACATGTACACTTTCCCCAATTTACGATACTGTCTTTATCATACTGCATTTATGAATTATATTATTAACTCTAAATAGCTAGGCTAAATACCTAATCGTATTGGGAAGCTAGCTTAATGCAAGTAGGTCACAAAAGCACTACCGCAGTCCCATTTCACAGCGCTTTCATGACATAAAATCCAAACATTTTTCAAACTCGTAGATGGGCACTAGTTTTTACATTATCAGCCACATATGTCAACTAGTCGCTCAATAATTGGACAAAACACACATCTTATATGCGCGGAAGTTTTGTAGACCTACTTCGGGGTCACTGTCTTAACGCAAAGGCGCTCTCGACTACGATTGAACTTGTGGTGTACAATAAAAAGCGCAACCATAATGGTGGCCACGATGACTTCTTGCTCACCTGCAATATTGGCTACAAAAAGCATTACTGCAGATCGCACACTTACGGTATCGAGACAAAGGTTTTTCCAGAAAAATTTTAAGAGCAAATGGTGGCTTTGGTCCAGAGTACAAGCTACTGCAGAAACTTTATTAAAAACAAACCTTTAAAACTCAACGAAAATAGATTTTCTATTTGACACTTAATCTGAATTTATTATTCAGAAAAACAGCGCCAGAAAAATGCAAGTTGCATGGATGATGCTTTAAAAACAAGGGGCATTAACTATTTAAATACTGAGACTTAGCTGTTGTTTGCCCTCCCCTATCAAAATTTCTGGCTACGCGCCTGTGATGGGATGTAACCTACTTGTAGGGGAAGGGAAGGTAATATGATACACTTTTGACATTTTTGGCTGTCATTAGAAAATGTCTTGGAATATGTAGACGGTTAGAGGCGCAAATGAAACTCTGAACCTTACCTCACTTTCTGAAACCTATTCAGTCTTCTATCTCGAGTTTTGTGTTGTATATTTACAATTAAAAAATGTCACTTCATTGTATCAATTTACCTTCCAGAGAAGGTAGATTGATATATCAAAAAGGTAATTTGATACAGTACAAAGCTAAGCTTAATGTGTAGTACACGGAGTTGAACAGAACCGATTCATGGAACCGTCTTGTTTTTCTCGAATTGGAATCAAACCCGACCCTTTCAAACCTTGCTGTTGAACCTGAACCACGTCCTTTTAATAGAAAATCAAGCCAGAAAGTGACCAAAATCAAGGGGCCGAACCAATTAGTTTAATTCAAAAGGAAACGAACCCAAACCATTAATTTTTGTTTTCCTGATTCCAGTTCAACTTTGTTATTTTAAACTAACTTACATAATATTTACGCAGCGTATGTCAAACTGAAGTTTTCTTCAAGCAAAAGTTTATGCTATGCACTGTACAAATGTAATTCAGTAAGAACACACAAAAGCAATGGCTCGTCTTGTCACAAAATAATAACAGAAATGCCAACATCAGTTTAGTTCATCATCAATTGCAACACGATTTTTTGGGGACTGCTCGGTTGTGACACCAGTCTCATCTACGTTGTAAATGCGATCTGGTGTAATCTGGTGTTTATCTAACACGCAAGCAAGATTTTCAAAATATTCCTTGACTGTGTGTTTGTTGAATGCCGTAGAACGGTCAGTTGATGTTGCTTCAGGAGATTTGATAGACAAGTTGTCTTTTTTTGAAGCCAAACTACCACCACTGTTTGCCAGCTTTTTTATTCTTATGCCAAGAATTCGAAACACTTCAGCAAACTCGTATTCTAGCTGCTTGCATTTGCCATAATACATGTCTGCTAAGCAGTTTATGTGACTCGCAAGGTCTTTTTCATGTCTGCAGGAAGTATTCTATGGGGGAGACTTGTGGAAGCACATCCAACTGCACAATCTGGATCTGACTGCGTCTTCATATAGCGAAAAAGTGTCATTTTGTCGACCCCAAAATTATCAGCAGCTTTTTGGTATGATAGTCCTTCATCACTGACTTGTTTGGCTGCTCTTTCAAGGACACCTGCTGGTGATCGGACGGATCGATTCGTCTTTCGTACATATTTCGTAGGTATAGGCCTATCTACTACTTGCAAGTTTTTATTCAATACTGTGATCAACTAGTGCTGGCGATAACTGAAAATATAGCCACAGGATACATCACAATTTACATGTAGGCTGCAATATCTTATCAAAAATACAAATGATATGTTGGAAATAGTAGAAAAAATGGAACTAAACCTGTTGCAAGAATTTAGCTTACCGTACTTCATACTACTGTATTTCGTGTGGCGATATCACTATTCCAACTTCATAACTTCCTACTCGACTGCATACGAACTGTTTACATAACTCATTATGATCATTACAAGTTTATAGAAAATGTGCTCATTCAATCAGACTATTCATTACATTTAGATAGATCTATTCTAAATGCGGAAGGTAATTTGATACAGCGTATCCAATTGCCTTTTTACATTGTATCAAATTATGTTACCTCGCAATTCTAATAAAAATCTATGGCTGTTGAGTTAGAAAAGTGCCAGAAAAAAAGAAAGTTATCCAGAATTGAAGACGCATCTACACCTCAAAAGTTAATTACACTTTCATCATTCTACTGCTTCTCTTAAATTGTGTAGACGCAGCTAACCATAAGCCAAAAAGTTTACAATAAATATTAAAACAGTAACTTCAGTTATTTGAACCTCTAAAAGCGCCATGTGCGCCGTGGAATTAACCCGGATGTACTTTTTTGGTCTTTTCTACCACTTCATGGCAATAAATCCAACAAATTTCTTTTCTGGAATGTTGAAACAGGTGTTTATCTAATTATCTTCCGTATCAAATTACCTTCCCTTCCCCTAGACACTATTTTGTATTGAGGTAAAGAAAAGAATACAGAACGTCCACAGAACAATTTGCTAATTGGATAGCTAAAACACGCTGTATTTGCGAAAGATCAATTTATCATCTCGTCTTCAGTAGGCCCAGTGCGGTAGGGTATTAAATAAACTGCTGTACTGCATCATTGTTTAGGCCTACATGATCCAGCCTATCTAATCGGCTATGTTGGAGATACAGCCTCCTTCAACATTTTGAAGTTTGCCCGAAAAATAGTAGAATCCCAAATTTCATCTACTTCTACTTCTGAAACGAGTGACGACGATGATGAGAACGACATAGTTGATGAATTAACCTAATATGCTGTATTATTCAAATACTTCTAAATAGTTCGTCGTCCAAAAGAACAAAATACGTACTAAGTAGGCTGTAGGCCTATTGTACAGATATTGTGCAAATTGTTACATTTTGAAATTCAGAAATAGCATAAAAATGAGGTTTGTAAAACAACTGAAAGTATGGCGAGATCTTCNTAAACATATTAAAACTGAGAATAAAGGCGCTGAATTTATGGATAACATTGAATGGCAGAAGACGTTATCTGACATGGATGTAAAGATTGCAAGCCATTGTAATACTACATTGGCTAAGCATCAGTAATGTGTCGGAAAAATTTGTAAAGCTACGACTGGATTTGGTGCAGCAGAGACAAACTGTTTATTTGTGCATCGGCAAAAGTCTCCACAAATGTACGTGGAGTATGTGCCAGAGATGAGCATGGACAAGATCAGGATTGGATATCCTGCGGGATACTTGCAATTTTTTCGGATCAGGATTGGATTTGGATACTTATTTTTGAAAAAATTTGGATCAGGAAGATATTTGCTTGATTTCTATAACCAAATTTACCTTAGAGTGGTTCAAAATGTCACAAATGATGGTGATAGCCTACTACCTAATTAAACAACACATTTCTTGCCTTTTTGGTAATAAAGTCGTTTATTATTTCATTAAAGTAAGCTTTTGCTGTTTAGTCCTTCTCTATTCTAATCATACCTAGATCACACTGCCTTCCCTGATTTATTGCTGGTCAATGAGGCCCGGAGGTATGAAAAAACAGGTTTCAGTTTACTGAAAGAACGTTTGCAGCTTGCAGTACATATAACTGCCACTGCCATCGTCAGCTTTATCTGCAAGGCAAATTTGAAGAATGTCAGGAGGAATTCAGGACGCGATAATTTTAAGTTACACGACTTGAAACCAACATTTTGAAATCTAGAATCTTCTTGTATAAATCAGTCCCGTCGCCACGGGGGAGGGCTTTGATCGGCTTAGGCCCCCAAACAAAGCTCCAAGCCCCCCAAACTGAAATTCGGAACACAACAAATCAGTGGAGTTTTGTTAAATTTTAGAATGCCAAACCTCCTGCACAAACGTGAAGCCCCTCTATCGGAGATCTTCTGCGTATAATTGCTTGCCATCAGAGTCGTGTGAAAAGTTGTTGGGGTCCCCCAAAAAAATCCAGATGGGGCCCTTTAATATCAGTAAGCATTTAGGCAGCTGCGTGCTTTTTCGAGCCAGTTGCAAATTAGCCCCCTGATAGCCAGTCTCAATGTAATCAACTTGGTGCTTTTACCAAAAGCTGATTGGTGGAAGCAGTGCGTAGAACTGACTGCTTCCCAACACTCCATCTGCCTTCACTGTCCTCAACAGTCTGGAAATTTCTCACACGCTTCTAATAAAAACGAATTTATTGGAAACTGACACCATCCATCTTCATCATGACATACTGTGTATCGAGTGAGATTAAATCTGATGAGGCTTTTTAAAGATCGAGTAAGCGAGCGTTAAACTTATCGAGATTATCCCCGGCTTTTCTGGTCGAAACTTTAAATTTGACTGTCTTAACACACTCTTTACAGACATATGTATAATAAACTGACACAACAGCCTTCCTTCGTTTTAACTTTATATAAACTGTCTTATGCAGCTTTCACGAAAACTTTTTTAACGTTGAACTAATAAACCTAGTCTCTCTATTTGTACGCACCTACAAAGCGATTGCACAACGCTCCACAGCACATTCATTATGACGTAATTTCCCCGAGAATTTCAACGCACAAGGGCCAAGCCATCGAAGTTAAGTGAAGAAGGTCAAAACTTTTTCAACAATTAACAATTGACCTTGTTCTGACATAACCACAACTTTGCAAAATACTGCTATAGTGTCCAAACGTCCACAATTCTTTTTCGAAATTAACGAATATTACATGCTTAATCTACCTGTTCTGCATTGAGGGCAAAAACCAGAAGAGTAAAAGTCAAGGGTAGAGAGACGGTCCTAACTTACTAATACAATACATATTGTGGGCCCCTACGAATGGTCGGGGACCCCCCGACCCCCGGGGGTACGGAGGTGCCTTGCCACAGCGCTGCTTGCCATCTGCATCTGAACTGTACACAACTCCTAAATTGTCACACGTAGACTTTAGTCTTTCACAGTCAGCACCTTTTCACAAGGCATTGGACATTGAACAGAATGCCAAATGCGGACAGAAAAAGCTAGCTCTAAACATGATTAATAAATCTCTTTCACGAGTTAACATTTTTTCCTCAACTGGTATGGCAACGATACAACCGGTTAATTTTTCGAGGACTAACTGATGTTCTCAACAAGGCCGGCATTAAGCCGATCAAGGGCGTACGCAAGGGGGGGATTTTGGGGTTAAACCCCCCTCCTTGAGCTTGATATTTTACAAAAATTTTATTACCTTCACAAGGAGATTAATTTGTTTTCGCATACTTTTTGCTTGTTAATTTGTCGACTTACCACGGAATGAATTTGCATGCAAATTTCAAGGAACATTGTAAATGGGCTAAAAAAGTAATAATTAGGTTTTGGTGGGAATCTGGGTTATCGTCTCCATCCAGAAACC
>JGI24159J19872_10010080_pt1 | contig 12399 bp, 4 predicted proteins | sample Ectturendosymbi4_FD_19872 | JGI IMG/M metagenome (IMG submission 19872)
CATTGAAAGTGCAGCGTTTTTCAGTCTAGCATTAGATGAATCAACCGACCGCACAGACATTGCCCAGCTTGCAGTTTGGGTGCGCTTTCCTAAGGGAGACACATTTTCAGAAGAAAAGCTGGGTTTGTTGCCACTCACAGGCCAAACCCGGGGACAGGACATCCACTCTGCGCTAATGAGATTTTTTCGTGGACCAGGTAAAACCATCAACTTGAAGAATTTAGTTTCTGTGACTACCGATGGAGCTCCATCCATGATAGGAAAGGAAAAAGCAGTCATTGCTTTGCTTAGAAGTGATCCTGAGATACCAGAGTTTTTCTCATATCATTGTATTTTGCACCAAGAACAATTGTGCAACAAACTGAGAGGTGGAGAGCTCAAAGTGACGATGGATTCTGCAACCAAAACCGTAAATTTTATTATGGCACACGCACTGAAACATAGACAGTTTCGTTCGTTGGTGGAAGAGTTTTACGGTGAGTATTCTGATTTGACAATGCATGCAGAAGTGAGGTGGTTAAGTTCAGGAAAGGTGCTAGATCGCTTCATGGAATTACTGCCAGCTGTGCGCACATTTTTGAAAGAAAAGGGTAGACGTGATTTACTGGCACACCTGGTAGATGACACGTTTGTGTGCTACACAGCTTTTCTGACTGACATATTGCGTCACTTGAATTCACTCAACCTAAAGCTACAAGGAAAGCAAAGGATTCTACCAACAATGATGAGTGATGTGGCAGCATTTCAAGCAAAACTGAACCTGTTTTCGCAACAGTTTGAGGTAGGGAACTTCACACACTTTCCCGTTCTACAGTCCCAAGTGTCTCGATCAGGCCCAGTTTCATTCACACCAGGGCCTTACTGCGCCTATCTGACTGAATTAAAAGAGGAGTTTTCGTCGTGCTTTGCAGACACCAAGATTTTGGAACCCGTGCTGGCTTTCACAGAGAATCATTTTGCTTGTGACGTTCAAGTTACATCCGACTGTGTCACCACCATAAAATTTGAAGTCGAAAAAGCTATGTTTGAGGACCAACTGATAGACGTGCAGCACAACAATATTCTCAAAGAAAGACACAAGAAGGAGAACATTGCTGCCTGTTGGTTAACCTATGTTCCGAAGAAATCGTACGCGGCATTAATTATGTGTGCTCAGAAAATCTTGACCTGCTTCGGATCTACATATGTGTGTGAATGTTCCTTCTCTACCATGAGAGCAATCAAATCAAAGCAGCGTTCTCGTCTAACTGATCGGCATTTGACAGACTTCCTGAGAGCAGCTAAAACTGAGCAGCAACCAGATTTAAAATTACTTGCAAAAAAATGCNGACTCAGAGATCCCATTAAAATCAGAAAAGAGTGAATTAGCACAATCAACAAATGTAGTTTTAAGAANCTCTCCCTCCGTGGCAGGTTTATTGGCTTTGGCAATATTCCAGGCAATTTTGAATGAGGCTTCAGTCACGTTGTCACTGCTTTTAAACATATTGCGGNAAAATGGATTACTGGGCTTGAAATCCATCNAGCAATGTTTGGAGTTTCGTTCTCCGAAGATCGCTGTCGGGTGGATAAGCTGCTTTAAACTCCGGATGAAGCTGTTCATGGTGGCGTTGCAGATTCGCTCGTTTTAGCGCAGCAATTGTTTTTTGCAAATAAGACACATTGGTTTGCCGTGCACTTCCGCAAAACCAAATTCTCTTACCCACGCAGGGTTGAAAACCCTATTTTCATCACCTACTTCCCTCTTTTTCGTTGCCATCTCAAAGGTGCAAAAGATACGTAGCCTGGACTGAACACTGAACCAGGATTGCCAACCTGTCTTCACCAAAAAAAGCCAGACCTTGTCCGAAAAAAGCCAGATAGTAGTTTTAAGGCATTAACACATGAAATATGCATAATCAAACACAAAATAGACGTTAAAACTCGTCAGAAACATCGATACAACACAATTCCACTCTTTAGAAGCATTTAATTTCCCCGTAATTATACTGTCGCACATTTGTTTTTTATCAATAAAATCTATCCTTTTTAGGGCAACAGTAAAATCTTTTCAATATTTTGGGCATGCTGCATGGTTACAGACTTCTTTTAGAAGAGATTTCTAATGAATACGCAGCTCTGACAATGTTTTTCCAGCGCCAAGCCTTTCCAACTGAAAAAAAGCCAGATTTTGTCTGGCATTTTTTGATTTCCAAAAAAAGCCAAAGGTGTTCAACAAAAGCCAGAACTTCAAAATCTGACTTCAAAAAAGCCAATTTGGCAACCCTGCACTGAACAGTCGTTTAGATGAAAAGTGCGCCGCGTTCTTGTTTGTTTGTGTTCCGCTTGCGCTCATACATTCGTTTGTGCCATTTGCCGCTATCTGTTACGTCACTCGCTCTCTCTTGCATTTCCTACGTGTGACCGTCTGCGGCTGGTGCAGCAATCGTGTGCACGTACAGTCGTACAGCCTGAACGTCGCGGGCCACAAAATACTCTGCTGCGGGCCGCGTGTTGAGTACCTCTGGGCTAGATAAATTTGAATGAGCTTATATGTAAGCGTGTATAGCCAATCTAAATATGTATCGAGTCTTGAACTTGAAATTTGTCTACAGCGCAAATTATTGTCCATTTCCCTCTTCCAGGTGCTGAAAACGGTCCCAAGTATCATTTTAGCATATACGCTATTGTTCACATTGTAAATTGTTTTGCATCAAATGCAAAGCCACTAATAAGTCAACTGATGTCATTCACAATGGCAAACTTTAAATTTTTTGATTACTACACCGTTTTTGCATATGCTTTCGATTCGAGTCGTTTAGATAACCTTGCATACAAACAACTTGAAAGTCATCAGCCAAAAACTGATGTAAAGGATGTCGTTTGCGTTAAGATTTTTCTCACGTCAGAGAAATATATCGCAGATGAAATAGAAAACGTATGGGTCAACAACATTGATATTTGATGCAGAAATCGATAAAAGCTTGTTTAAAAAAACAAAAATGTTTACTATTTTTTTTCACCATTTTTTGTTGAGGTATCCCAGTTGGGGTAGATGCTCTTGTAGCTGAACGTTTTGCTCCATATATCATCGAATTGAAATGTTGGTCTACTGTCAGTGATTGTAGCATCCGATGCGTTTCCACTAGAACCTGAAAACCATGTTGGTTATCAGCGAACATCTTGTAAGTTGCACGTCTCAAAAACTAGATTTTTCCACTTGCGTGCGTGTGCAACGCTTTTGTGCTTGTAGGCATGAACATGCACCTCACTAAACACGTGCCAGCAGCAACAACGCTTTCACCGTCACTGGGTCAGGCTTTTAGAATAAACATTTATCTCCCACACAGTGTACATTTACACAGTACAATATTGTAGTTTTCAGGTATTTAGTAAAATGGATGCAGGAAAGACAGTAAGGCTGCTATCTCAGGTACAAGCGGCAGAGACAGGATTTTTGAGAGATCACGGCGTGGTCTTTGTGACAAAGTGCGCAGCTGTGAAATTCACAAAACCCTGAATGTCGAGGCATTTCTTCGAGGAAAACGAAGATCCGAGCTACGATGGTTCTGCCACGTGACCACAATGCTTCAATAAGATTGGCGAGGCGAGTCCTGCTGGCTATTTTCACAGGAAAGGAGGATCAGATGGCGTGATTACACATCTGACCTGGCTTGGTGTGGAGTCAGGAGGACTATCAGAGGTTGTTGAAAACCGTGAGTATTTCGAGTACTCCGAGGGCTGCTGCTCCCGCGGGCCGCGACACTCATCAGAGGAAAAGTGGGTATGAAAAGCGAGTGAATGATTTAGGGAAAAATGCTTTAGTCATATTTGCTAAGCAAATCATGACTGATTAAATGTTTCAAGGTTCGTTTATTATTTATGCAAAATGGACAGCTTCTGATTGATGCATAGCTGCAAATCAGCTGAAACGTAAGTAGCCAATTTATCGAATGGTAAACAAGCCCTCTGCTAATAAAAACTCACCGAAGTGGTTTCAGATCTCATTGCCAAACGTGGGTCAACAGTTATGAAAAGTGGTTGCATGCTATCGACAAACGAGTTTTATTAAGTTCTGCAAATACTTCCTGCTTTGTTTCTTAATGCTTCTTAGTTGTTTAAACACGTAGCTACACGCTAACGAATACACAAAAGATGATTCATTGAAACCCTATCGTGGGTATTACATTATCTCTAAAGAATTCCTGACAGCGAGAATGTTCCGCTATTGTATCTTCTTATGGTTTGTGCGGTCAATGAATGCCAACCCATATTAGCCTTGTTTTTTGCCATTTAGGAAACTCATACACGAGCGAACTAATGCTAAAGTGCACCATTGTTGTGTCTTGTTTGCTCTTCCATAGCATAGTTAATTAAACTGTGACTTACGTGGTATGAAAAACCAGCACATCACAGCAATGGCAGCTGCTGCACAAATGATCGCTATTGCCACAACAACTTTAGCTGCCTTCATCTTCTAGATGTAATTAAGTAGTTTTGGTAAATCAAGCGCAGTTGTATAATGAGTGATAAGCTCCTAATAAAACAAAAACATTGAAATAGTTAAAAACTATTGCTAAGTATAAAATTTGTTTGTTGAAGTAAACTAGTTCTGAATTTGCAAGTTAATATTTCATTACAGTGTCTGGATCTGTATTGGCGAATAAGATACTCTCAGAATAGTGGTTCTTAACCTGGGGTAAATTTACCCCCGGGGGTAAATTTCATCATCCAAGGGAGTAAATTTACTGAACCATAAGTTGCAGAAGATGTAAATTTTTATAAATCATTCTAAACTGTAAGAGTATGTTACATTCGTATTTTCAATAAATGAGGACCTCTGAGTATTGGGGGTAAATCTGGTAATCTTGTTTGATAAAGGGTAAGATGTGTAAAAAAGGTTAAGAACCACTGTCTCAGAACAAGAGGAGTGGTTCTTAGAAACTGATAACAACAACAAGTGATGGGCAATACCTGAGGTCATGAACTCCAAGCGGTCTGAGAGCAGTCACCACGAAAAGACAAGGATGACAAGCTTCAGGGAAATGGGCAAAAACTCACCTGGCAAAGCCGAGACGGGCAATACATGCTTGGTCGAAAAGAGCTTTTAGCCCCAAAGAGTATATTTTAACGGGCGTGTCAGTTTTTTCAATAAACTTTTTGCGACCTAAATTCTAGAATTTCCTTGTATGTTCGTTGGAACATTAAAACTGCGTTGTTGTACCAAGCTTTTCTGCTTGTTGTTTTGCACAAATAAAAAATAAATTTTGCCAGCTGATACCTGATAGTAAAGATTTTTCCCTCCTTTATGACTGAAATATTTTTTCTCTTCAAGCTTCAGATCAATATTGTAACTGTTTACTCTCCGTACGTCTAATACTGATTGAACATTTAACTCTTAACAAGAAAAAGATTACTGCTGAGTTGCTCTAAGCATCGCTGAATTTTCCTTTTCGATTTGCAATTCGGAGTCAATTCAAGCGAGAATTTTTATGGGAGAGACACTTTTTTGCAAAAACCCTAAATCAAAAATCTTTCCATTTTAAACCCTGAAACAACTGCTCGTTGATTTCTGCATGAAGCGTCCCGACTTGGAAACGCGCTCCTATTGCAAAACGGTAATAATCGTTACCTGCTGTGGCGTAACTGACGGGGGGAAGGAATGCGAACCTCATCCCTGGCCATCCAAAATTAAGACCCGGGTCCTTGCTTGGTTTATACTTCTGTATGTGGTATTTTTTGGTTTTCAGTAGGTTATTGTTTCTTGCGTTTTTCGAAAGATTTTGGGCATTTTTCGGGCCATTTCAGGTTTTTGTATAGACATGCACGTCCAGATTCACTGAAATATTTCAACTTTTCTCTGGGTGTTGGCTAGTGGGCCACTTTCAGCTAAGCTCCCCCCTGGCTCAAAACTCTAGCCATGCCACTGCTTACCTGTACATTGATCTGACTGAGCTGAGAATACTGAGCAATCTTACAGCTTACGGAGGCATTTTTATCGAAGGATACCGTTTTTATCTACCAGTTTAACCATTGGTTGACCCTTTTTTTCGCTTGCTTAAGCTGTATTGGTTTTACAAATCTTTTTATTATTACGTTTGTTTTTCGTTTGTCTCTATTCAGTTCTAAGTTCGTTGCAATGGCATAACAAAAGCAATAACCGATACATTTTTAAAATGCTTAAAACAATGTGTTCGCATGAAATGTCTGCTAATTTTCCGTACAGTTTATAATAAATTATTACTTCCAATTCCTTAAATCTTGCTTTTTCAAAATTTTGTTTGTGCCACAGCGAATATTTGGAGAACATTCCGGCTAAATCCAAAAAATCTAACCAAAGTGTTCGCTTAAATCGTTACAAAATTCACTCATAAATATTTCAAACTGCTGCCAAATTGAATCAACTGTATCTCAGCAGACGTTAACATACTCCCTAGCAGGAGAGTCCTGATACATACGCTATTCATTACATCCAAACAGGATACGTATTTCACCAGGCAACATTCGCATGTACTGTTTTAGTTAGCGTAACGTTTCCTCTCTGCTTAGGCCAAGGAACCATTCAATGCGCCTACAGTAATGGAGGTTCTCTGTCGGTAGTAAAATCACTACATTAAAAACAGTGTGTTTCAGACTGTACTAGAGCTTTGCCCTCTGTAGTACCAGCAACTACTCTGCCATGGAACGAAGTTAACTGATTTTTGTAAGTTATGATCGCAGTCTATCAACAACACACATTCATATGCAGTGACTTCGTTCTCGCAGTTTTTGAGAACAAGTTTGCCGACCATGACAAATCTGGCTTGCGTTGAAAAAAGTGATTTTTAGTGAGTTTACCCACTACATTTTACACCAAAAATTTCAAATGAAATTAGAGTTAAATGATAAAAGGCGTATACATTACGTTAGCTCATTCAAGCATAAGTTTCTGCTTCTGCAAACAATCAGAATGTGATGTAAAGAAATATTCAGCAAAGTCAAGACTATTGTTGGGAGTGACAAAAATCAAGATCTGCCAGTGACGAAAAAGTAGGCCGTACAAATACCAGTACATTTTTATGCAAATATGGATGGGTACCTTAAAACGAGTAAACAAAGATTAATGCTCAATTTGCTGCAATGATTTAGAAGAATATTTCTTGTCTTTTCATAAGCAGAAAAGGTTACTTGCAGGACAGAACACATACGCACAGGAGGACCCTTCAGAATAGGGAATATTTGTGCATGCGTAGCACGTCTTGCTAATACCGTTTGTACGAAGAATCTACTGCTAATGTTCCAAATTATTTCATTTCAAAAATTTACATGCATCTACACATTTACATAAAACAATGCCGCACTTAGAACTACAGTATCCGTGATTTTACGTTTACACCTAGATTTAAGTATTATTATCTGGTCTGATGTAAGCTAATAGAAGATGTATAACCTGTGCTTGTTTAAGATCTTTTCCTTTAGTTGTTTGGTGAAACAAATTTTCGCGGTTTTTTACTGAACTATGAAACCGAGCAACTCCGGAGAAACGGCTGGAGAGCTGCTGCGCAAGTCAAAGCCAGCAAAAGCAATTCTGCATGGGCTAACATTGTTTGTTTTGTAGAAGACCTCACTGTAGATCAGGACAATAAGAAGCCAATGATTAAGAAGTCAGTTTGTTCACTGGAAACTGATGATGAATTTACAGTAAGATTACTGAGATACTGGTCATGTAATTTTTTTCTCTAGATACCGTGACCTTTCAAGACTTTCAAGTTTTATTTTGTTTCATAAACTCTCTCAGAGTAACAGTTGACCTATTCAAACTGTAGCCCTAACAACAAAAATATTACCTAAATTTTTATGTTTAAAAGGGAACATTTTACTGAGCTACCACAAAGCAGCTATTAAACATTTTTATAATTAACCAATTAATGTACCATGATAAAACATTTAACCAGGTGTTTTTTTAAGGAAAATATTAGGTACCCGGTATGGACCTGTAGGGACCCGATTTCTTTGATTCTAGGGACCCGATTTTCTCTTATTCTGGGGACGCACTGATAATTTTCTCTGATTCTAAGGACCTGATCTTCAATTCTATCGGGTCCCTAAAACACCTTAAAAAACCCTGCATTTAACCAATCAATGTACCATGCTTCCGCAACCTCCAAAGACAGAACCGGAGACAAGCTTTGAGGCGTTAGTTGTGAAGAAAAAACAATCCGTTGGTTTCATTAACGTTATGGTTGTGAATGTGACCTCACAGAGTAAGAATCCAGAGGCTACCAATCGATGCTACTGCTACATACACAGTCCTGCCATTATAGTTGGTTTGCTGCTAAGTGTAGCAGGATGTTTTCACCGTTAGCTGTAAAATTTTCAAATTTGCAGTTAGCTGATTTTCTAACAAGATTATACCAACCGTTTAGCAGGCAAAACATTCCTGACCAAAAATTTGTTTCAACAGTTTTTCAAGATACAAAGATTTACGCCTTCTTCATCAAAAAATATTTTCTTTATGGCTCTTTAACTTGGGCCACATAAGGAGCAGGCACACCGAGCAACTGCCTTCAATCATGTGCAATTTTTGGTCGGTGTGAATGCCGCCCTCTGTGTTGCTTATATAATGTGTCATCTATTCTTCTGTATTTCTTTTATATTAACGGATGTCAAAGATTGATTGTTTTATTGGTTTTACATCTGAAAATTTCAAAAAGGCTACTGCTAAAACCTAATCTTTTTTAAATTAAAAGCTGTTGGTGAAACAGTATGTGGGATTGGTAATAATCGTGAAGCAGCTTACACTTTTCTGAATTTGTTGTTATTTCATCTCCTTTAATCGGTGAGCTGATCATCCCTGGTGTCACACCTCGTGATTTTGGTCTAGATCAACTGTAGTGATTTTGGGCTGACCTGGTGATTTTTCACTGTAATCTAGTGGTTTTTTGCAAGGTATTTGTTCCAAGATCACATGTGTTGTTTCTAACTTTTCATGCCGTTTTTTCAGATAANCAATTGATTACGTGAATCTTTGTGTGAAGAGTTCCACCTGCAGAACAAACAAAATTTTCTAATCTCAATTTCTTATTGTNTTCACTTCTGTGCTATTTATTAATGCAATGTTGGCNACGACGTTTTCTCCATTTCTTTGCAGGATCAGTGNAGTAGAAATATACTGAGAAAATATTAGGNTAATTGAATCAGACTGGCTGCTACTTGCAGCTGCATTTGCCTTGAGAAATGATTTAGTTACTNCACCAATTTTTAATAATTAATTAATATATAATTATGTTTTTGCACTTTTGTTGCAGAAAAAAAGTGATTTTTTTCAGATCTAGTGAATTTTTTTTGTGAATCTAGTGATTTTTGCAAAAAACATGAGGCAGCACTGCTGATCATAGCAAAAAGGTCGTATATCGTGGTTGATTTTACGTCGATGACGTCATAATCATTGTCAAAAGTGACTTCTGTCCCCCCGAAACTTTTCGCTGGTTGCGGCCCTGTGTGCAAGTTTGAATCATCGCAAAAAGATGAATGCTGAGTCCAGTCGGCTGATTCCTCGAAAGCATACAGAACGTCTAGAGCAGGGGTTCTCAACCGGGGGAAAATTTACCCCCTGGGTGTAAATTTTACCTATCCTGGGGGTAAATTTAATGATGCTGAAGTTACAATACTTTGTTTTTTGCTACAACGCTAGTGAGTAAACAAAAGACAGGGGATAAATTTTATGTTAGGAAGCCGTCAAGGGGTAAACGGGAGAAAAAAAGTTGAGAACGCCTGGCCTAGAGCTTTTAAGCGTTAGTAGAATCAGGTGCGGCCCTTCCACCAGGCCAACTAGACGGACGCCTAGAGCGCAGCCCTCAGGGTCACTGAATTCACTTTTTTTCTTGGTTTCCCTCTCCCGAATGTTTCAGTGTGACGTGTAACGAGGGGGGGGTAAATATTGAAGCTTGCTTAGGGCGTAAAACTGTATCGGGCCAGCCCTGAGTACAATTAAATTAGCTATTGGCCTAAGTACTCACTGCACGAATTTTTTTTACCCAGGTTGAAACCTTTATCCCACTGGCCACGCGCCTGTCTTCAGTCAAAAAATTTAAACAACAATAGGCAATGTCAGCAATTTGAAGCCAAATGGGTCTGTGGCACAAGAAAAGACAGTGTGACGCAAAAGACGTCAAAAGCAAAACCATGACGGCTAGCCATGACAAAACCGCTGATGGCGAAAGCAAAAGTAGGATCAACAGCCATGCAGAAAACGCTAAAACAAAATCTACGTGAGGCCGTAATCTACGAAAATAAGCCGAGACAAGAAGCGAGGGGCCGTTCGCCGACCACTGCAAGCGAAGGATGCAAAAAAATTTAACAACGTAGTGCTAACACATCCGTAACTGTCAGAAACTGTCAAAAAAAACATCCGTAACTGTCAAAAATTATTATCATTATGACCTTCATAGTTACAAGATCGCTCAAGACCTGCGTGAAACCATAAGTGGCAGCAAGAGACGATCACGGATATCTACAACCAGCACCATATGTCTACGTCAACATAAACAATAAGCGCACGAAACATGTATCAGCATAAGAACTAAAGTATCAACCAAACATTTGACATGACAATCTACGAATTAAAAAGGACAAAAGGGTGGAAAAATGGACGACAGTAATCTCGGGTTGATGCTCTTGTATTAAGAGCATCTCTTTAAATAATAAATAAATCTTTTAAAAAATCATAACTATTTTATCATTTTTGCCAGAAACTGATGACCTGCTTTTTTTACATTTACCGAAAGTTATAGACGGTTCCGATTTTTGAAAGGGAGGGAGATATTTTGTAGGAACGGCTCTGCATGCTGTCAGTCTAACAAAAATATTGGATGCCCCATTGGCAAGCTCCACTTGGCCATCGAGTATAAACTAGCTCCACGCATTCCTTTACTTTTTCATTCCGTATAGTCTTTCCTGCTACCTGGATTAACCGGCTCCTATTCAGTTAATTTGTCATTGCGTGCTTGGTCTTTTAAGCGGATGAAACATCTGTATGCGGAAGCTTTATTATCGGTTATAACACAGTCAACCATTAGCTAAGAATTTGCAAAGTGCTCTGGCAATTGCGCATAGGACCAATTTCCTTACAACTATTATTTAAAACGGGTAGAACGAATTGCGTCTGCCAAACACTCTCACTTTTTCGAGGCAACAAGACTGACTACATGGCTATCTCAACAAAGAATTCATGAATCAAAGGGCAGACTTAGGCAACACGGAAACAAAGCTGCAAACGTCGGCTGCAAAAAGTACAGATCAACCTGTGCATACACAACAAAGTATTGCCAAGTTAAAACAATTCTTGCACACGTTACTAGAATACAGATAAGCGCTAATGGATGAGAGCGTTTCAACCAGAGGCTTCAGGTCAGTGTTTTTGAGTGAGTCATGTACCAGGCAACTGCGGGAAATCAAACGAAAGTTGAAATGATCACAGTTCACTTGGTTCAACACACACATTTTTCATCCGGCTCTTAAGCTTGTAAACAGGCTTTGTCAAAACTGGATCTGGTTGTGTAAAGAAGACGGGCTGCAAGTGTCATGGACATGAGCTGCTGCTTGCACTCAAATGAAAGATACAACGAATGGTCGAAAAATGTCATGGCCTCTGTAAATTTGCAAGTTTCCCTTTTCGTAATTTGTGGTAATGACTACCTTCTAAGATTGCCAGACGTCCTTGAGCTCCAAGAACTGTCCTTGAATTTGCTGTCAAAACTTGTCATGTCCTTGATCCTTGAAAACATGTTGTTGTCCTTGAATATTTTCCGGCGTCCTTGAAAATTCTTGAATAGTTTTTAAACTTTTTTAAAAGTACTCCACAGCGTTACTGAAAATCTTGAGCTAATTGAACCGCATCAAGCATTCTTCATCTTGAAAAACTGCCTCTCAATCCCCAATCTCACATAACTGTTGCGTAGTGCCCATGCTTCAAGTGCAAATAGGAACTTGAAGAGTTCGATACCGCAATAAGAAGAAACACGGAAAAATAAGTAATGTGACTTTTGGAAAAGACAGTTGGTCACAAGCATCCCTGCAAATCCGACATGGAGGCCTTGGCCTCCGTTCCGCCGCAGACCTGCCTCTTCCATGTTTCCTATGGTCGTCCTTCGCCTTCCAGGGCCTCGTCAACAGGGTTCCTTCCCTCTCTCACATTGCCTCATGGGGAAGTAATCAACGCAACTGACGCCTGTTCCGCACTTCATGATTCATCCCCACGACAAAAGGAAACACAATCGGCTTGGGATGGCCTCGTTTGCAGAGATTCACTCGGCGCCCTGCTCGACACCCCAAGCCCTTGGAACCACTGCCGGCTACTCACTGCACAGAAAGCCACACCGCTGCCTGGTCAGAAGCCTTCCCAATTGCTAGCGTCGGAAACCTGCTGAGAGCTGATGAGCT